>Ga0209187_1001854_pt1 | contig 22318 bp, 7 predicted proteins | sample BantaG_FD_187430 | JGI IMG/M metagenome (GOLD analysis project Ga0209187, IMG submission 187430) | Marine algal microbial communities from Bantry Bay, Ireland - BantryBay_4 metaG (SPAdes) (version 2) | ecosystem: Host-associated > Algae > Red algae > Unclassified | place: Bantry Bay, Ireland...
TTCCTATTATTGTTTTTCCTCCGACATTGTTAAAGGCAGGAATCTTATAATCTGATTTAAATTCTTTTTCAGGAATACGAAACTTTGCTGGTACACCATCCGGATATTTACCAATCGTCATGTAAGCAATATTCAATAACCAAATTGTCTCTTCGTCATCCGGACGTTCAGCCAGCATCCCTTCGTAAATGGAGATGGCTGTTTCAGGACCTTTTTTAAAATTATAAATTCCAGCCCCTTGAATTGGAATTATACAGGATTCCGAATTGTTTTTACCGATGCAATTTTCTTGCTCCCCAAGACGTACATAGGCTAAGCCCATCAATTGTCTGAGATTATAAGTCAGTTTTTTATCAAGATTAATTTTCTCGAAAATATCCATCAATTGTTCTAATTCCATGATTGACTCATTAGTCTTTCCGGCAAGAAGTAACTCATGTGCATATTGTCCCTTGGAATTAATCAGGTCATTGTCATTCTGAGCATTTTGCATCAGCAATTTAAAATGCTCTGCTCTTGATGAATTAAGATGATAATCCACTTTCATTGGATCAATTTGCGCATTCGCATCCTGAAGTAATTTTACCATCTGAGCAGTACCACCTTTTTCAATTGGATTGGTTGTAGTTCCTGTCGAAGAGGAATTGGACTGCTGATCTTGGGTACAGCCAAAAAAAGTACAAAACACCAGTAATATTATAATTCTGTTCATCATATCGTTTTTAGAAATTGATCGCATATCTTTCTTTAATAAGAAGATCATTCCAAAGATAAGGGATTTTATACAGAAGGGGTTGAAGGATTTAAAAGAATAGACACCGTGTAATAAAAAAGCCCCCTCCACGCCGAAGCGAGGAAGAGGCCATCCCAAAAACCGATTTCAAAGCATATCTTTAATTTCGGATTTTGAGCTACTATATTGTCCGTTCATTCATTGACGATTAGTCAACAATGATCATCTTCTTAGTAGCTGAATCAGTAGCAGTATCCAAAGTGTAGTAAAGTACACCAGATCCAGATAGGTCGCTACGGTTAAGTGTTACTTCATTGTAACCTTTAGTGTAGTCTCCAGAAACAGATCGTAGGATTCTTCCTGATACATCGTAAACAGTCAAAGTTGCAGTAGCAGCTTCAGGTAGAGTGAAGCTGATAGTTGTAACATCTTTGAATGGGTTAGGTTGGTTCTGGAACAAGTCGAAACCTGCAGCAGCAACAACACCATCCTTAGTATACTCAACAGCTACATTCATTAACTCAAGCTCACCATTGTAAGCTTCAGCAACTGTGTAACGAGAGCTGATGTTCATAACATCGCTCAATTGAGCAACCGTGTTAGCCTTGAAAGTTACAGAGAATACTACGTCGTTGTTGTTCAACTTCGCAGCAGTATTAGCATTCCATGAAGTAGTGATTACACCTTCGTTGATCATGCTCAAACCGAAGTTAGAAGCATTCATTCCAGCTAAGTCACCAGCGTTTACGTCAACAAACTCAACTGCATCTGTATCAAATGCAAGTGTGAATTGGTAACCCATTACGTTAGCGAAATCTTTAGCAGTAAAGTCAACAGTGTATTCTTGACCTGCAACCATTGCCTCATCAGCAACAGTGAATACAACGTCACCTACAGTGTTACGATCGTCACCACCTACTAGGTTGTTTGGAATCGCAGAACCGTTAACATCACCAATCTTAACACCTACAAAGTCAGCAATCTCATCAGCCGCAAGACCGTTGATAGAGTTAACCTCAGGGAAGATAGTAGAGAAAGGATTCGTTACATCAGGGAATACATAGCTAGCATCAACAAATCTCCAAGACGTGTTGCTTGGGAATTCAGTGTTGATGAAAAGAATCAATTTACGTAGTTCAACCATATCGAAAGTAGTAATGCTACCAGACTTGTTGATATCCGCTGCAATCATCTTATAAGGAGAGTCAAGAGACTCGATAGATAGGATGTGCTTGCTGATTAATACAAGATCATAAGTAGAAACACCATTCAAGTGGTTCAAGTCGTTACTTGGAGTAGTCGTGTAGTTATCACCGTTTGGCAAGTTCAAGAATCCAAATTCACCATCATTAGATGTTACATAAGAATCATTCATACCTGCATTTCCAGTCAAGTCTACAGTTACATCTTCAACGTTGTCACCAAGCTCAGTACTGATAGTACCTGTGATGTTAGAAGACTGAGGACTACTACACTCACCAGAGTTATCCTGAACGATAACGAAAGTAGAAACATAAGCCCAATTGTTGGCACAATCCTTCACCCAGAAGTCAACCGTGTTGTTTCCTAGATCATCACAATCGAAAGAAACAGAAGTTGTTGTAGGAGGAGCAGTTTGACCTGGTCCTTGAGAAGGAGTAGCAATACGGAAATCACAAATACCAGAACATTCGTCAGAAGATCCTTCATCAAAATCGTTTGCCCAAATAGTAGCATTAAGATTTGTTAGGTTAACTTCTAATCCAAAATCAGCATATACTAGTGGTGGCGTATTATCCAACACGTCGAAAGGCTTAACACACTGTACATAGTTTCCACAACCATCGTGTAAAGTCCACTCGATAGTGTAAGAACCTAATGAAAGCGTTCTGTTGTAAGTACTACCATTACCTTGACCGTTAAGACCTGGAAGAATACTTCCAGTAGCATCACGTACAATGTAAGAGAAGTTAAGGTCAGAAGAACAGTTATCAGAACCAGTAGCAGTTAGAGATACAGGACCTGTACAACCGTTGTTAAAGTTACCGTCGTTATCAGTAGTGATATCAAAAGACTCATATTCACAACCAGTATCAATAGTTGGAGCTTCCTGATCGTTCACCTTGATCACTTGCTCATGCTCCCAGTACCCAGCACCGTTACCATCATACTGACACCAGTCGATGATGATCCAGTTACGTAGGATCTTGTAACAAGCAGTATCGTTGTTCAAAGGAACAATAAGATCTGGATCTTGAGTAATTGCAACGTTAGAACAAGCATCTTCGTTTACCGTTGGGAAACCTGTGTTCGTTGGATCAACTGGACAAGATACCGTTACATCATTCGGGAAGTTGATATCATTCTCATCAAAATCGTTAGGGTTTGTAACACCCAACAATTGAGTACAGAAATCATCAGCTCCAGAAATCAACTGAGAGAACGTAGTAGGTACATCAGCAATGGCTACAGTAGCCGGGTAGATAGCGTGGTATCTACGTGCATCACCTGGGAAGTTAGGGTTCGTCAAGAAAGACTCACCACAAGAGTTAATTCCACCTCTATCAAGGATAAATACGTTAGCCTCACAGTTATCAAATGCATCAGTGTAGTAACCAACAAATGTGTAAGCAGAGGTTCCATCAGAGTAGTAAGTAGGTAGACCACCGTTATCAGTAGCACTTACACCAGCTAGAGGGATGTCAGAAATGCTTAAGATATCAATGCTACATTCGAGGTCTTGGTTATCAGGACATTCGATAACACCATCAATCTTATCTTGAACTTCAATAGTTACCATACAAGTGTTACGGTTACCCGCTTCATCAGTTACTCGGAAAGCAACCATTATTTCAGTACCTGCATCACAACATGCGAAAGGTACAGCTGGGTACCAGCCTGTTGTCTGAGAGTTAGGATTACCTGTTCCACGGTCAGCATTATTTACCTGTCCGTTTGGAGACTCATCAATACCAGCACCATTAGTAGTCCAGTCAAAGTCGATGCAAGAAGTCATACGACGTACATCCATAGTCACAGGACCACAGTTGTCGTAAGAACCATCATCAAATACACCAGCAGCTACCTGAGTGATATTACCACTAGATAAAGCTACCGTGTGGAAAGTTTCACAAATCGCAGTTGGAGCAGTTTGATCAGTTACAGTAATTGTAAAATCACAAGTATCGTCATTTCCACAAGCATCTTCAGCTGTAACGGTTACAGTATATGTACCAATTGGTAAACCCTGTGCAATAAAGTTAGGACCGTTTTGAACAATTGTACCTGTAGAAATAGAAAGAGAAACATCTACATCAGAAGAACAATTATCTGTTGCAATAATAGAAGATCCAGAAATAATTACAGTTGCTTCACAAGAATTGTTAGAAGTACTAACATTCATATTTGCTGGGCAAGTTAAAACCGGAGCAACTTCATCAATTACCTTGATGATCTGAGGATCAGTAATGATCTCACCTGTACACCAGTCAAGAGCAGTCCAGGTTCTCAAAATCTTAAATGATCCGCTGTTTCCTCCACATAGTGGAATTGGATCAGAATCACTGAAAGTAAACCCAATGTTTTCACATTCATCACCAGTTGGCATACCAGTGTTTGAAGGATCAATATTAGCATTAACACAAGACAATGCTGGTAACTCTAAGTTATCCAGGTTCTGTGGAAACACAACATCAGCTAAACTTGCACGAGTAACATTAATAACCTGCACACACTGGTCAGAGTTACCTTTAGCATCAGTTACAGTCCAAGTACGCTCAATTACATTCGCAAACATAGTAGAACAAGACCCTCCTAGTTCATTATCAGAAAAGTCGAGGTCAAAAGCACCACAATTTTCAAATACAGTTGGAGTACCAGTTCCGAATAGGTTCCAAGAAGCGTTTACAGTAACACCTCCAACATCAAGACATCCTCCGTCACCACCAACACCATCAGTGAATGTTACAGTCCATGTTCCGTTCGGAGATGTAGCCATCAAAGGAGCAATAGGATCGTTAGGTTGTACATCATTTACGATACCAGCAGAGGTAGCAAAGTCACCAGGACAATCTTCGTGTGGTCCAGCAGTAGCACTTGCAGAACAAGCAATACCGTTTGCAGCGTTATCACTAAAAATTGCAGCCATGTTATCAACGTTACCACAATTTCTATCATATAAATCAGCAGAAACTCCTGCAGGGTTAGTCAATGTAATCGTTACATCACCCATCCAAGAGTGATCCAAGTTTACAGCAACAGCAATATCATCTATCACTCCTCCAGCAGGAACACCAGATACTTCAAAAGAAAGACTTCCTATTTCACCAGTATCACCATCAGCCCAAGAAAGAGCTTCAGTGTTAGAACCAGAAGCTACACCAGAAGTAGTTAAACCACCTGGAGCAGTTGAAGTAAGACAAGCAATAGTTACAGTATCACACGTGATGGTTGGAGCAACTTTGTCTTCAAACATGTGTCCAGAACCCCAACAAGATACACCAGTCGCAGGATCAGTTACCATGATATCATATGGTCCAGCCATTCCGTTTTCAGGGAAACCTGGTAATTGAGAAGCTTTTATTAGTACAGAGTTAGTTCCGTTTCCAACAACAGCGTTAGCAGGAACTCCAGCAATAGTTACAATGTAGTTTTCGTAACATCCGTATGGTCCACCTTCCAAGATAATGTCAGGAGTCACAAAGAATTCACAGTCAGTTGCATTAACACCGTGATTCAAATTAGAGTTACAAGAAAGTGTAGTAACTGCATTTGGAAATTCTTCAATAGTTACACACCAGTCACAAGAAGATACATTACCAGCTGCATCAGTAGCTTCGTACTGGAAACAGTGTGTACCAATAGGTAGTAAATCACCAGATACAAATTCGTTTACTCCAGCTGGAGCAGTTGGAGAAGGAATTGCATTAAATGTAGAAGGGATGAAAGAAGCATTAAAAGATGCATCTAATGCAAAACCAATACCTGAAGTTAAAGTAGGAGTTGCAATACCACAAGCAGGACCTACTATGAATGTGTTCATTCCAGTAGCAGCAGCACCATCACAAGTAGCAGGTGTGTTAACTGAACGTCCAAAAGCGTTTACAAATTCCACCGCTATTGAAGTACATCCAGCAGGAAGTGCAACTGAAGTAGCAAAATCTAAACAAACAACAGTACCGTTGTCTCCAGTAGTAAGTGCAAATACTTCACTTGCGAAAGGAGTAAATCCTCCACCGTCGAAAGGTATGTTTACACCATCGTAGCAATAAGCATTTACTGTTACAGTAGTTGTAGTTCCAAAAGTTTCTTGTTCGAAACAAACTTGAGATAAAAAATCTCCAGGGGTCGTTCCATCAATAATTTGGATAATACTATTAGGACCAGCACCACAAGCTAATGCAGAACCTCCACCAGTAGCAACTGGAGGACAAGGACCGTTAACAGTGATTGGTGCTTGAGGACAGTTGTCCGTTGCCGTTGCTTCAAAGAAGTAAGCAGAATTACACTCACCACCATTAAGGCCACGAGTTTCATTTCCAGGGCAATCTAAAACAGGACCTTCAGCGTCAAGTACAGTTACCGTTAAAGTATCAGTAACAGTACCACCAGCGGTAGAGAAAACGATAGTTGTCGTTCCTACTGGAAAGACATCAGAAGCATCAGCACCTCCACCGTTAAAGTCATTAACGATTACGTCTGCAGGATCACAATTCGCAGAAAGCGTAGCAGGCGCTAAAGTTACATTAGCGCTGCATATACCAGCGTCAGAAGGAGTAACTACATCAGCAGGAACTATAATTTCACAAAGGATACAAGCGACAGAACCTAATGCAAAGGTATTAGAACTTGCAGTAGGAGCACCACCAACATTACAAACAGCATTTGGTTCTGCTGCAGGTGGGGCACCAGGTGTAAAAGGTGCAATAAGCTCAATAGCTTGAGCATTACAACCATTCGCAGCCCCACTTTCATTAGAAGCAACAGAAATAGTTGCACCGTTCCAAGTGTCACCGAAATCATCGAATGTTCTTAGTTCCAGGTCATTTCCATCTATTACACAAACATCAGTAGTAGAAATAACTCCGTCAGGAATACCAGCTGCAGAAGAGACACAAGCCAATACAGTATTGGTGGTCGCATCAACCAGTTCCCAACCGTGTTCGGTGTTAAAGGCACCAGCGGTGTCATCCACAGTCACCGTGACTTGAGTTTGACCGGCAGGGCACTGTGCCATCACAGATGTAGCGCTAAAAAGCCCCATCACCATCAGACACAATGTCATAATTTTAGTAAAATTCGTTTTTTTCATGAGATTAACGTTTTTTTTTAAATAACAATTTGTTCAATTAGAAAATTAGTTTGACAATAATGAAATCATGTCATCTTGCCAAGTCTGATCAACCAGATTAGGATAGTTGCCTTTTGACATGTTAACTACTTCGTTGTAGCCTCTGTAGATGGCTGCAGCAGTAGTTTCACCTGTGCTAAGATGCGTCCCAACAGCTCTCAAGTATTGAACTTGGTAGTACACTTCAGCAGTTGCTAAATTGGTTGGCTCAGCAGGCTGAGTCGTACCATAATTGGTTTGAAGTTCTGTTTCGATGGTAGTAAAAGCAGCGCTTGTGTCCAGATAGTCTATGAGCGTTTTACCATTGACACCACTGTATTCAGCAGGTCCAGTAGTAAAAGACTGAGCACTTAAGCTTGTTAAACCAGAAAACAGAAAGGCCATTAATGTCAAAAACATTAAGGTTTGAATTCTTTTTTTCATGAGAATAAACATTTAAAAAGTTAATAAATAAAGTTAAGAACGTTAGGATTTATAATAACTTGACAATACGTGTTTAGGATTTATAAGAATTTGATTGTCAATTAGTTCCAGAGTAACGGTCACTTGTCAATTGCAGGGTAAACGGCATAAAAAGTCAGTGCTCTGACAAAACATATTAAGTTTTGTAGAGTAAAAATCAACCGATTCTATCTAGTGTTTTATTGGAGTACAATAAGACGAGATAGCATCAATATCCGTTTGTTATTTTAAGTCGAATTGCTCAAGTGAAAAGCAGACAACTTGCCCTATTCATGTAGTTTATAATTTGCGTTATACAATAAAGTATGTGGATAAACATCCAAATTAATTTTTACGAATATTGAGGACTATATAATAATTTGTATAGGATACCTAATGGCAGTACATACCACGACAAGTCATGGATGTAAATACATGTAGGATTTATTGCAACGCATAGCGTTACTAATCTAAACGGTTAGAGGGATGTAAAGGTCGGTTAAGGGATATGTTAGGTAGGTTTGTGGGAATACAAATAAGAAGAAATTGGGTTCTGTTGTACTTCTTATTTTACGGGTTTTTTACTTTAAAAGTTAGATAATGTTCATGGTATAAATACGAATTCTGCTAAGAACAGACACAAATATAGTATATTTCTATCTTTTACAAACTAAATTTTAAGAAATAATTTAGATTTTGTTTTCTTATCGAGCGTAAATGTATAAATTATTTGTATAATATCAACATTCACCTGAATGTTTTTTACTAATAATCTTAACACCTTGTTTTGCGTCTTTTATATTACTCAAATTTCTTATGAATGTTCCCTGGCTTTTATTTAATTTAGCAGACAATTTTATTAGCCAAAACCTCAAACTAAAAAACCAGTTGTTTTGGTGGTCTGTTTTTGACAAAGACCATCTCAGTCTATCTCTTTAATTATCAAGGCCTTAGCGATACTCCAAGCTGTACTGCTATTCGTATTTCCAAAACCATTACATTAACGCTTTAAAAAATTTCTTTTTTAAGTAAAAAGTGGTGCACTTTTAGCTTTAAATAAAGATTAATAAATAAGATATTATCAACTATGACCTCACTACTCAAATACAGTATTCTATTTATCCTTTTAATAGCAGCCTGTAACCCGACTTCCGATAAGGAAAATGTCAGTAGCCAGACTACTCCTACTCTATTCAGAGATATTTCCTCATCTGAATCCGGTCTTACTTTTAATAATACCATTGTAGAATCGGATCAGGTAAATTATTATAAATATGTATACCTCTACAACGGAGGTGGTGTAGGTATTGGAGACATTAATAATGATGGTTTACCTGATATATACATGACGGCCACTCAGGAAACAGATAAATTATTTCTGAATAAAGGAAACCTACAGTTTGAAGATATTAGTGCTTCCGCAGGAGTTAATACTTACGACGGACAAAAAACGGGCGTTACCATGGTGGACATCAATAACGATGGCTGGCTCGATATCTATGTTTGCCGGGCCGGATGGCATAGTAATCCCCAACTCCGCCGCAACTTACTTTTTATCAATCAAAAAAATACACAGTTTAAAGAAATGGCCGCAAGCTACGGGCTGGATTACATTGGACATTCTACGCAGGCCAGCTTTTTTGATTATGATAAAGATGGTGACCTCGACGTATTCATTGCTAACCATCCCGGAGAATTCAAACAACCGCTTATCGACATGGTTAAAAAAACGAAAAATCCAAACTCTACCATGTCTGATAAACTATTTCAAAACAATGGCGACAATACATTTACAGATGTAAGCCTTAAAGCTGGAATCAACAATTATGGCTATGGACTTGGATTAGTCACAGGCGACTTTAACAATGATGGCTGGACAGACATATATGTTTCAAACGACTTTGCTACACAGGACTTTTATTACCTAAACAATGGCAACGGAACTTTTACCGAATCTCTAAAAGAATATTTTCCCCATTGTTCATACTTCGCAATGGGTACCGACATGGTAGACCTCAACAATGATACGCATCTCGACTTGTTCACTGTGGAAATGTTATCGGAAGATAATGTGCGTCAAAAAACGAATATGGCTCCAATGGATATGGGGCGTTTTAGTTATATGGTCAACAGTGGCATGCATTATCAATACATGCGCAACTCACTTCAAATCAATAATGGCAATGGTTACTTTAGCGACATCGCTTATTACTGTGGCATTGATAAAACAGATTGGAGTTGGGGAACTTTATTTGGAGATTACGACAACGATGGAGACAACGATCTAGTCACCGTTAATGGATTTTTAAGAGATACGCAGGATAAAGATTTTTCCAAAAGATCAAACGATTTTGCTAAAAAATTCAACAATAAGATTACATTTGAACAGGCATCTGCTCTACTTAAAAGCACGCCGGTTAAAAATTACGCTTACGAATACGACGGGAATTACAAATTTAAAAAGTCATCAGACGAATGGGGCTTCAACTTCAAAGGCTTTTCCAATGGAGTAGCTTATGGTGATTTAGACCGGGACGGCGATCTGGATATAGTCGTGAGCAACATCAACGCGGATGCTTCATTTTACGAAAACACTAAAAACACGGACAATTTTATGGGCTTCACTTTTTCGGGCGCACCGAAAAACAAATCTGCCTTACAAAGCAAATTAACATTACACACCAATCAGGGAAAACAATACAAGGAATTCCAAGTGACCCGGGGATTCCAATCTTCCTGTGACCATGCGGTACATTTTGGCCTGTCACCTAATGATCAGGTAGACCGATTGGAAGTAGAATGGCCTGATGGGAAAGTACAAGTTTTAAATGATTTAAAGAAAGGTACTTATACCAATTTGGATTATAAAAATGCCAGTGAAGCTATTGCTAAAAAGCCAACAGCTGATAAAGACAAACCATTAAACGAGGTAAGTAAATCCGTAGGATTTCAATTCAAACACGACGACATCTATCACGACGATTACAAAAGAGAAGTTTTACTTCCGCACTTGCTTTCGCAAATGGGACCGGCTCTCAGTAGTGCTGATGTAGACGGAAATGGTCTGGATGATTTCTACATCGGTGGTGCATATCAACAAACAGCCGAACTATGGCTACAGAATAAATCTGGAAGTTTCACAAAAACATCCAACAACAGCTGGGCCGCTGACGCAGCCTATGAAGATATCGATGCTTTGTTTTTCGATGCAGATAAAGATGGCGACAAAGATCTCTATGTTGTAAGTGGCAGTAATGAATTTGCAGACAATAACATGTATCAGGATCGCCTTTACCTAAACAATGGAAAAGGAATTTTTACGAAAACAACAAAAGCGCTTCCGGCAATAACCGCCAGCGGTGGTTGCGTTTCCAGTTGTGATTTTGATAAAGACGGCGACGAAGACTTATTTGTGGGAGGACGTTTGGTACCTGGTGAATACCCACTACCAGCTACTAGTTATTTACTGGAAAACAACAAGGGTATTTTCAAAGATGTAACCGCTGAAAAGGCACCTGAACTTCAAACTCCCGGCATGATATCCTCAAGTCTTTGGACTGACTTCGATAATGACGGCCAACAGGATTTAATTATCGTTGGCGAATGGACTGACATTCTTTTTTATAAAAATAATAATGGCCAGTTAGAAAAAACAAGCGACCAATTAGGTTTGGAAAAACATGTCGGCTGGTGGAACAGTATCAAGGCTGCTGATCTGGATGGAGACGGAGACGATGACTATGTTTTGGGTAACCTTGGGCTCAATTACAAATACAACGCAACCAATGAAAAACCGTTTGAAATTTACAGCTCGGATATGGATAGCAATGGAAAACGCGACATCGTAGTTGGCTATTATTCCGGAGAAAAATTATTTCCTGTACGTGGCTTGCAATGCTCCTCAGAACAAATGCCTGAGATTACTGAAAAATTTCCAACCTACGAAGCTTTTGGAAAGGCAGATATATTTGAGGTTTATGGAGATGCACTTGAAGATGCACTTCACTATCAAGCTAATGATTTTTCTTCCATCATTCTTTGGAATAACGGAGGCAGCTTTGAAGCAGAACAGTTACCTGACGTTGCACAGTGGGCTCCGGTTAAGGATTTTGTAATTACCGATATAAATCAGGATAATCTTCCCGACATCATTGCCGCCGGTAATTGGTTTGTCGCAGAAATAGAAACACCTCGTGCAGACAATGGAACCGGAGTAGTAATGATTAATAAAGGAAATAAAAAGTTTGAAGCGCTCTCCGTATTGGAGTCCGGTTTATTTGCCAACAAAGATGTGCGGGCTCTAAGCCTCCTTTATTGTGGTAAAAATAAAAGCCCACTATTACTAGTAGCCAACAACAATAACTCAATGCAGGCATTCCAGCTAAACACTACTGCCCGTTTGCAGTAAATTCTAAATTATAATATGCCTAACAGATTCGGAGTTTCGTGATTGGTAGTGCGTGGTTTGTTTTGCAGGCAAAGGTAAAAATAAGCGATTGCTTGCCAGGTTCAGCCGAAAACAAATCACAAAAAAGGTGCTGAATCTGACTCCCGATATGTTATACAGTCAATTAAAAATCAGTTTTCAATTAATCATAAGAAAATGAACAATCGAAATTTATTAGCTTTACTTATTATTGCGATGGTTTTTACATCTTGCTCAAAAGATGAAACTACTGGAAGTCAAACATCGACCGCCTCTGGATTCAAAGCCATTCCCTCTGCTCAAAGTGGATTTGACTTCGCAAATAATCTTGACGAGCAAACACTTAAAAGCCCTTTCAATTATATCAATGCTTATACTGGTGGTGGTGTCGCTATTGGCGATATCAACAACGATGGTTTGCAGGATATTTACATGACGGCAAATATGGGCTCCTCCAAATTGTACCTGAATAAAGGCGATATGACCTTTGAAGACATTACCCTCAAATCGGGGACTTCAACTACTGGCTGGAGCTCAGGAGTAACCATGGCGGATGCGAATAATGATGGCTGGATTGATATCTACGTTTGCAAATCATACCACGACAAACCAGAAGACCGCGCCAACCATTTATTTATAAACAATAAAAATGGAACCTTTACTGATCTAGGTAGACAGCTTGGAGTTAACGATGAGAACTATAGTGTAGCTGCATCATTTTTTGATTACGATCGCGATGGAGACCTTGATTTAATTGTTGCCAATCACCCACGTTTTCGAATGGTAGCATTGAGTAAACATTTCAAATACTGGCAGTCACCTGTCAAAGAATTTAGTAATCGCCTTTTCAGAAACGACAAAAATAAATTTACAGACGTTACCGAAAGTTCGGGGCTCATGGCTTACGGTTTTAGTCTAAGTCTTACAACAACTGACTTTAATGCCGATGGCTGGCCAGATGTTCTTATCACGGTTGATCATGACGAACCGGATGCCTTTTACCGCAATAATGGCGACGGTACTTTCACCAACGTTTTGGACACATTAACCAACCAAACCAGTTTGAGTTCAATGGGTATCGACGCAGGTGACATCAACCATGATATTTATCCTGACATTTTTGTTGCGGAGATGCTGAGTGAAGATCATTATCGGGAAAAAGTAAGTATGGGCATGCAAACAGTTAAACGTTTTCAATTCCTGACAGACTCGATGGGCTACAAATACTACCAGATGCATAATTTCCTTTACCTCAATAACGGAAACAGCACCTTCAGTGATGTATCTCAACTAACGGGAGTTAGTAAATCCGACTGGAGCTGGGCCTCTTTCTTTTTAGATTTTGACAATGACGGATGGCAGGATTTGTATATCACCAATGGCTTGTACAGAGAGATATTCAACAAAGACCGTGGTAAAGTTCTGGACGAAATGATGAATACAGTGATGGGAGACATGGTAAAAATGAACAAGATAGCTGAAGAGCATTCAAGAAATGCACCTCAGGAAAAAATTGCCAACTATCTTTTTAAAAATAAAGGTGATTTAACTTTTGAAAAATATGCCGAACAAGCTGGCTTGACAGAGTAAACTATTTCTAATGGCGCTGCTTATGGTGATCTTGACAATGATGGCGACCTTGATCTTGTAGTGAATAATCTGGGATCAGAGGCCTTGTTGTATCGCAATACAAGTAGCAACAAAAACAATTACCTCCGTATTGCATTTGACAATACGAAAAAAGCTGCGCTTGGCAGCAAAATATATCTGTACAACAAAGGTGATTTTCAATCAAGAGAACTACTAACTACCCGTGGGTTTTTATCTGCCTGCGAACCTTTCGCTCACTTTGGACTTGGGTCTGAAACTAACATTGAGAAGATTGAAATTATTTGGCCTGATGGAAAAATGCAGACACTGAATAATGTAAAAGCCAACAGCACCTTAACTGCAAAATATGAAGATGCCAATCAAAACTGGCAGCCACCTTCGGCCAAAAATAAATATGTGCAAACCAAACTTGCTTCTTCTGTAGGATTGGATTACCAACAAAAAGAAAACACGTATCACGATTATGATGACCAGGTATTACTCCCACACAAGATGTCAGAATATGGTCCATTCATTGCGAAAGGAGATGTAAATGGAGATGGACTGGAGGATGTTTACCTGAGTAGTCCACACCAACAGGCCGGGGCATTGTACACTCAGTCAACTAATGGTACTTTCAAAAATGTTAATGTTCCTGCTTTTACGAAAGACAAAAATTTTGAAGATGGTCATGCCCTCTTCTTCGATGCAGATGCAGATGGAGATATGGACTTGGCAATAGCCAGTACAGGTTACGAGTTTGATTCGGGTGACCCACTTTACCAGCCCCGACTTTACTTAAACAATGGAGGAGGTAACTTTGAAAAGTCTAAAAATGCCTTTCCAGATTTCTTTTATCCTTCTTCATGCATCAAGGCGACTGACTTTGATGGAGACGGAGATTTAGATTTATTTATTGGTGGCCATCAACAAGCCAAACAATATCCGCTGGCAGGGACAAGTGGTTTTTTCATAAATGATGGCAAAGGCAATTTTGTAGAATCTATTGATAAAATTAGTCCTGAACTGAAAAATTTTGGAATGATCAAAGATGCACATTGGACGGACATTAACCACGACAAAAAGCTTGACCTGATTGTGGTTGGAGAATGGACGCCTCTTAGTTTTTGGATTCAGGAAAACGGAACTTTGGTCAATAAAACAGATGACTATTTCTCCAATCCTATCACTGGCTGGTGGAACTGCATTCAAGAAGGCGACCTTGACGGAAATGGATTTACAGACTACGTCATCGGCAATCTGGGAGAAAACTATAAATATAAAGCCAGTACGGAAAAACCATTTGCAATATATGCTACTGACATGGATGGCAATGGCACACAAGACATTGTACTAGCCGCTTACTATGGCGAAGAAATTTATCCGGTTCGTGGTCGTACCTGTTCCAGCGAACAGATTCCAGGCATTCAGGATAAGTTTCCAACTTTTGAAGCTTTTGCAAATGCAGACCTTCAAAAAGTTTATGGCGATGATTTGCAGGAGGCCGTCAAATACGAAGTCAACCAATTTTCAAGTATCGTTTTATATCAGGATGCTGCCGGAAAGTTTTCCGTAAAGGAACTTCCAAAAGAAGCACAAAAATCACCTGTCAACGGTATCGTTATTAAAGATGTAAACAATGATCAAAAACCCGACCTGATCGTTGCTGGAAATATGTATCAATCCGAAATAGAAACAGGTCGTGCAGATTCAGGAACAGGGCATATTTTGATCAATAAAGGTAATCGTGATTTTTCTGTAATACCTGTTCATGAAAGTGGTTTGTATCTCGATCATGACGTTAAGTCCTTGAAATTAATTGAACTTGGAAAAAACAAAAAACCGGTTATTCTGGTTGGCAATAATAAAAACGCCTGCCAATTGGTCGATTTTAAATTATAACAGCTCATCCCGATTTCGTTAAACCTTTGATTCTAATTCAATATAAATGGGCTAGAATCAAAGGTGTTTTTTTTCAAAATTGAAAGAAACAACATAAAGAAATTAATTTTCATATCCCTTTTATTCTTAGGCTTTTTATCGTGCGACAAGGATGGCACGAATAGCAACGACAATACTAATTCTGAAGTTGCACAAAATCCACTTTTAACCTTGCTCCCCCTCTTCTACAGGTATCAATTTTTGAAATGACCTGAAGGATGATGTTAACGATGAAACTAAAAACATCCTTTCATTCGACTATCATTATAATGGAGCAGGAGTTGAGATTGGTGACATCAACAATGATGGCCTGCCGGACATTTGCTTTGCGGGCAATGAAGTCAATAACCGTCTTTACCTCACCAAAGGCAACATGAAATTTGAGGATATCACTGAAAAAGCTGGAATTAACATCGGCAAAAACTTGGAAAGAGCCAGTTCCAATTTGTCTAGGAATGACTATAGCCGTTTTACGAAAGTAACAGAAGAAGCCGGTATGTTGCAATGAAACTTGCTTTATTTACTCCATGATATCAACTCGGGCTACAGCTACGGTACACCAGTCGAAAGTCTCTTTGCTTCGCGATAGAGCTTTCCGGTCGCTCATAGCTCATTAAAAACTAAACTGCTTCCGTTCTTCATACATCACCTCCGGCGCTCCCTGTTCAATTCGAATAAAGCGATTCACCTCAATATTTTGATAAACGTCCGTTTCGACTGGATATATTGGCCATTTAATTTCAATCGTTTTAATCGTCACTGCTTTTCCAAGTCCGATTTCCAGTTGCAAGCTATTGGATCCAAAACTTCCTCCGGTTGAGACTACGTGATGGTACGTTTTTTCTGAGCCATCTTTATGTTTACAAACTAATGTTACTCTGCCACCAATAGCGGATCGATTGGCATTCTCTCCTTTTAGCAAAAGCGTGGTCCAACTATTATTACTTCCTCCGGGATTCTCAAAGAGTGCATCTCCAAATATATCACCTTCATAAGCACCGCCCAATACATGAAAAATATCCTGATCACCATCATTATCAAAATCACCGAAGCTCACCCCATGTCCTTTTTGGATGTGCCCTACTCTACCGGAGTAAGTTACATCCTGAAAGTTTTTTCCATTGTTGTTGCGATACATTTTATTGGGTACTAAAGAAGAAAGGCTAGGTTCACCTGAGCCCAAATAAAAGTCCAATGCCCCATCATTGTCAACATCACCATAATTTGCTCCCATTGCAAAAACGGGTTCAGTCAATCCCATTTCTACACCTTTTTCTTTAAAAGTACCGTCTGCATTATTATCGTAAATACAAAGGTGGGTGTCTTCCATGGTTTTTCCACGGGAATTTGAAACCATTAAACTAGATGACTTGGCTCTACCAACCGAAAATGGTGCTACAAAAATATCTAAAAAACCATCGTTGTTGTAGTCCCAAATCCAGGTTGGAAAACTTTGTATTGGTTTTTCAACGTTAGCGCTTGCACTAATGTCGGAAAAGGTGACTGTTCCATTTTCTGAGGGGTCCGCATTATTTTTCAAAAGTATATTTGGTCGACCTAAAGCCGATACATAAATATCTGGCCAACCATCATTATCTATATCTCCAGAACAAACTCCTTTGATCATTCCTACTACATCTGTAAGCCCGGCTTCTGCGGTTCTATTTTCAAAATGTCCTTTATTATTAATAAATAATTCAGATGGACATTTAAACCTGGAAGAGGTTTCATTACCAATAAAGAGATCAAGCCAGCCATCATTGTTGACGTCACATCAAGTCGCAGCCTGCGTCGGATATCGGGATAACAAACCGGACTCAATGGTCACATCCGAAAAAGTACCATCTCCATTGTTTTTCAACAAAGAGTTTGGGATTTGTCCCTGATTAAAATACCAGGCACCCCTCAATACTAGTACATCTTCAAAACCATCATTATTATAATCGGCATGGTTTATATTTAGGCCACCAGTTATCCCTATCAGTCCACTTTCTTCTGTCTTATCTTCAAAGTCTCCATTACCAAGGTTGAAAAAAACTTTGATCTGATCATTTCCTCCCCAGGAGGATGCAACGATATCGAGTAAGCCGTCATTATTGAAATCCTCTACACAAGAACCTCCGGCTAATCCACTGGTTCCTATTATTGTTTTTCCTCCGACATTGTTAAAGGCAGGAATCTTATAATCTGATTTAAATTCTTTTTCAGGAATACGAAACTTTGCTGGTACACCATCCGGATATTTACCAATCGTCATGTAAGCAATATTCAATAACCAAATTGTCTCTTCGTCATCCGGACGTTCAGCCAGCATCCCTTCGTAAATGGAGATGGCTGTTTCAGGACCTTTTTTAAAATTATAAATTCCAGCCCCTTGAATTGGAATTATACAGGATTCCGAATTGTTTTTACCGATGCAATTTTCTTGCTCCCCAAGACGTACATAGGCTAAGCCCATCAATTGTCTGAGATTATAAGTCAGTTTTTTATCAAGATTAATTTTCTCGAAAATATCCATCAATTGTTCTAATTCCATGATTGACTCATTAGTCTTTCCGGCAAGAAGTAACTCATGTGCATATTGTCCCTTGGAATTAATCAGGTCATTGTCATTCTGAGCATTTTGCATCAGCAATTTAAAATGCTCTGCTCTTGATGAATTAAGATGATAATCCACTTTCATTGGATCAATTTGCGCATTCGCATCCTGAAGTAATTTTACCATCTGAGCAGTACCACCTTTTTCAATTGGATTGGTTGTAGTTCCTGTCGAAGAGGAATTGGACTGCTGATCTTGGGTACAGCCAAAAAAAGTACAAAACACCAGTAATATTATAATTCTGTTCATCATATCGTTTTTAGAAATTGATCGCATATCTTTCTTTAATAAGAAGATCATTCCAAAGATAAGGGATTTTATACAGAAGGGGTTGAAGGATTTAAAAGAATAGACACCGTGTAATAAAAAAGCCCCCTCCACGCCGAAGCGAGGAAGAGGCCATCCCAAAAACCGATTTCAAAGCATATCTTTAATTTCGGATTTTGAGCTACTATATTGTCCGTTCATTCATTGACGATTAGTCAACAATGATCATCTTCTTAGTAGCTGAATCAGTAGCAGTATCCAAAGTGTAGTAAAGTACACCAGATCCAGATAGGTCGCTACGGTTAAGTGTTACTTCATTGTAACCTTTAGTGTAGTCTCCAGAAACAGATCGTAGGATTCTTCCTGATACATCGTAAACAGTCAAAGTTGCAGTAGCAGCTTCAGGTAGAGTGAAGCTGATAGTTGTAACATCTTTGAATGGGTTAGGTTGGTTCTGGAACAAGTCGAAACCTGCAGCAGCAACAACACCATCCTTAGTATACTCAACAGCTACATTCATTAACTCAAGCTCACCATTGTAAGCTTCAGCAACTGTGTAACGAGAGCTGATGTTCATAACATCGCTCAATTGAGCAACCGTGTTAGCCTTGAAAGTTACAGAGAATACTACGTCGTTGTTGTTCAACTTCGCAGCAGTATTAGCATTCCATGAAGTAGTGATTACACCTTCGTTGATCATGCTCAAACCGAAGTTAGAAGCATTCATTCCAGCTAAGTCACCAGCGTTTACGTCAACAAACTCAACTGCATCTGTATCAAATGCAAGTGTGAATTGGTAACCCATTACGTTAGCGAAATCTTTAGCAGTAAAGTCAACAGTGTATTCTTGACCTGCAACCATTGCCTCATCAGCAACAGTGAATACAACGTCACCTACAGTGTTACGATCGTCACCACCTACTAGGTTGTTTGGAATCGCAGAACCGTTAACATCACCAATCTTAACACCTACAAAGTCAGCAATCTCATCAGCCGCAAGACCGTTGATAGAGTTAACCTCAGGGAAGATAGTAGAGAAAGGATTCGTTACATCAGGGAATACATAGCTAGCATCAACAAATCTCCAAGACGTGTTGCTTGGGAATTCAGTGTTGATGAAAAGAATCAATTTACGTAGTTCAACCATATCGAAAGTAGTAATGCTACCAGACTTGTTGATATCCGCTGCAATCATCTTATAAGGAGAGTCAAGAGACTCGATAGATAGGATGTGCTTGCTGATTAATACAAGATCATAAGTAGAAACACCATTCAAGTGGTTCAAGTCGTTACTTGGAGTAGTCGTGTAGTTATCACCGTTTGGCAAGTTCAAGAATCCAAATTCACCATCATTAGATGTTACATAAGAATCATTCATACCTGCATTTCCAGTCAAGTCTACAGTTACATCTTCAACGTTGTCACCAAGCTCAGTACTGATAGTACCTGTGATGTTAGAAGACTGAGGACTACTACACTCACCAGAGTTATCCTGAACGATAACGAAAGTAGAAACATAAGCCCAATTGTTGGCACAATCCTTCACCCAGAAGTCAACCGTGTTGTTTCCTAGATCATCACAATCGAAAGAAACAGAAGTTGTTGTAGGAGGAGCAGTTTGACCTGGTCCTTGAGAAGGAGTAGCAATACGGAAATCACAAATACCAGAACATTCGTCAGAAGATCCTTCATCAAAATCGTTTGCCCAAATAGTAGCATTAAGATTTGTTAGGTTAACTTCTAATCCAAAATCAGCATATACTAGTGGTGGCGTATTATCCAACACGTCGAAAGGCTTAACACACTGTACATAGTTTCCACAACCATCGTGTAAAGTCCACTCGATAGTGTAAGAACCTAATGAAAGCGTTCTGTTGTAAGTACTACCATTACCTTGACCGTTAAGACCTGGAAGAATACTTCCAGTAGCATCACGTACAATGTAAGAGAAGTTAAGGTCAGAAGAACAGTTATCAGAACCAGTAGCAGTTAGAGATACAGGACCTGTACAACCGTTGTTAAAGTTACCGTCGTTATCAGTAGTGATATCAAAAGACTCATATTCACAACCAGTATCAATAGTTGGAGCTTCCTGATCGTTCACCTTGATCACTTGCTCATGCTCCCAGTACCCAGCACCGTTACCATCATACTGACACCAGTCGATGATGATCCAGTTACGTAGGATCTTGTAACAAGCAGTATCGTTGTTCAAAGGAACAATAAGATCTGGATCTTGAGTAATTGCAACGTTAGAACAAGCATCTTCGTTTACCGTTGGGAAACCTGTGTTCGTTGGATCAACTGGACAAGATACCGTTACATCATTCGGGAAGTTGATATCATTCTCATCAAAATCGTTAGGGTTTGTAACACCCAACAATTGAGTACAGAAATCATCAGCTCCAGAAATCAACTGAGAGAACGTAGTAGGTACATCAGCAATGGCTACAGTAGCCGGGTAGATAGCGTGGTATCTACGTGCATCACCTGGGAAGTTAGGGTTCGTCAAGAAAGACTCACCACAAGAGTTAATTCCACCTCTATCAAGGATAAATACGTTAGCCTCACAGTTATCAAATGCATCAGTGTAGTAACCAACAAATGTGTAAGCAGAGGTTCCATCAGAGTAGTAAGTAGGTAGACCACCGTTATCAGTAGCACTTACACCAGCTAGAGGGATGTCAGAAATGCTTAAGATATCAATGCTACATTCGAGGTCTTGGTTATCAGGACATTCGATAACACCATCAATCTTATCTTGAACTTCAATAGTTACCATACAAGTGTTACGGTTACCCGCTTCATCAGTTACTCGGAAAGCAACCATTATTTCAGTACCTGCATCACAACATGCGAAAGGTACAGCTGGGTACCAGCCTGTTGTCTGAGAGTTAGGATTACCTGTTCCACGGTCAGCATTATTTACCTGTCCGTTTGGAGACTCATCAATACCAGCACCATTAGTAGTCCAGTCAAAGTCGATGCAAGAAGTCATACGACGTACATCCATAGTCACAGGACCACAGTTGTCGTAAGAACCATCATCAAATACACCAGCAGCTACCTGAGTGATATTACCACTAGATAAAGCTACCGTGTGGAAAGTTTCACAAATTGCAGTTGGAGCAGTTTGATCAGTTACAGTAATTGTAAAATCACAAGAAGTAGCATTTCCACAATCATCTTCAGCAGATAGAGTTACAGTGTGCGTACCAATTGGTAGACCAGTTACAACAAAGTTATTTCCAGAAGGAGCAATTGTACCAGCTGTGATGGTAGCTCCAGTTATAGAAGCATCAGAACAATCATCAGTCAATCCAATGTCAGAACCAGAAATTAATACCGTTGCATCACAAGAAGAGTTGTTAGTGCTTACTGTTCTATCATCAGGACAAGTTAAATTTGGAGCAGTCTTATCAAGCACCTTGATAATTTGCTGATGAGTTATAGGAGTACCTGTACACCAGTCAAGGATAGTCCAAGTTCTTAAGATCTTGTATCCAGCATCACAGTTAGTAGGGATTGTAATATCAATATAAGTGAATCCAATGTTATCACATCCTCCAGAAGGCTCACCTGTGTTAGATGGATCAGTATCTGCATTAGAACAATCCAATGAAGGAAGGTCCAAATCATCCAAGTTACGAGGCAATTCAATGTCAGCAACAGTACCGAATTCAACGTTGATAACCTGAACACACTGGTCAGAGTTACCTTTAGCATCAGTTACAGTCCAAGTACGCTCAATTACAGTTTTGAATTCGTTACCACAAGCAAAATCTTGCTCAGCGTCAACAAAATCCAAATCGAAAGCACCACAATTTTCAAATACAGTTGGAGTACCAGTTCCGAATAGGTTCCAAGAAGCGTTTACAGTAACACCTCCAACATCAAGACATCCTCCGTCACCACCAGCACCATCAGTGAATGTTACAGTCCATGTTCCGTTCGGAGATGTAGCCATCAAAGAAGCAATAGGATCGTTAGGTT
>Ga0209187_1001855_pt1 | contig 22316 bp, 27 predicted proteins | sample BantaG_FD_187430 | JGI IMG/M metagenome (GOLD analysis project Ga0209187, IMG submission 187430) | Marine algal microbial communities from Bantry Bay, Ireland - BantryBay_4 metaG (SPAdes) (version 2) | ecosystem: Host-associated > Algae > Red algae > Unclassified | place: Bantry Bay, Ireland...
CTCGTATTCCTTGACTCGTGCTTGCTTAAAATCTTCGGAATACCTACGTTTGACACGTAGCCGTTTTACTTTTTTCATTGTTATTTGTTAGTGTAAAACGGTCAACCTATATCAGGGACGGACAACTCATAACTCATTATTCATAACTCATAACTCATAACTCATTATTCATAACTCATAACTCATAACTCATAACTCATAACTCATAACTCATAACTCATAACTATCCCATAATCCTCTTCCGCATCCCCTCATCCTTATCTGCGCCTAACCATCTCAGCACATTATCCTCCCATATTTCCTCATGTTGCTTCTGCGTAATGATATTCCTCTCCACACATAAGTCCAGTAATTTTCCAGGGTATGAAGACTGTCGATCACTTTCCATCTCACCCAATGGATATGGATCATCTAAGCCCATGAGAATCTGATCTGTAGATTTATTTCTTCTGACGATGAGCTCGAATGATTCTGTATCATGAACTAATGTATCAAAGAATATATTAGGATGTCCGACTGCCTTACGAGGATGTGATTTACCTTCAAATAAATCAGGCCTTCCATCAAATCCCTGTATTCTCCTACCCAAATTCATCTGAGTCAATTGACCACCATGAGCAAAACAAACTCTTATGTTAGGATACTTATCTTGGTAGCCGTTAAGTGTAAAAAAGTGATGTGCATCGGCACACTGTGCCAGCATCCATATGAGATGAAAACGCCAAGAGACATTTTCTAATTTTATAAATTTCTCACCATCATAGGGATGTACTTCTACAGCAAGATTATACTTATCAGCGAGTTCTAATATCGGTTCTATATCTTGATCAAAGATCGCTCTCCATGTACCTATAGAATCCATGTAATGTGTAGGTAGGCATAAGACTTTTAGATTTAATTTCTCTACACATCGTTCTATCTCCCATAAGGCCCCTTTTACAAATCCGGGATGTACTACGAAGCCACAAGTAAACTTATCGGGATGATCAGCTTGCACTTCTGCATTGAAGTCATTTTGGAACCTTAGAACCTGCTTCATCTCTTCCATGCGCAGGCCATTACCGTAAAGCTGAGAGAGATTAAGCACAACGGCATGATCTATCTTATTGCGTTCCATCCATTCTAATTTCTCGTTGAGAAAAAAGCTGGAATCTGTAACGGGTCGCTTCCATCCTTTCTGAAGCATAAATTTCTTATCCTCATCTACCCAAAATATTTCTTTTTCCTTCATAAATGCAGGTATCTGATGAGGATAGGGGAGTAAGTGAGAGTGGCCGTTTATACGCATAAATGTATTAGCTTATTGAATATGATTAGTATTCAGCAAAATACATCTTTTTGGAGAGGCATTAATTATCAGAACAGAGAATTCTAAAATAAATATAAGAAAGCGCTATTTATTAAGGGATTTAAAAATCATGATTCCGTATTACCCTTTTTGGGGCAACCCCAATAGTCATCTGTCGACCGAACGAATCAGGGAATTCTTCGACGCCAGGAAAACCTAACTTTATATCTTTTCCAGTATCGGGAATGTAGGCGGTATTAAATATATAGTCCCATATAGCTAAGGTCAAACCGAAATTTATACCAGATCTTCTGTCTTCAGGTAGCTCATAAGAGTGATGCCATATGTGCATCTCAGGGCTATTGAATAGATACTTCATAACAGGTCCTAATAAGAATGCAGCAGATAGCGTAAATCCTACTATAATCAGAATACTCATAGTGAGACTTGCTTGACTAATAAGATTTGTATCCAATAGATTTTGGCTGATAATGATACCAGTCAATAGACCTATAATTCCTCCAGTAATCTTGTAATCCACACTTATATTAGAATGATTATAATGACCCCATGCTAATGTGAATATATGGATGATAAAAAAGTCATGTAATCCAATACCTAACAATGCCAGAGGAATGTATTCTAATGTACGATAGACAATATTCTCCATCCAATGATATCTCAGATGTGCAGCAAATCCCATCTCCGCAACAGAGTGATGCACTTTATGAAATTGCCATAACCACTCTGACTTATGTAGCAAGCGATGCACCCACCACTGCACAAAATCCCTTACTACAAAACCTACTAATAAGATACTCCAAAGCGGCCAAGTATCCATAGGATTTAGCGCTTGTAAGTCAATACCTCCAGTGATAGACTTAATGCCATCATTAAATAAATTAACAATAAGATCTGAAGCGGCATTATAGATGATAAGAGAAAAGATAAAGAAATTGAAAAACATATAGAAGCCATCCATCCAAAAGTCTTTCCTTAGAATGGCTTGTTTTTTCCGCCAAGGATGAATGATTTCGATACAAAAGAAAAATAGAGATACGACTATCAACCAATAGAAATAATTCTTCCAAGATGGATGCGTAATCTCATGCCATAAGTAAGACGCATATCCAGAATACCCATTGATAAATATGTCTATATACTTATGCATGATTTTCTTAAAAGCTTAAAAATAGTGACAACTTAAGATGTATGTCATTATAAGCGCAATAGATGGTGGATTGTTTATGAAACACAATCTTAGATGTAACTAAATTTTTCATTTTATTGAACTAAAGATATTTCGACAAGCTCAATATAAAAAGGACGGCCCCCTTATACTATTAAAACCCTACACCTTTAAACCTTTAATCCTTAAAAACCTTACACCTTACACCTTACACCTCACACCTCACACCTCACACCACAACACCTTAAACCTTGAACCTTGAACCTTACACCTTTACACCCTTACACCCTTATACCCTTACTCCCTTACTCCCTTAAACCCTTAAACCTTCACACCTCACACCACAACACCGCAACACCTTGAACCTTACACCTTTACACCCTTATACCCTTACTCCCTTATGCCCTTACACCCGAACTCACACCTCACACCGCTTCACCGCAATCCTTCCCTAAAACTTAATACAAACATTCTTAGGCTCAGTAAAAAACTTCAATGCTTCGAATCCTCCTTCCCTACCGACACCAGAATTTTTGATACCTCCGAATGGTGTTCTTAGATCTCGGTGAAGCCAAGTATTGACCCATACGATGCCTGCTTCTATATTGCTGGACATCTGATGAGCTCTTGTGAGATTCTGTGTCCATACTGTAGCGGATAAGCCGTAGTCAGTACCATTTGCGTAAGCTAAGACTTCTTCTTCAGTATCGAATGGTGTAATCGTACATACAGGTCCGAATATCTCTTCTTGATTAGTTCTGCAATCGGGTGATAGGCCTTCTATAATAGTAGGTGCTATGTACCAGCCATCTTCATGACCTTCAGGGTGTATGGAATGACCACCTGTGAGAATAGTGCCCCCTTCGGCTTTGGCTATATCTATATAAGATAATATTTTTTCGTAATGCGGCTTCGATACGATGGCACCAAATTTAGTATCTTCCTCAAATGGATGCCCTACCTTCTGCTTTTCAGTAACTTCGATGAAGTCTTTTTTAAACTGATCATAGATAGAACGTTCTATGTATATGCGTGATCCACATAGACAGATCTGACCTTGATTAGCGAATGATGATCTGACTGTATTCTTGAGCATCTCAGGATAATTACAATCGGCAAATATGATATTAGGATTCTTACCACCCATCTCAAGAGATACTTTCTTAAAGTCTCTTGCAGCAACTTGGGCGATCTCTCTACCGACTTTTGTACTGCCAGTAAACGAGATTGCTTTGATCTTCTTATGCTGAGTCAGAGGGGCACCTACTTTGTCACCATATCCATGTATGATATTGAGGACGCCAGGCGGTAGTCCAGCTTCTATACATATCTCTGATAATCGGAATGCCGTCAGAGGAGTCACTTCAGATGGCTTAGCTACGACAGTATTCCCAGCAGCTAATGCAGGTGCTATTTTCCATGAGAATAAATACAGCGGTAGATTCCACGGACTGATACATGCGACGACGCCTAAGGGGTGACGCAAGGTATAATTAATAGCATCTGTCATCTCATGAGATTCTGATGCGAATTGTGTGATAGCATTACCGAAAAAACGAAAATTAGATGCAGCCCTTGGTATGTCAACTATTTTAGATAACCATAATGGCTTGCCGTTATCGAGAGACTCATCATGAGCAAGTGATTCTAATTTGCTTTCTATTATATCTGATATCTTGATTAAGTATCGACTACGCTCGTCGATGCTGAGTGCTGACCACATAGGGAATGCTGCCTCCGCTGCAAGGATAGCTTCTTCTACATCTCCGTCATCAGAGGAAGGCGCTGATCCATATACTGACCCATCTGCAGGATTGTATAATGGCAGCGTCTCATTGCTTTTAGCAGAGATTAATTGTCCATCGATGTAGTTAGAAATATTTTGCATTTATTTTTTAGATCGAGTGTAAAAGAAACTTAACTCCTTAGCTAAATCATCTGGTAATTCTGGGAGGTCAGATCGTGGAATCAATAATGAAGATATATTATGATAGTCTTTAAATATCTTATGTTTCTCAGCAGTTGCTGCAAGATAATCATGACCTGAAGATCCACCAGTTCCTACTTTGTTACCGATCATACGCATGACCATCTGAGCATGTCTGTATCTCCATGTCGTCAGTAGCTCATCTATATTCATCAGCTCCATAAGGAAGTTATATGGCGTTGTAAGTATAGGCTTCTCGCGGTATAGATTGATCTGTAGAGCGGCCAATGTTGCCTTGTATGATAATCTTAATTCTCCTTTTTCTATGAGCTTGTTATGTTCATCTTCTGATAAGACTTGCTTGAAGTAAGTGTTGGTTCCACCGAGCATTTTGAGCCTCATCGCTTTCATCTGAGGCGTAAGATATTCTGTAGCTTCTATAGCGTCTTTTTCTCGATCGAGCATTTTCTTAACAGCCTTTTTATAATCGCTTAAGAAGTCGTAATCTTTGAGTTCTAAGAATGGTATTCTCTCAAGCCACTCTTCGACAAGTTCGAATAAGCTTCCTCCGTTTTCTATTTTAGTAAGACGTTCTTGTTGCTCCTCTGTGAATACAACTTTATAAGAATGTCCATTGTATGTCAGTCTATCTTCCTCACGTAATCCTAGCATTGATTCGATAACTCTGAACTGTATACTCTGGAATCCAGATGCTGGAAAAAGATAATTTCTAAAATCAAGAAAATCTAATGGCGTCAATGTCTCCATCACGAATATCTGCTTGATGACAAGCTCCAATATCTCAGATACCCTCTTTAATCTAAGTACACCCATATTCATGTTCTCTTCATTGATGACATGCTCTCGGAACATATCACTGATAGAATCTATCTCATGGATGATCTGCTTGAACCATAATTCGTAGACCTGATGCATGATGATAAATAGCGTCTCATCATGTGCCGGCTTATCTTCGAATTGTCCACTCCTTGGTACTTGTGCACCTAATAGTTTATCCAGCTCTAAGTAGCTGTGATAATGTATTGCTGTGTATCTTTTAGAATCGCTCATTATATGTATTATCTGTAACTACCAAAAAAGAAAAAAGTGAGTTTTTTCATTTCACACTAATATAAACTGAGCCTAAGCCTTCAGCATGTGCTGATATGCTCTGTCCCTTATCGATGTATACGGCGGGTGTTGCAGCACCGGCAAGTATAATATCACCTGCTCGTAAGATCTCTCCATTCTCAGCAGCTAATCTTGCAGCTGCCACAAATGATTCCCATGGATTACCCAGTATCGCATTAGAGTTGCCTTTATGTATGATCACATCATTTACGACAAGTGACATACTAATGTCATCTACCTTAGTATTCTCCTTCCATTCTCCGATAACAAATGCTGCCGAAGAACAATTGTCTGCCACAACATCCTCAAGCGAAAACTTAAAATTCTGATATCGGGAATCTATAATTTCTATAGCGACGGCAACTTCACTGACATGCTCTGCAGCATTCTCTAATGTAACCTCAGAAGTAATATCACTTTTGACTTTAAATGCAATCTCCGGTTCTGCACGTGGATGTATAAAATCTGATTTGGTAATCTCGTCACCAGGTTGATATTGCATCTTATCAGTGAGTCGACCCCAGATCATATCATGGACACCCATTTGTTCCATCTTGGCCTTACTTGTAAAACCCAGTTTGAGTCCTACGAGCTTCTCACCTCTGACATATCTTCTGCCCAGCGATATACTCTGTATGGCATAGGCTTGATCGAGATTGATCTCCGTTTCTTGACTTATTTGCGGTACAGCTTCAGCCTTATGAGCTGCCAGGTCCAATGTTTCCGCTATTTTGTTGTAATTCATAGTCTATCTTAGCTCGTAAAGGTAATTTTTTAGGTGTAAAAGTGGTTGTAGAGAGGAGTCGATAAGAGTACTTTTTATTAACATATGTGGGGAATGTAGAGGAAATCAGAATTATGAGTATCTTAATCTTTTATCAGTAGAGCATAATTTCTTCGGCTTATGGACTTTAAATCACTATTATCGCAAATACATCAAACTGAGGTTTTTTTCAAGGAGAAAATTTCTAAAACGATCGATCGTAACTTGACGATTAGAAATTGGCTATTCGGGCTTTTTATTGTTGAGTATGAGCAAAATGGTAAAGATAGGGCCGTTTATGGAGATGGTTTGATTAAACAATTGTCAATTGATCTATCGTTAAAAGGTTTATCTACAACTAATCTAAAGCTATTCAAACAATTCTATCTCTCTTATCCACAGATAAGTCAGACACTGTCTGACTTATTCGAATCTGAGATCAGTCAGACACTGTCTGACCAATCTTACAGTTCGAAAATAAGTCATACATTATCTTCTCAACTAGTTGTAGAGAATCAAGGAAAAGATATTGGGCAAGTGTCTGAATATCAAGTATCTATTGACAAGTTATTATCAAATTTATCGTTTTCTCATTTTGTTGAACTTATAAAGATCAAAGACCCCCTCAAAAGAGCATATTACGAGATAGAAGCCATTAAAGGTGTGTGGTCAGTAAGAGAGCTCAAAAGACAAATCAATAGCCTAAGTTATGAGCGAAGTGCAGCGGCGGATGATCCTCAGTTTTTGAGTAAGCAATTAGGGTTGTCATCGGAAAAAATAACACCTGATCAATTAATTAAAACACCATATGTATTTGACTTTCTAAATCTTCCAGATGGGATATTAGGATCTGAATCTAAGCTGGAACATGCATTGATATTAAATCTTAAAAATTTCATTCTTGAGTTAGGACATGGCTTCTGCTTTGAAGCTCAACAAAAAAGAATAGTAATAGGTGGAGAGTACTTTTTTATTGATTTAGTATTCTATCACAGAATCTTAAAATGTCATATCATCATAGAACTGAAGGTAGACGAATTTAGTCATGCGAATGCAGGACAGCTTAATACTTATATACAATACTATAAGGCGAAAGAGCAACAAGATAATGATAGTCCCCCCATCGGCATATTGCTATGTACAAATAAAAATGAAGAACTTGTACAATACGCCTTAGGGGGCATGGATGAAAATTTATTTGTCAGTCAGTATAAGACAGCACTACCGACGACAGAACAATTAGAAGCATTTCTGAAAGAAGAAAAGAAGAAGCTTTAAATAATACTACTAGTAGCAATCATTAAATTAATAGAAACAATATGAAATGCACTCAAACAATTTTACTCATTTTAATATCAAGTATCCTTTTTTCACAAGCAGGAAGTATTGATACTTCTTTTGGAAATGAAGGCAAAACTATAACTGAATTTGAAGGAATCAGTGCCGAAGCTAATGCAATGGCAGTTCAATCCGATGGTAAGATTATTATGTCAGGATTTGGAGAAATTGGTTCGGATGAGGTTATTGTAGCTGTTAGATACATGCCGAATGGAGAGATCGATGCAGGCTTTGCAGATGAAGGTAAATTCATATTTCGTATTTCAAATTTTAGAGATAGATCTTATGGTATTGCTGTCGACAGTCTGAATAACGTATTTCTGACGGGCATTACCAGAAATAGTGGATCTGTTAACAAGGGTTTTGTGATAAAACTTAATGAAAATGGAGCGATGGACTCCACTTTTGCTCATAACGGAATTTGGATCAGTGAAGAGCCAGATACGAGAGAAGACTTTAGAGAAATTCTAATACAAGACGACGGAAAAATAGTAATTGCTGGAGCAACTGTAATTGTAGGTCAAACTGAGAGCAGCAGCATAATAGTTCGGTTAAATCCAAACGGGACATTGGATTATAGTTTTGGACAAAATGGCTTTGCAAAAAAAAATGTACCTGATAGTTATAATACAAGGTTTGCAGGGTTGAATTCGAAGGAGGATATTATTACTGGAGGATTTTTATTAGGAATTGACACAAAGGCAATTTTGATCAAATTTACAAAAGAAGGAGAAGTTGATTTATCATTTGGAACAGACGGTATTATGATAGATAATTCGGTGCCTACTGGATTTGCATATGAATTAGCTTTCCAAAGTGATGAAAAATTTTTTATGGTTGCAGGTGTAACAACACTCTTCGGAAGAGATTTTGGTTTGACGAGATATAATGAGGATGGAACTTTGGATAATACCTTTGGAACTAATGGTAAAATTTCTACCGACTTTTTACAAGGCAGTAATACTGCTCATTCTGTTGTTATTCAAGAAGATGGTAAGATAATATTGAGTGGATTTTTAGGAATAACGCCAAATCATGATTACGCTATCTCGAGATATGATTCAATAGGAGTGCTGGATAGTTCTTTTGGTAATAACGGAAAGATTATTACTGATTTGGGATTTGATGATTTAGCATTTGCCTCGGCTATCCAATCTGATGGTAAATTATTATGTGGAGGCAATTCCAAAACTGCTGATGGAAACAGTTCTTTTTCAATAGCAAGGTATTTTACCGAAATTGAAACAAGCACTTTAAATATTCCTGAGATAGTAAATTCAATAAGCATATTCCCAAATCCCTCAAATGGAAAATTTAGCTTAGTCTTTGATCTTAAAAAATCAAGTAATACATCAATAGACTTGCTGAGTTCAAACGGACAATTTATTCATAAAATCATCGATAATAGATTCTTAACCAAAGGCGAAAATGCTATTGAAATAGAACTGGCCGAAAATATTATTATGGGTCTTTATTTCTTAAGAATCGAAACTGAAATGGGGATTGTTAATAGTAAGCTATTGATAGAAAAATAATTTTTATTTACATAAATATTATGATGTATTATTCTACAAAATAAATTACCTGATACAAATATATAATTGGTACATAGTTAAATGATCTAAGGCCTTGACTATCCTAAGTTAATATAGAATAAACCTACAGAAGTAGTCATTAATGAACAGAAGAAAATTCATAAAAAACAGCATTATAGGCGGAGGCATTACAGGTCTCGGATTAGGCGTATACGCCAATCAAGTAGAACCCTTCTGGCTTGAGATTGTAGAGAAGAAAATGCCTATCAACTTTCTTCCTAAAGAATTAGAAGGAGCCACGCTGATGCAGATAAGTGATATTCATGTCGGTGATAGATTCGATTATCATTTTATTATAGACTCGTTTGTCAAAGCACAGAAACTACTACCAGAATTTGTCGTCTATACAGGTGATTTTATAAGTTATAAGCAAGGCTATAATTATGACGAATTGAAAGAAGTGATGCAGTCTACCGTCAAAGGAAGAATGGGTACTTTCGGAATATTGGGTAATCATGATTACGGAATTAACTGGGCTGAGCAGTCGGTAGCAGATAATGTATCTGAAATACTTACAGATGGAGGTATTGAGCTTTTGGAGAATAGCGGCCTACAGTCTAACGGTCTTAACTTTATAGGATTAGATGATTACTATGGACCTAATTTTGACCCAAAGTTAGTCATGTCACAACATGATGGCCAGCAAGCTAACATAGTCTTATGTCATAATCCCGATGTATGTGATCTCAATGTATGGAGTGATTACAAGGGGTGGATACTTGCAGGCCATACACATGGTGGACAATGTAAGCCACCATTCTTGGATCCTCCTGTACTGCCTATCAAAAACAAAAAATATATCTCAGGCGAAGTGGATTTAGAAGATGGTAGAACACTCTATGTCAATAGAGCTTTAGGGCATCTATGGCAGGTTAGATTTAATGTTAGGCCAGAGATTACAATGTTTACTTTGGAAAATGCGTAAATTTAAGAACACTTAATTTATAACCATGCTACCAAAACTTCTTCCACTTTCATTTTTCCTTTTCATATTAACTTCTGCTTTAGCTCAGACAATTGACACTGTCAGTATTCAATTCTCTAATGGACAATTAGAAGGTACATTGAGTATCGCAGATACCACTAAGAAGACTCCCATTGTATACATCATAGCTGGCTCAGGACCTAGTGATCGTGATGGTAATTCTTCATCATTAAAGTGTAATGACCACTTGATGCTATCGGATGCTTTATTAGCAGAAGGTATATCGACCCTTAGAGTGGATAAGAGGATGTCTGGTAATAGCATATTTGAGATATCGTCAGAAGAGGACATGAGATTTGATGTTTTTGTAAATGATGCTAAGTTCTGGATACATTATATAGATAGCTTAGATCAATTTTCTGATATCGTTGTGATAGGACACAGTCAAGGTTCTTTAGTCGGAATGTTGGCATCTAAAAATAATGATAAAGTAGATGCTTTTATAAGTTTGGCTGGTCCATCAGGAAAAGTATTGAAAAAAATACGAGAACAAATTTATACGCAAACTCCAGCTCTTAAAACAGGATTAGAGCCCATCTTTCTAAAACTTGAAAAAGGAGAAAGGGTAGATTCTATACCTCCTATGCTCAATTCATTATTTAGGCCTTCGGTTCAACCATTTTTAATTTCTTGGGATAAGTATAATCCCACTGAAGAAATTAAAAAACTAAATATTCCAGTTGCCATAGTACAAGGAACGACAGATTTTCAAGTATCTCTGACTGATGCAGAAGAACTAAAAGAAGCTTATCCCAAAGCAGAACTAATGATTGTAGAAGGCATGAATCATGTTATGAAAGAAGCACCTATGGATAGAATGAAAAATATGGCTACTTATTCAGATCTTGACTTACCTCTGATAGAAGGATTCTCTGACAGAATTGTAAAGTTTATTAAATCCGTTAATAACTGATACCTTTACATGAACAAAATTTTCAACCGATGATATTTTCTTTTAAAGGCTTTATTCCCGTCGTACATCCGAGTTCATATGTGCACCCACAAGCCACTGTTACTGGTAATGTAGTTATCGGTAAGAATGTATATATAGGGCCAGGAGCTGCCCTCCGTGGTGACTGGGGAGGTATAGATATAGGAGATGGATGTAATGTACAGGAAAATTGTACCATACATATGTTTCCAGGAGTGACAGTAGTATTAGAGCCATCTGCACATATCGGTCATGGGGCTATTATACATGGTGCAAGAATATGTGAGAATGCGATGATAGGTATGAATGCTGTGATCATGGATAATGCCATTATAGGTGCTGGAAGTATTGTAGGGGCATTAGCATTTGTTAAAGCCAATGAAGAATTTCCAGAACGCAGCCTTATCGTCGGTAACCCTGCTAAGAGGATCAAAGAAGTCTCAGATAATATGCTGGACTGGAAAACTAAAGGAACAGAACTCTATCAATCTCTGCCCGCTGATCTTTATAAATCATTGGAGGAAGTGGAACCATTGACTTCTATTCCTGAAGATAGACCCTCGCAAGAGTCACTGTACGCCACTTGGAATAGTATCAAAAATAAATAGGCATCTATGATGCCAAATATTTAAATTAGAGTATTCTACTTACGTGGTAAACTGCCGCTTCATTTTCTTCTATGGAAATAAATAGGAAAGTGTAAGCTATAACTTTTAAAAAATGAAAATCTCACCATCAGTATAGTGAACGCTAAAAAAGAAAAATCAGAATGGATCGGGCAGAAAGCCCATGAGCTTGGATTTATAGCCGTAGGTTATGCCAAGGCAGAATTTATGGAAGAAGAAGCGGATCGATTGAAGGAGTGGTTGGGCTTAGAGTATCACGGAAAAATGACACATTTGGAAGATCACTTTGAGAAAAGAACTGATCCTACTAAGTTGGTCCATGGTGCTAAAACGGTAATATCATTTGCCTATAATTACAATACTATCATACGACAGAAGGATCCTGAAGCACCTAAGATATCGCAGTATGCATTCGGCAGAGACTACCATAAAGTTGTCAAGAAAAAACTAAAAATATTAGCAGCGGCTATCAAAGAGCGTTATGGCGAATTCAGTAATAAATATTTCGTTGATTCTGCTCCCATTCTGGAGAGAGATTGGGCTAAGCGGAGCGGTATAGGATGGATAGGAAAGAATACGTTATTAATCAATCCTAAGATTGGGTCTTTCTTTTTTCTTGCAGAAATGATTGTAGATTTTGAACTGGATTACGGCACGCCTATATCTGATTATTGTGGTAGCTGTACCAAGTGTATAGATGCTTGCCCCACAGATGCCATCGCAGAAGACGGCTATGTCATGGATGGCAGCCAATGCATAAGCTACATAACCATAGAACTTAAAAATCAACCGATCCCAGAAGAATTCTCTGGTAAGATGGATAACTGGATGTATGGATGCGATATATGTCAGGACGTCTGTCCATGGAATAGATTCTCCTCAGAACATACAGAGCCAGATTTCCTACCTCATGATAAAGTCATGTCAATGACCAAAGAGGAATGGTCAGAGTTGACTGAAGAGGAGTATGACGAGGTATTTTTTGGGACGCCGGTTAAGAGGGCTGGCTATGAAGGACTTAGGCGGAATATTGAGTTTTTGGATGGGTGATAGTTGTTTAGTTACGTATATTTAGTAGTTATGAGCAAGTGAAAGAGAATCAGAATAAAATTCACAAGAAAATAAAAAAATGAAAAATACACTTTTGATAGCATTAACTATCTTTTTGGGTTCTTGTACATCAATGAGTTATAAAAAAGCAATAGAAGAACTGCAGAATATGCCTCCTGCAGATTACAGTTATATAATTCAATAAGAATTCAAAATCTCTAAAGAAGCAAGCGAAGAAAAATTCAAAGCCCTATATAATGCTGAAGAATTAAAAATTGGAGCATCTGGAACTCATACTTATGAAAAAGAAACCAAAATTCAAATTGAAGAGAAATTCTGGTTAAAATCTGTAATTCTAAATTCCAACAAGGTCGAAAATATTAACGATGAAGAAATGTCAAAGAAATTATGCAAGCAAATAGCAGAAGAAGTATTGAACGAAATTGTAAATGCTGAAAATTATAGCAAAATAGAAATTATGCTCATGCAGCAATGGAATGATGGACAACTAAAATCAATTAAACGAAATTTATTTTTTGTAGTCCCAACGCTTGAAGAAACAAACTGGTAAAAAGTATGGAACAAAATAATAAGTACAAGAACAAAACAATTCTAAGAGAAAAATACACTGATATAAAATACTTAAAATTCATTCTTGGCTTGGTTCTTTTATTTGGGTTAGTATTTTTATTAACCAAAGTATTGTAATAATAAATATCAAGAAATACCAGCTCATAACAATATATGATCACAGCATATCTCTCCTACGTCGAGAGACGCTGGATATAATTATCCGTTGTATGGAATCAAGAATGAAGATTACCCTCCTACCAATGAAAAGACTTGACAATCACTAAATAATTACTTATCTTTAGCGTAAGTAAAATAAAAATTTGATAAGATCCTTTAATTGTAAAGAAACTGAGCAAATATGGAACGGATCAAGCTCAAAAAAATTTCCTGCTAAAATTCAAAATGCAGCAAGGAGAAAATTGAGGATGATCAATAACTCGATAAACATTCAAGATTTAAAAATTCCACCAGCAAATCGATTAGAAAAACTAAAAGGTAATCTGAAAGGATATTATAGCATTAGGGTTAACGAAAAGTATCGAATTATTTTTCTATGGAATTCACCAAACGCAACTAAAGTAGAATTAATAGATTATCATGAGTAAATTGAGAAACATACATCCGGGCGAAATTTTATTAGAAGAATTTCTGAAACCATTAGGAGTATCAGCATATCGACTGTCAAAAGAAGTTGGAATACCCCAAAATAGAACTAGTCAAATTATAAATGGCAAAAGAAGGATTACCGCAGATACAGCGCTTAGATTTTCAAAATTCTTTAATACATCTGCCAAATTCTGGCTTGGTCTTCAAAATGATTTTGATATTGAAGAAGAAATGAATCAAATAAAAGATGAGCTAGTTAGAATTGACAGTGTAAATTGAGAAAGGAGACTCCATACAACAAGGTTTGATCATGATCATATCTCAGCGCCCCGCTTGAGAGACGACAGATACACCAAGTCCGTTAGCTAAATCTAAGCGATGTAAATGTATCAGATTCAATACCCGAACTATAAGTTTTAAACTTTAGAAAGCCAAGAGTGTATTTTTACTTACTTGCTATTGTGTACAAATATGTGTACATTTGTCAAAATAAACTAAGAAAATGATAACTACGACAATGCGGGAACTGCGGGCTAACATGAAGACCTACTTCGATGCCTTGGAAGATGACAAGAACGTTCTTTTAGTCCCACGTCAAGGCAAGCGAGAAGCTATTGTGATAATGACTTTATCAGAATATAGCAGTATAGTTGAAACTGATTATTTGCTTTCGACTCAAGAGAATAGAATCGTTATCGAAAATGCGCTGAAAGAATTAGAGGGAGGTGAAGTTGTGGAAATGAAGGATTCAAACTTATGAATGTCTTATTTTCGAAAACTGCTTGGAAGCAATACAAAGATTGGCAAATTAGAGACGAGAAGGTGGTTGAGCGAATTCACGAACTAATTAAGGCGACTCAAAGAAATCCATTCAAGGGAATCGGAAAACCAGAACCATTACGACAAAATTTAAAAGGATATTGGTCTCGAAGAATAACTTCTGAACACAGAATGGTATATCGAATTGTAGGTGCTAAAAACGAAGCCCAAAGAATTGAAATACTAACATGTGAATTCCATTATAGAAAATAAAAAAGAAGCACAACATGCGATAAAACTGAATGACTCTTATCGTCACCACTCAGTTTATCATAGGACAGTTAGACGTTCAGCGGTTACTTATTCAAAAGTCTAAATTGTTAAAATTCCTTACCGAAAATCAGAAAAGAAACAAATGAAGTACTCATTAATTCCAATATGTGTAGCATTATTTCCTACACTAATAATCTACCTCTCCTGCTCGAAAGGAGATGGAAATATAAGTGGTGAATGGAATCTGAAATCTATGTCATCAATATGCACGCAAGGTAACCTGATCGAAAAATTTGAGACATTTGAATCTAACGGCTTGTGTTGTATTACCACATTAACAACCGAAGTAAATGATACCTTTGAATTGACCTTTACAACAACGACTTGTCAGAAATTAATATTTAACAACGATGGTCAAGTTGATATAATAAACGAAAGTAATTCAATAAGAGATACCTCATCATATATCTATGATATTATAGACAATACTATTGAAGTATGTCCAATTGTAAATGAATGTGTCAATTACACTTTAATCAACAACGAGATTGAAATTACTTTACCAATTGCAACTCAATCAGGTTTAACTTGTAACAGGAAATTTATATATAGAAGATAGTAATGACAAACGTACCTCATCTCAACACCCAAATCCTCTACGTAAACAATTTCCAAGATTTTGTATCAACAGAATTTCATGGAATTAAAAACGCAATCTGCTGGAGACGTAATTTATCAGGTGATTTTTCTGAAATAGTTAAGCAACTGGAATCGCAAGAAAACATACGAGAAATACAGGAAGAAGAATTGCGGGAGCTTCAGCTCAGCGAAGAAGGGCAGCATGCTCGAGATATTCTTATACATGACCTGAAGCTAATGAGAGAATACGGAGCATTACCAGTACTTAATGTGTTAAGATCCTATGAGAGAGATGATAGCTATCCCTATTTCCCGACCGATGTATACTCATATCATGTAGATCGCTCGCCAGTGCCCGTAGATACATATCTATGTACCTACTACGGAGCGTCCAGTGATATATTATCTAATGCTCAAGCCCAAAAAAAAATCCTAATACCAGAAATACGTGCTGAACTTAAGAAATTATATGATGGAGTAGATGATGATTTTGAAGCATTTTTAAGTGAGTATTTTTTTGATCTACACTATCAAGCATTACCTGATGCCCTGCCTATAAGCTTAGGGATAGGGGATATGTGGAGATTAGCATGTGATCATCCTGAGAGTAAGGTGCCTCCTTGTATACATAGAGCTCCACATGAGCGTGAAGGAGAGGCAAGATTATTATTGATCTGTTGAGAATATTGGAGTTTGGTATTTACTACTAAGCAATAATTTACAATATAAACCTCAATCACACTTTGTTATCTAGTATTGAATGCTATGCTTGTATTAGAGAATGGTCCTGCATGTATGTCGAAATTTCCTATAAAAGAAATCGGTGGTGGAAGCATATGGGACTACGCCGCTACTGCATGTATATATCATGAACTGGGGTTACCAGCCACTGATCATATGGGAGGTAGATTAGATTTGAATAGAAGGGATGGTACTTTCATGAATCATAAAGGCATTTATTATTCTAATTTAACCTCATAGCTAAGCAAGATTCATCATCAATTTTTTTTATAATTAATGAATAGAACATGTGCCCAATCTTAAGGTGTAAGAAATATTCATTTCTCCAAAAAGTAAAAAGATAGAGTAAAATAAAATAACTTACACATCTAAATTATATCTATATGTCAAAGTGGATTCTAAATGTCATTCTTTTGCTATGTGCAACAGCACTCCTGTCACAGCAAAAATTCGAATGGCCACGTAATGAGAGTGGCAAAAAAATGATCTCTGAGAAATTTGAAATCTTAGAGCATTTTATGAATAACCTTAATAATATTCCTCGTCAAGATATCGAAGAAGATGATCCTACTCTGTTATTGAAAAGAGATGGTGAGGTCTTAGTAGGAGATAGTGGCAAGAATGAATTTGAAGTACATGCAGTTGTCAATCCTATCGACCCTAATAATATAGTTATAGGAGCTATGGATACTGATCTAAGCTCTATAGTGGATCCCGTTAAGTTTTCTATATATGTAACCAAAGATTTTGGAGATACGTGGGTTAAGAGTGATTTTAACGGTATGGATCCTGCTTATATTCCTGCAGGGGGAGGAGATCCTATGTTTGCATTTGATGATAGAGGTAATCTTTATTTTGCCTACTTATTGATTAATATTAGTGGAGTAGATATGGATGCTCTATGGGGCATATACATGGCCGTATCCACTGATGGTGGATTAACTTGGGACAAGATAAAAGAGCCAGTCGAAGAATCATATTTCCAAGATTTATCAACATTATCAGACTTAGAGTCAGCAACTGATAAAGAGTGGATGACTTCTGATCTTTCTGATGATAGTCCTCACAAGGGTAATGTCTATATTTCTTATGTCGAAATAGATGTGCAGGATGAAAGGTACGATATCATTGTCCGAAGAAAATTTCCAGACGAGACGACATTTACGGATACTCGTAATGTAATATCAGATTCTACTTTCTACTTTTCCCAGTTTGCTAATATGGATGTGGATTCGAGAGGAAATTTATATACGATATTCTTAGCTGATGATGATGAAGATGCAACGGGAAATTATGGCATTTATTTGTCCAAGTCAACTGATGGCGCTACCACATTTCTACCATCGAGTAAAGTTGTAGATTTTAGTTTTCCAGAAATTCAATCGGGAGATATAGAGGTCACAGGTGTGAGTCCTTCTCGATTATATCCTTGTCCGCAGTTAGCTATAGATAGATCAGGTACATCCTCTGATGGTACATTGTATATAAGCTTTACCGCTTCAGGAATAGAGCAGCAGGAGAGCGATGGTCTGGATATCTATATTATGGCTTCCTATGATGGAGGAGTGACATGGACTGATCCTATTATTGTCAATGATGATATAGATCCTGATACACACCAATTCTATTCTTCTATTACGGTTAATGAAGATGGAGATGTTGCTATAGGATGGTATGATATGAGATCCGAGATATCTAATGATCAAGCAGAATACTATGTTGGTATATCTTATGATTTAGGCCGTACTTTTGTTCAGCTTTCAGCAAGTACTCAGGCATCTGATTTTAATCTAATAGGGTCTAATAATCTAAATACTGGAATCGGAGAATATAATCAGATTCTTAATTCAGGAGACTATATAATTCCAGTCTGGGCTGACGGGCGTACTAATGATGGAGACATAGCCATATATGCTAATTTCTTCAAGAAGGATCTTATCAGTAGTGTAGATAAAGTGGCTTTAGTTAATTCTAAGATGGCTGTTATCGGTCCTGTACCAAATCCGAGTACTCATAGTGCAGAAGTAATGTTGACCTTGGAGAAAAGTATGGATCTGAGAATTTACTTGACTGATCTTAACGGTAGAATTATTTCTAATATAGCAAATAGAGAATTCCAATCTGGTCTCAATACTATTGAGATAGGGACGGCAGAATTATCTGGAGGCTTCTATTATTTCACTATCGTCTCTGAAGAAGGTAAACTTACCAGGAAGCTTAATGTTATTAAATAAAAGAAATATACCTTGCTAAAACTAAATATTGCACTCATAGCTCATGACGGAAAGAAATCAGATATGGTTTCTTTCGTCTTAAATAATATAGACTTCCTAAAGCGATTTACTTTATTCGCTACAGGAACTACTGGCTCTAAAATAGAAGAAGAAGGACTGCCAATCAAGCGATTGTTGTCAGGTCCGCTTGGTGGCGATGCTCAGATTGCTGCTATGGTAGCAACTGGAGAATTGGATTTGGTTATATTTTTCAGAGATGCACTGGGGATGCACCCTCATGAGCCAGATGTGCAGATGCTCATGAGACAATGTGACGTACATAATGTACCGTTAGCTACTAATCCCAAGGCAGCCTATTATTTATTAAGAGGAATAGAAGCAGAATTTAACCTTCTAAAAGAAAATGCATAACCATCAATAATCCTTAGTGACAATTGACAACAAAAGATTATAAGTCCGTATCAGATCAGATCCCTCATGAGCCAGGAGTCTACAGATTTATTGATGCTAATCTGACTGTTGTCTACGTGGGGAAAGCTAAGAATCTTAAGAAGAGACTGAGCTCTTATTTTGGCGAAAAAAAGCACCAGCAATTTAAGACTAAGGCACTCGTTAAGAACGCTATTAAGTTCGAGTATACTGTAGTAGAGACAGAGAAGGATGCACTGTTACTCGAGAATACGCTTATCAAAAAATTACAACCAAGGTATAACGTCATGCTTAAGGATGGCAAAACATATACTTATATAGTTGTGAAGAAAGAACGGTTTCCGAGAGTATTTTTTACAAGGCGTGTATGGAAGGATGGTTCTCACTACTATGGTCCATATACATCCAAGTATCGAGCAAATGTATTACTTGAAATAATTAAAAAATTATTCAAACTAAGAACGTGTAATCTTAAGTTATCAGAGAATAATGTCAATGCAGGAAAATTTAAAGTATGCTTAGAGTATCATATCAAAAACTGTGAAGGCCCTTGTGTAAATTACGAATCAGAAGAGGTCTATAATGATAAAATAAGTCAAGTCAGAAATATATTGAATGGGCAAATTAAACCTGTCAAAGACTACCTAAAAAATCTAATCGCTGAATGTGTCGAAGAGCTAAAATTTGAGCAAGCCCAAGTGTACAAGGAGAAATTAGATATACTCGATACTTATCAGTCCAAGTCTACAGTTGTAAATAATAGTATTGTAGATAGTGATGTATTTCATATCAGAACTGATGATGAGATGGCCTATGTTTCTTATCTCAAAATAGTCAACGGTGCTCTTATTAATTCCGATAATCTTGAGTTAAAGAAAAACTTAAACGATCAGGAAGATGAGCTTCTTGTATTTGCAATAAAGTACATAAGAGAGAAATTCCATAGTATCGCTAAAGAGATTATAGTACAACGACCAATTAATTATATAGAAGATGTTACCATAACAGTTCCTCAAAGAGGGGAGAAGAAGCATCTCCTTGATCTTGCAGAGAAGAACCTTAAGTATTATATGATACAGAAGCGTAAGGAAGATCTTAACAAAATAAGAAGAGAGACACCTGCAGAGAGAATCCTCAATACATTAAAAGAAGATCTTGATATGGATGTATTACCATTCCATATTGAGTGTTTTGATAATTCTAACATACAAGGTAGTGACCCTGTAGCTTCTTGTGTAGTCTTCAAAAATGCAAAGCCTTCTAAGAAAGACTATCGCAAGTTTAATATTAAGACCGTCGTAGGTCCAGATGATTTTGCATCTATGAAAGAAGTTGTAACAAGACGCTACAAAAGACTCATCGAAGAAAAACAACCGTTACCTCAATTAGTCGTCATAGATGGTGGAAAGGGGCAACTCAGTGCAGCCTATGAAATATTCAAATCATTGGGAATAGAAAGCAAAGTCGTATTGATAGGTATTGCCAAAAGGCTAGAAGAAATATACTTTCCAGAAGATCCTATCCCTTTATACATCAATAAGAAATCAGAGTCTTTAAAATTAATTCAGCATCTCAGAAATGAGGCGCATAGATTTGCGATTACATTCCATAGAGATCAGCGATCTAAGAATGCACTTGGTACGGAATTAACTAATATTCCTGGAGTAGGAAAGAAGACTGCAGAAAAATTATTGACAGCATTTGTAAGTGTTAAGCAATTAAAGTTAAAGACTCAGGAAGAAGTCGAAGCCGTCGTTGGTAAGAAGGTATACCAATCTATAAATGAATATTTTTCTGATGAGGAAGAGTAGTAGGTGGCTATCGGTGTGCTTAATTTTATGGGTGATGATTACTTCATGTAAGCAATCAGATAATAAAATAGATTCGATTACTGTGCCCATTAACAGCACCCATATTAATATTCTATCTTGGGATCCTAAGTTGAAGCAAGTTGAAGGAGTTTTCTTTTATGATGGTCAAGCATATACTGGAGAACTCAATAATAAATTATCAGATAGTAATATTAAAGCTTCAGCAATTATCTTAGATGGATTGCTGCATGGGACATTGTCAGAATTTTATTCCAATGGTCAAGTAAGGACTGAGAAAATATTTACTGACGGATATGAAAATGGCTCACAGAAAGGATGGCACACTACTGGAGAACTATCCTATGATTATGAAGCCCTACGGGGTGTGAGAGATGGACTATACCAAGAGTATTACCCTAATGGGCAATTGCAAGTTGAAGCCTTTTATGTAAATGGTATTGAGACCAAGCGAAAAGTAATAGATATAGATGGTGTTGTTATCGTCAATTATGAAATAAGAGATGGAAGGTATTATGGATTGCTCGGTTCGAGTTCTTGTATTACAGTATACGAAGATGATCAATATATTAAATCATATGAAGAATAGTTATTTGCGTATATTTCTCTTAGCGTTGACGATGCTTTTACTTGATAGTTGTAAGCAAGATAAGATCACTATGCCGTATTACAATTCTGCAGAATTTACACCAGAATGGATCACTCATGATGATTTGAAAACAAGAGAAATTCACACAATAGATACTTTTACTTTCAGAGATCAGAGTAATAACTTGATATCAAATAAAGACTTTGATGGTAAGATTTACATCTCAAATTTCTTTTTTACGACATGCCCAGGAATCTGTCCTCAGATGACTGCTAATATGGCTTTGCTCCAGGAAGCCTATAAAGATGATAATAGGATCAAGCTAATATCCCACACCGTCACACCATGGATAGATACCGTCAAACAATTACAACGTTATGCTAGTGAGTACGATGTTATACCTGAGAAATGGCATCTTGTAACTGGCGATAAGCAAGAGATCTACGATCTCGCTCGTAATGCTTATTTCGCAGAGAAAGAAATAGGCTTACAGCTCAGCTCAGATGATTTTCTACATACGGAGAACTTCATACTCGTTGATAGTCAGAGACATATACGTGGCATCTATAATGGGACTATCCTTAATGAAATAGATAGGATCAAAAGAGATATTTCTACATTATTAAATGACTGATATGGACATAATAGTAGTTTAAAATACATATATTTGTTTTTCGTAATATGTTATTGAAATTGTTAAAGTCAAATCCATATTGTGAAACCCAGTTAAAAACGATCTAACCCGCTCATTATACCGATTTTATATATCTATTTATTTAGATATGACCTGACCTGTACGAGATTGAATAGTAGGACTTAAT
>Ga0209187_1001859_pt1 | contig 22254 bp, 15 predicted proteins | sample BantaG_FD_187430 | JGI IMG/M metagenome (GOLD analysis project Ga0209187, IMG submission 187430) | Marine algal microbial communities from Bantry Bay, Ireland - BantryBay_4 metaG (SPAdes) (version 2) | ecosystem: Host-associated > Algae > Red algae > Unclassified | place: Bantry Bay, Ireland...
TCGCATTCTCGCATTCTCGCATTCTCGCATTCTCGCATTCTCGCATTCTCGCATTCTCGCATTCTCGCATTCTCGCATTCTCGCATTCTCGCATTCTCGCATTCTCGCATTCTCGCATTCTCGCATTCAAGCATTCATCAGCACAATGGCAAAAATGGCAAGTGCAATACCAAAAACATTCTTTGTCGAAAGATGTTCTTTAAATATAAAATAGGCTCCCAAGCTTGATAGAACAACGATGCCAATACTGATTACTGGGAATAAGACTGATTTATCCAAGCCAGAATAAGTTAGAGCTTTCATGAAAAATTCAGCACTGTAATAATTGGGAATTCCTAATGCAATTCCTCCTAATAGGTTTTTAAATTTGAAAGTTATTTTTTTAGTAATTAAATTATAGAGAAAAAGAATGGTTCCTAAAATACAAGCAATACTAAACAAGCTTGCCAAAAAGGTGGGAAACAACTGAGGTGTCAGCATGCTGTTTTCCACATATCCAATAACGGTATCAGAAATTCCTGCAAGCATCCAAAGTATAAATGGCAACAATAAAAATTTTTTATTTTCAATAATGTCCGTTTCATTTTTCTCTTTTATGGAAGTCAAAACGACTGCGATAATTGCTACTATTATACCAGTGGCTTTAAATAAGGACAAACTTTCATTTTGGTAAATGAAAAATGCTGTTATTGCTGGAATGATCATAGATAGTTTATTCGCAACCGTAGCAACAGTGATTCCACTTTTTTTAATGGTCTCAGCTATTAAGTAGAAAGTTACAATATATAGTGTGCCAATAAGACAAGCAAAGGGAAACCAAGTTTGACCAATAACAGATACTGGCGAAATCGAAACTTCCGTATTGAAAAACCCAAGAGCAATACAGGCATAGTAATTGAAAACAATGGTTTGAAATGAGTCTATATTTTTACCTTCAAAGAATTTGAACATCAAGGCAATGGATGTTGAAGTGAAAATGGCTAATAGAATATAGATCATAAGTTTCTATAGATACTAAGTTGATTGTCTTGAATTTGGCTTGTGCTAATCGGTGCAATTTCTAAGGATGGTGCTTTTATTCCATTTTTGAAGAATGTATTTCCTGTAAATACCCTTGCTTCATCCCAATAATTTTTAGATACAAATGCATTTAGCAGTTTGGCACCACCTTCTACAATTAAAGATTGTACTTTTTTGCTGTGTAAGTCCCTTAAAATATATTTCAATGAATTTGATTCATTTTCAATAGGTAGATATTTTGGATGATCTATTTTTTTTATAGAGTAAATGACAGTCTTTGCTGAATCATCAAAAATCTTTAAATTCTTTGGAAATTTTCCTTGATTGTCAGTACCAACACGCAAGGGATTTTTTCCCGACCATTTTCTAGCTGTTAAGGTTGGGTCGTCGATTAGAACGGTATTGCTACCAACCAAAATGGCTGATTCTTCTGTACGCCATTTATGACTATAATATTTGCTAATTGGATTGCTGATCCAATGCTGTTTAGAGTCATTTTTTGCAATGAAACCATCTTTTGTCTCTGCCCATTTTAAAATAATATAAGGTCTTTGTTTTTCAAAATAGGTAAAAAAACGTCTGTTGATTTCTTTGGCTTCCGATTCTAAAACTCCACAAGTTACTTGTATTCCATCCTTTTCCAGTTTTTGAACACCTGCACCCGAAACACGTTCATCCTTATCAATATTAGCGATAACAACCTTTGGAATTTTGGTTTTGATGATAAGATCTGTACAGGGTGGGGTATTGCCATAAATACAACAAGGTTCCATATTGACATAGATGGTAGAATCTGGCAAGTATTTCTTGTTGTTTTCTAATACAGAATTTACTGCGTTTACTTCGGCGTGTTCTGTTCCATATAATTTGTGATAACCTTCTCCAATGATTCTTTTTTTATAAACAATGACAGAGCCTACTAAGGGATTAGGAGCTGCGGAACCTAAGCCCAATTGAGCCAATTCCAAACACCTCCGAATGTATTTTTTGTGCTCCTCCATTACTCAAATAGAAGATTGTCTAAATAATAATCTTTGATTCCAAACTCTACTTTCAATTGGTTGATTTCTTCCATTTTTTTAGGGTTAAATTTAGCATTACTATTCAAGACAGCCGAGATCATAATATTTTTATCGGTATGTTCAGAAGAAATAAATTCAAATACCTTGGTCTTATAGCCAAAAGCTTCTAATGTTAATGCCCTAAATGTATCCGTAAGCATTACTGAAAGTCTTTCTTTTAGAATACCATTTTTAGTAATGGATTTCATAACATCAGGTTCATTCATAATTTGACGAACATAGTGTTGACAACAAGGGCTGACAATTATTACGCCTACCTTTTCCTTTATTGCTTGAAAAAGGGCATCATCTGTTGCGGTATCACAAGCATGCAAAGCTACTAGCATATCGGCACCATTTATATTTGCGTCTTTTATGCTTCCTTCATTGAAATAAAGCCTATTAAAATGGCATTCTTGAGCTAAATTGTTAGAGAAGTCGATCAATTCTGTTCTTTGCTCAAAACCTACAACCTTTGTAGATGTTTTGATATTGTTAGTGAAGTAATCGTATAGGGCAAAAGTCAAGTAGCTTTTACCTGATCCCATATCAACCACTTTGAGGTCATTTTTCAAAAATGCATCAGAGCTTTTGAAAACACCATCAATGATTTCTACAAATTTATTAATTTGTCTAAACTTATCGTTTTTATCGCTTTTTACTTTTCCTTCTTTGGTAGTAATTCCAAGATGATGTAGATAAGATTGTTCTTCACCAATCATTCGATTTTTGACTTTATTATGTACTTTGCTTTGTATTTGATCATTTGTAGGTAAGCTAGTAAACATTTTAAATTGTCTACGTCTGTTGGTAACCAGTTGATGATCGTTTTTTAAAGTGTATAAATGGGCTGAAAGGAAATCCTTGCCCATAGATTCTCTAATAATTGAAAGACCGTCCTTGATAGAAAAGTTTTTCACGTAATCTTTTGTAGTAAATTTGTAATTGAAAGAAAGCATGCTTTCTTCTCCAATTTCGACCAATCGGATGTAAATTTTTTGTAGGTCTTTTTCTTGACCTTTATACTTTCCAACAGTTGCTTTTACGAAGTAATTTTTAAGAATGCTTTTCTCAAAAATTTGAAAGAACTGATTAAAGTGATCTGTTTTGCTCATAGACATATTGTTTCCGCAAAAATATCACTTTTTGATGACCAAAACAGTCAAGTAAGGAGAAAAAAAAGGAGGAGATAGAAAAAAAGGGAAGTTGAAAATACTAAAGATAGTATTTAAGTTAAATAGCAATGTGACACACAAAAAAACAAAAGGGGGGATTGGCAATGCAAAAGTTAGTGGGTATTAGTAATGAATCAACGAATTTTTTCTATTTTTGAGTGTTACTTATCTAAAAAATAATGGTGATAATAAAAAAGCCTTCTCCCTATCTTTGAAACCGGGAACTAGGAACGCTTTAATAGCTAATATTGAAAACACCTTATGACAGAGAGAAGGTCTTTTTTATTACACCTTAAAAATTATAACAAATTAACAATCGACGAATTTCATTTCTTTTTTTATAAATTATATAATTAGATGTCTGAAAAGCCCTCCCCTATTAAGCGATTTATTTTGAAACAAGAAACAAATCAAGTCTAAGATAGTTGTAAGCATAAACTCAATAAAATTTTCACAACAAGGGGAGGACATTTTCTTTTACTACTTCATCTAATCAATTATATGTTATTTTTAGTTAATATTTAATTTTCCACATTTTAGTACTTCATTTTGATTACCAATAATTTTGTACACATACATACCAGTTACAAGCTTATTTTGTAAATTTCTCAAAGCTTCAGCACTATTTCTTTCTTGAACGATCATTTTACCAGTCATATCATACAGTTGAATGCTCAAGTTACGGTCATTTGCAATATCTACATTAGTTGTTTCTACAATAGAGGTTTCTGTTTTACCAGCAGAAGAAGCCATTCTAACTAAATCTTCAAAAGCAATTTCATCCATTAAATCTCCAGAAGAGGATAATTTTGTCAAGAATAAATCCTCAGAAGAAGATCTTGTAAAATCTACTGTTTTACCAGTTAAAAGAAAACCCGCACCATTTGATTTTTCTATTATATCGAATACCCTATCTTTTTTGATTGCAGTTGTCGCTTGGTCAAACATCTGTTCCCAAATAACATTTCCTGTATTACTTATTTTTAAAATATATTTTTCATTATTTGAAGCATTCAAATCATCTTCGGAAGATCCAGCGATAACAAAATTGCCATCTTGTGTTTCAGAAATTGCATAACCAATTTCATTATAAATGCCTCCATAAGTTTTTGACCAAGCTTGTGTTCCGTTCAAATTAAGCTTTACAACGCTTAGATCTTTATTATTAACTCCGAAATTATTTGACACATATCCTGTAATCAAATACCCATCAGAAACAGCAACGATGCTATTATTTCTATTCTCACTATTATTACTCATCACTTTGTTCCAAATCGCATCACCATTTTGATTCCAAGCTTTAACATAAGTATCTCTATCTCCAAACATTGTTGTTGCATTTCCAATGGCAACAATATTGTTTCCGTCAAAAACCAAATCAGTTGATTGACCACTTGTCGATCTTGACCACAATTGATTTCCATTTGCATCTATAGATTTTACAAAACCAAAGTCATCTTGCCATCCGTCTAACATTTCAGAACCACTTATAAAATATCCACCATTTGGATTTTTAACAATTGCAAGACCTTCTTGAGTATTTGAACTTAAGATGGTTTTAGACCAAATAACGCTTCCAGACAAATCATATTCTTGTAATAAAATATTGGCTTTTGCACCATTATTACAATTTTTAGTAGAACCAATAATCAATATTGTTCCGTTAACAGTTAAAATTGCATCATTTGCTTTTTGATCTTTATTTTGCACATGAACTAAGTTGATCCATTCAGGCTCACCATTTTCATTTGTTTTGATCAATAAAAGATCATTTTTATTATTATCGTTTGAATATCCGACAGAGACGTAACCTCCATCTGGAGTTTCAAGTACTTTATTCCCTACATCATAACCAGTAGAAGAATAGACTTTTTCCCAAGTTTCCGTAGTTTGAGCATTTATAATTTCATTATTTAAAATAAATAAAGAAATTAATAATGCGACCAACACCTTAAGTTTTTCAAGCAGTTTCATTTTTGAGTTTTTAGTTTCTTGTATTATCTTTATGCTTACAGTGCAAATATGACCTGAATATGGGTGTTATAAAAACACACATTTGATAAAATGTAGAGAATGTTTTCCTGATTTAACCACGTATTTATTGATTTTTGTGCTATTTTTGTAGAAAAAAAAGACAATAAGTGATGGAAATAAATAAATAAATTAACATTGCTATTATACCGAGTAAATTAGTTTAAAGTTATAAATGGATGAAAAAAACAAAACTTTACAAAATATTTAAATGTTTTACAGCTTGGGAACTAAACGATTTACAGCAGTTTGTTGATTCACCTTTTTTTAATAAGCGAGAAGATGTAAATATATTACTAAAATATTTAATATTAAAAGAAAAAAAAATAAATAGTATTTTCGATTCAGAAGAAGCCTTTGAATTGATGTATCCTAATAAAAAATTCGATGATACCCAATTTAGACTTGTTTGTAGTTACTTGTTTAAATTGGTAGAATCCTATTTGGCTTTAAGCGAAGTTAGAAACAATGAAGCTTTTTTGAAAATTCAACTCGCAAAAGCATATCGAAAAAGGAATATAGACAATCATTTTTTAAAAGCATTTAAAGATTCCGAGCGTATTTTAGAAAAAAAAGTTTACAGAAATCAGGATTATTGGAGTCAGACTTTTGATGCACAAACTGAGTACTTTAATTTCCTTACAAATCAAAGACGATCACAGCCTGAAGTTCTGCAAAAAGTTATAGATACTTTAGAAATTTACATTCTTAGTGTCGTAGTTAGGCAACTATGTACGATTATTACCGAAGAAACAGTTGCAAGTATAGTTTACAATAAAGAGTTGGCAGACATAGTATTTAATTATATTGATACCCACCCTAAATACTTAGAAGTACCTTCAATTGCTGTTTATTATTATTATTATCAGGCTGTTCGATTCCCTGATAGCGGTTATTTTACAAAAATGTTCGAACTTATCAAAAATAACCAATCTAAGTTCCCAGATAACGAAATACGTGTAATTTATTTTTTGGCAGGAAATTATTGTGTTCAGCGAATTAATGCTGGAGCAGCTAAATATAGAAAAGCATATTGGGATTTGAATACAGTAGGGCTTGAACACGGTATTTTATTGAAAAATGGAGTTATCAGTCGTTTCTTTTTTAAAAACATGGTTGTTGCGGCTTTAAAAATGAAAGATGGGGAGAAAGCAGAAAAGTTCGTTAATGATTACAAGCTTTCATTAGAGTATCGTTTTAGAGAGAGTACTTGTAATTTATGTTATGGAAGAATTCGCTATTTCCAAGGAAATTATGATGAAGCTATGGTGTATTTAGCTCAATTTATTTCTACTGACGTTCTCTTTACTTTAGATGCCAAGTTTACTTCTATTAAAATGTTATATGAACTAGGGGAAATAGAGGTGTTGGATTCTCAGTTAAAAAGTATGGATACTTACCTGGAACGGAAAAAAACGTTTTTTGCTCAGCATTGGTTTCTGTACTATAAACAGTTTGTCAAGTTAATATACAAGCTATTAAAATTATCGGTATTGAGGAAAGATGCTTTTCAAAAACTAAAGGATGAAATATTATTGATTAAAGTAAGCGAAGAAAGAGAATGGTTTTTGAAGCAGTTAAATGAAGGTGGAGGAAAAAATACAAGACAAGTAAGTGCCTATAAGTAAGGTGTATTTATTAAGCTTTTAATTTCAATAATATTCATATTGAATTAATAGAAAGGTATTGAATATTATATTAAAAATAATTAATATTTATTATTGGCTTTAAATTCAATTAAATAAATATTATAATTATTTTGAATACCATTCAGCTATCTTCGTTTCTGCGGGTTTTCTTTGTGGGCTGTATTCTTTGTGATTAGTCCCCCCCCTGTTCTCATAATCGTGGAACCATTTCCAAATAAATCCACCAGCGACCCAATCTTTGGTCCAAAAAGTCTGAAAAAAGGCTTCAAAAGCATTTACTTGTCCCTGCATGTTTAAATCTAAATTAGCAAGATTGCCTTCATTCTCCCAATTTTTCCAAGCAGTGTAGTCAGAACTCATATAACCATATTCAGTGAACAGGATTTGCTTGTTATATTCCATTTGAACCACTTTAATCTGATTTACCCAATCCACCCAAGCAACCTTCATATCTTCGATATTTGGGGTCTTTTGCTCCACTAGATTGAAATAGGAATCAATTCCGATATAATCCAATTCATCCCAAAAGCGAATATTTTGATAATTATCCCAATTTGCAGCATAGACCAACTTTCCAGAATAGACATTTCTAACCTTTTTGATCAACGCTCTAAAGAATGCTTCTCTTTTAACAGCCGCAATCTTATATTCAGTTCCAATACAGAAAAGCTCTACGTTTTTATCTGCTGCTATATTAGCAAAAGTCATTATGTATTCTTCATAATCAGTCTCCCATTTCAGCCATTCTTCTTCGGTTTCTAGGTCAAAACCTCCAACCCAGCCATCCCACATCCAAACTTGCGGTTTGATCATTACTTTCATCCCATAATTGTTCGCATAGTCTACCAAGGTTTTTACACCTTCTGGACGTTCTCCCCACCATTGAGAACTAATATCGAAATGTACTTCAGGTTCACTTATGCTTGCCCCTGCAAAAGGCGAAATTGCCATCCAATTGCCTTTCCCCTTCGTCACCATTGGCTCCAACCAGTTTTCTGGGAAAGAATTTTTAGGAGAAACAAAACTAAAACCATTGATCTTTTCACCTGAAACAATTGAACTATCTACTGGCATGTCAGTAGTATCAACTATTGTATCGGTTGAATCAATGACAACCATTGTCGTATCCGAATCTAGATTGTCTGGCATATCCATGCCATTATCATCATCATTTTTGCAAGCCAATAAAAAAACAAACAGTACAATTATTTTAAAATAAGAATTCATTAAGATTTTATTTAATATAATTTTCAATTATTACCTCAACAGCTATTCTCGCTTTAGAACCTATTTCTTTTTCGTCTCCCGTCATTATCTTCCCAACTTGATTGGGAATCTATCTATACCTAGCGATGCAAGATAAACCTCGGATAACATCAGCTTGAAAATAAACCGAGAATTACCGACAGAGGGTCAATATTGTTAAGGAATAGCTCATAAACATAATTAAATACAAAATTCGTAATTCGCAATAAACGTGGTTAAATCCCAAATTCATAATTTTCAACGACTTTGTTTCTTGGCTCTTCTTAACAATCTGATAATCAGAGAGTTGTATTTTTTTGAACATTTTGTAACTATTTGAAAATCAACAAGTTACATTAGCCAAGAAACAAAGTCATTTTCAACTTTCAACCTTCAACTTTCAACCTTTTTAAGGACGGCGAGTATCATTTCTAATCGAGTTGTCTCCCCGCTGTCCGTTGCAATGTATGGAACTTGTTTTGGTCATTTTGGAAGACGTTGCACGCAACGTCTCTACGATTGCTTCGTTGCCAATTTTGTCTGTAATTCATTCCATACATTTCCACTCGCATCGGGCGTATTTTCGCTAATTTAGCTGCGCTGTTGTTAATTTCGTCCTCCGCGCTTCCCATCACTCCCTTCCCGTTGCCTAAGGTTCTCACCAACAACATTCAACAAATTAAGAGAAATAGTCAAAGTTGCACAAAAAATTAGCAATTCGCCCCAAATTACTCGAAGACACCTTCCCGTTGCCTGAGGTTCTCACCAACAACATTCAACAAATTAAGAGAAATAGTCAAAGTTGCACAAAAAATTAGCAATTCGCCCCAAATTACTCGAAGGCACCTTCCCGTTGCCTGAGGTTCTCACCAACAACATTCAACAAATTAAGAGAAATAGTCAAAGTTGCACAAAAAATTAGCAATTCGCCCCAAATTACTCGAAGGCTAACGAATCAACGTAAAATGTCCTTGTTCCACTTGCGAATTTTCCGCTCCAAACAGTAAAAATTCAACCACAAAAACATAAACCCCAATAGGCTGATCAACACCATTCCGCTTCCCATCCCAGCCAATAAAGCCGTTTGAGCTTCCGTCGTAAACCGTTTCACCCCATCTGCTTACTATTTTAAAAGAAAGAATATCTTGTACATCATTCCTTTTAAAAGTAAAATAATCATTCATTTCATCACCGTTCGGGCTAAATGCGGTTGGCCATTTTAAAGAAGGCGGTTTTACTACCTCGATATCAATACTTGCTTTTGCAACACAGCCAAATTTGGAAGTCCCCGTCACCGTATAAGTTGTACTTTCAGTAGGCTTAGCGATCACCGTTTGACTAGTTGGGTCATCAATACCTCTTTCTGGCTCCCATTTATATTCAGCATCACTACCCAATCCACGAACCGATAATTCTTCAGATTGACCAATTACAAATTTTATAGCATCCCCTTTATCAATACTTATGTTTACAAATCCTTCAACAAATACTTCAACTTCATCAGTGTCCACACAACCTTCAGGGCTTTCTACCAACAGTTGATAAATCCTAGAAGTATCTTTGCCATTTTCTGATTGAAAAAAAACGGTAGGGTTAGGGATATTTGGATCATTCAGGCCTACTGCTGGTGTCCAAGTAAATTTATAATCGGGAGGATAATTATCGTTTCCTATTTGTATATTATCAACAATTTCACAAGATCCAGTGTCTTCACCAGCATTCGCCAAAGCTTCAGCAGGTTGAACATTTATAATTAATGTATCTAAACAACCAGTTACATTTTCTGATATAACTTGATAAGATGATATTTGACTTAGTGTAATAAATGGATTAGGACAATCGGAGCAACTTAGACTGTCAGAAGGGATCCAAGTATAGTTATTTCCCCCACTGACAACGACTTGTTCTGGTTCTGCACCACATAAAAATACTGAACTTGTTGGTCCAGTAAGAAAGTCCACATTGTCATAAGTTATTTGCACTTTGTAAACAGAGTCTTTGCAGCCATCTGCATATTTTACATCAAGGTCAAATTCTATATTACTGCCACTTGGAGTAAATGTAGGACTAGGACAATCTATGCAATCAAGTCCTATGTCAGTAGGCCAAGTATATTCATTTTCTATAGGGAAATTAAAGCTGAAAGGATCATTGTCACAAATAGAGTAGATCGTATTCAAGTTAGGTGCATTTGCAAGCTGCGGTTCAGTAATTTTTATTTCATCAATGTAAACAGAATCGGTACAAGGACCGTTAAACAAATATACTTTGAAGGTGGTGTTAATTTCTATAAATGCTTCTACATTAGTAGCAGAATTTGGGTCGGATCCTCGCGCCAAAATAGGTGCGCTTGGTTCATAACGGACAGAGTCAAATCCCACCAAATCTAGAAATTTTATTACTTTTGCACCAGAGCATTTAGGGTCAAAAAGAAAGGAGTCAGCCACGCTTGGAACCGTGGGCAAAACATCCAATAAATCGTCATTTATATACAGCGTATCGGGTTGTAAGTTTGAGTTTGCTAAGCAGTCATGCCCATTGATTGACTCAATGTTTATAATGATCGTTTCAATGCCTTCAGGTAACGCATCTACCACAGCAATCAACTTTATAGTTTGTGTTGGATTATCTGCTGTCAACAATATATTATCAGGAAGCGGATTGCCCATATCATCAATATAATCCGTACCATTAATGGCAGTTCCAGACAATGAAAGATTGAGTTCTGCTTGTTCTCCTGGTGCTAAATTATCAATAGAGAAAGTTAAATCCTTTTCTCCACAGGATTCTAATAGAATGCCTATTGGATTTTCATTTTCATCAGTATAAAGTGGAATGGGATCACCATTGACATCAAGGACTATATCACCAGTTGCATTGACCTCATAGGAGACAAAGCCACCAGATTGAGAGATAACAGGTTGAGGAGAAGTAATACTTCCTGCTTGTAAAAAGACACCAGAGTCCAACACATCGTCAAAGCCGTCTGCAATGGCGAGTTTTAAGGAATAAGTTTGACATGGTACTACATTTGCTTGTGCTGTTAAGATCACAGTTGCTCCTTCATATTGAATTTCAGGTAAAACTCCACCGTAAAAATTGGAATACCCCAAATCGCAACTGATATTGTCAATATCTCCCAAACTACCAACAGTTCCAACATTTACAGTGTTTATTGATATTGGAATTTGTGTTCCAGGAATCAATGCAATGTTTTCTTTAACATAATCAGTGCCATCGGGATTTGGACCAGAGATAAAAAAACCAAAAACATCATTGAAGTCAGCGCAAACATAGTTTTCGTATTCTTCAGAAGCAAATATATAATTAAAGGATATTTTATCCCCAATTGTTGTAAAATCGAAATTTAATATTAAAGCATCTTTTGTAATTACTTGCGCTAAATTTGTTAAATCAGGATCTCCAATATCAGGAGAAGTAACTGGTGTAATTTTGCACTCAGAATTAATAGTACCTGCAGTAATATTGGAATCGTTTGGTCCAGGAACATCCTCAATGCATCCAGAAGATAAGACAATACCTCTTTTAAATCCAAATTTGGAAGTGGTAATATCGTTGTTATTAATAAAAACTCCATAAGCATTAGGGTCGCCGATTACCTCTACATTTTCAATGGTGACTCCTGCTCCAACAAGGGTAGCAGCAATAAATTCTTCAGCAGTTAAGGGTAGCCCAGTATCTGGGTCAGATTGCCCCTCTGTTGAAAAAGTCACAAGAGGGTCTTGTGCCATACATACAGAAAAACTTACTCCAGATAGAAAACAGAGTAATATGCCCAGTAAATTATATATCCGTGTCATTAATTATGCTTTTCACGCGAAATCATTCCAGTATATAGAAGTTGTTTAGAATTGATAAATTATTTATATATGAGATGTGTTTTTAGTCCAGATGAAGCTCATTTTGATCGGACTGGCGTTCCAGGGAATAGCCTTAGCTATTGCTGGTACGCCAGTCCGATTCAAAAATAGCTGAATATGGTGGTCCGACATTTCGGCTAAAAAGACGCTCATATATTTTAATTTATTAATTCTAAACAACTTCATAGGGTGAAAAGGAGTTTTGTAAATTGAATTCAAAGCGAATTTAATATTTTTTCCTGTAGAACAAGATAATTTTTAACCATTCCTTACCTTCGTTTCATAATTTAACAAACGAAATATGAAAACCTTAATTGTTGGTGGCGGAAATATGGGTAAAAGTTTTGCTAGAAGCTTTTTGGATGCCCACATTCTCAGACCAAATGACCTTACTGTATTAGAGAAAAATGAATCCAACTGCAAGGATTTAGAAACAATGGGTTTTTCAGCCGTCTATAGAATACCTGATAACTACATTTCTAATGTTAGTTTGATCGTTTTGGCTGTCAAGCCACAGGATTGCCATCTTGTTTTTGAAACGCTAAAGCCTTTTATTAATAGCGACCACGTTATTTTGTCAATTATGGCAGGTGTCAAATTGGAAACAATTGAAAAGGGATTAGATACCAAAAAAGTTGTCCGCTCTATGCCAAATTTACCCACACAAATCGGAATGGGGATGACTGCTTTTACGGCAAATGAAGAAGTAAACAGAAAAGAGCTTATTGCTGTTCAAAATTTATTGAGCACAACAGGCAAAGCCATTTATTTTGACGATGAAAATATGATTGATGCGGCTACCGCTATTTCAGGTTCTGGACCAGCTTTTGTTTATTATTTTATGAATTCAATGATGAAAGCAGCACGAAAAATGGGTTTTTCCGAATCACAGGCAGATTTGTTGGTTTGGCAAACATTCATTGGATCATTGCATCTTCAAAACAAAAACAGCTTGTCTTGTCAAGAATGGATCAATAAAGTTGCATCGAAAGGAGGAACCACAGAAGCAGCCTTAAAGGTTTTCAAAGCAAATGATATCGAAGACGGAATAGTAGAGGGTTTGATTGCTGCCTTTAATCGTGCGGAAGAATTGGGGAATAAGTAACGATGAAATAATAAGTTCGTCATTTCGACCGAATTGTCGGACCAGAGTTATTTTGTCCTTATTTTTTCTTTGAAAAATTCTTGTCGGTCCGACGTTCGCGGTCCGACGATTCGGTAGCAGGGCTACGGAAGTATTTTTCAAAGATAAATAAGGACAAAAGAAGCCCAGTTCGACGTTTCGATCCAAATGAGGAAGTTATTGTTTTTTCGTTACTAAGGATTAGATCATATGATCATATTGTTCCAGTCTCTAGATACTTTTTGAGGTCGCCTGTTACACGCAATGGTTTTCCAGTTGGAATGTCTACAATAATAAATGACACTTTACCTAATGTTGCCAACTCATAATCTTTTTTTAGATAAATTTTTTGGCTCATATAGGTTTTGACATAACTGATTTCCTCAATTCTTGTTTCTATTACAATTTCATCTTTAAAAAACAAAGGCTTTTTATATTTTATGTTGATTTCAACAACAGTAAATTGCCAGTTTTTTTTCTCTGGAATTTGTGGATTCAAATGTTCTTCGATGTATTGCCATCGAGCTTGTTCAAAAAATTCTAAGTACCTAGCATTGTTTACATGACCATATCTGTCAATGTGAAATCCTTGTATGATGATGTTTGTTTTGGTGACTCGCATGACTTTTTCTTATGGGTAGCTACTAATTTACTTTTCTTCCTCTTTTCTTTTCTTGATTTTTTCTATAATTTTGGCAACTTCCTCTATAGATAATTCAGCTATTTCAGCGATATCTTCTATGTCCATTTTTTTTCTCCAGCATCTTTCAATTACCTCTTTCTTTTCTTCTGATTTACTTTTTTTCTCTGCTGCTGTTATTCTCCCCTTTTTATCCTGTACAGCAATACCAAAATTATCGTAAGCTCTCAGTTCTGCTTTGTTCCATCTATGTTTCTCTGCATCTGTATAGGCTTCTTTAAGCCCTTCGTCATCTACATTATCTGGTATCACATCTAAATTTTCCGCTTCCTTAATGAAATATACCCATTTTTCGTTGAGCGTTTTTAATTCTGTAACTTTAAGGTTAAATTTCGGCTCATGAAAGGATTTAGTGGAAACGTTGCTGGTCTTTGGCTATTTATTGGGTGGCTATTGGCTATTGGCTATTGGTCAAAAGCCAAGTGCCAAAAGCTAAAAGCTAAAAGCTTTTCCACTAAATTCCTCCCTGAGGTTAAATTTCTTTAACTCAATAAAAGTAAATTGGATGTCTTTTAACCTATGTTCATATGTTTCACCATTTAAAATTATATGGTGGGATAAGTAACTAGGACTATCAGAAAAATCAAAATCTAAAATACCAATAAAGAAAGTTGGCTTTAACAAAGGGTATTCTTGCCCTCTTTGAATTTGCATAGAATAATCTCGACAGGTATAATATTGAACTCTTTTATCGAATCCGTCCACATCAGCCATTTGCATTTCGATGACGAATTGCCTTCCTTTTTCATCTTTTGCATTTACATCAATAATAGAAGCTTTTTCCCCAGCTACTCTAAGCAACTGATAAGGATTGAGTATTGAAACCTCAACTATTCTTTTTTCACCTTCAAATTTCAATACCGCATTCAAAAATGAAATAAGGATTTCTGTCTTCTTTTCATTTCCAAATATTTTCCGAAAAGCTACATCGTTTTTTATATCTACATACCTCATCTTTCATTATTTGCATTATAAGATATGTTCCAAATTTACAAAGATTTTTCGATTGAATTTTGAGAATGACCTATTTTTCAATTTCACCAATAATAGCTTTTATATCATCTGGAATGATGCATTTTTCCTTTTTGATTGGATCGTAGAAAACCACAACGCTTTCACCTTGAGCAACTTTTCCTAATTTTTCGCTGACTATCTCGTGAATCAAAACCATGCTCGTATTGCCAACTTTAGTGACATTGGTTTGGATGGTTAGGTTGTCAGGGTAAAATGTTGGTTGGATGTATCTACAATTGATTTGTAGTAAAATGGGACCGAGTTGCGTTGTTCTGTCTGATTTTAACATCATAATCCGTTCTAGATACTCAACTCTGGCATTTTCTAAATATTTGATAAATGTAACGTTATTGACATGTCCCATTGCGTCCATATCGCCCCAAGCAACTTTTATTTTCGTTTCTATCCCTTTTTCTGTTTTCATAAGTGCGAAAATAGTAATTTTGTAAGTCTTTTGCACAGAACTAGGCATTTTGCAAAAATAGTATATATTGACTAACATTTTTTTGCATCTAAAACCTAGCTTTAAATAGATTTTATTTTGAGGAATGATTAAAGAATACAGCCAAATATTACACGACTTTTTCACTTATTATAAGAATGAGGAGGTTGCGATTTCTATGAAAAAATATATGAAAGGTCATTTTGAATATTTTGGAATCCGATCACCTGAAAGAAAGATGTTGACCAAGGAGTTTTTTAAGGAATATGGCATTCCTGAAAGAGCAGAACTGGACAAAGTGATTAGAGAAATTTGGAGTTTTGATGAACGAGAGATGCATTATGTCGCCATTGATATTATGGATAAATATAAAAAATCGATAATAGAAGAAGACATCGTTTTGATTGAACATATGGCAGTAAATAAGTCTTGGTGGGATACCATTGATTTTTTATCCTCGAAATTGTCGGGGAATTATTTTAAAAAATATCCTGAAAATATCAAAAAGATTACGGGAGATTGGATCATTTCTGACAATTTTTGGTTGAATAGAATGGCACTCTTATTTCAGTTAAAATATAAAGATGAAATCAATGAAAATTTATTGTATAATTACATTTTAAAGTGCAGAGATTCAAAGGAGTTTTTTATCAGAAAAGCCATTGGTTGGGTTTTAAGAGAATATTCAAAGACAAATAGAGAGAGTGTGATTGATTTTGTGAATGAAAATGAATTATCTCCATTAAGTAAAAGAGAAGCATTAAAATGGTTGGAACAGCGTTAATACATCAGAAAGATTTTTTGGTATCTACAAACAGAGCAAAAGTTGTAGAAGAAGTTCAGTTTAGGTTTTTTGATCTGATTGTTATTGGTGGAGGGATAACTGGAGCAGGAATTGCTTTGGATGCCACAGCAAGAGGGTTGAAAACTTTGTTGGTTGAGAAAAATGATTTTTCTTCTGGCACAAGTAGTAAATCTACCAAACTTATTCACGGTGGACTGCGCTACCTGAAACAATTGGATTTTCAACTGGTAAAAGAAACAGGAACAGAACGAGCAACGGTTCATAAATTAGCACCGCATTTAGTGATTCCTGAAAAAATGTTGCTACCCATCGTTAAAGGTGGTACTTACGGCAAATGGGCTTCTTCATTAGGACTTAAAGTATATGATCTTTTAGCGGGCGTTTCAAAAACGGATGCTAGAAAAATGTTGTCAGCCGAAGAAACTTCTGAGAAAGAACCATTGCTGGATAAATCTGAATTATTGGGTGGAGGTTTTTATGCGGAGTACCGAACCGACGACGCACGTTTGACCATTGAAGTCATTAAACGCGCTGTTAAAATGGGTGCTGTTGCGGTGAACTATATGGAAGTAAAAGACTTTTTATACAAAGATGATAAAGTTGCGGGTGTAAAATGTCAAGATCTTCATAGCGGAAAGGAGTTTGATATTCATTCCAAAAGCGTAGTGAGTGCTACAGGTCCGTGGGTTGATAAGCTAAGAGCCATTAATAAATCCTTGAATGGAAAAAGGTTGCATTTGACAAAAGGTGTGCATTTAGTGGTTGAGAAAGAAAAGTTGCCTGTTCAACAATCGCTTTATTTTGATGTTCCAGATGGTCGAATGATTTTTGCGATTCCACGTGGCGATAAAACTTATTTTGGAACCACAGATACTGATTACAAGGAAGACATAGACAAAGTAAGTTGCAATAAAAAAGATGTCAATTATTTGATTGATGCTGTAAATGAAACCTTGCCTTCTGTTGATTTAAAGATGGAAGATGTGGAATCTACTTGGGCAGGTCTTAGACCGCTTATTCATACAGAAGGAAAATCTGCTTCAGAGCTTTCCAGAAAAGATGAAATTTTTGAGTCGTCAGATGGACTGGTTTCGATAGCAGGAGGAAAACTAACGGGTTACCGCAAAATGTCGGAAAGGGTAGTGGACTTGGTGTTTAAAAATTTATCATTAGAATATAAAGAATGCACCACTGATAAAATAGACCTTTGTGACAAAACCTTTGAAGATTTTGAAGAAGTAGAAGCCTACAAAAGATCCTTAGATGCACAAATGACCGATTATCAGTTTTCGCCAGTTGTGATAAGTAAATTGGTGCATTTGTATGGTTATGATTGCGATATTATTTTTGAAAGATTTTTAGCTTTGCAAAATGATTTTAGCGACAAAGAAGAAGCACTTATTTTGGCTGAATTGGAACATTGTATGAATACAGAAATGATTCAGACACCACTTGATTTCTTTGAACGCAGATCAGGAAAGCTATTTTTTGATATAAATGCAGTAAAAAAACACAAAGGTTTCGTTTTGGATAAAATGAAAGAAGCATTTGCCTGGACCGATGAAATTGAAAGCAATTTAGCCAAGGAACTAGAAGAAGCTGTTGCTTCTGCGACGAAGTTTGAGTAGGAGGTTTAGGGATCAATGCTGAACCAAAAACTTCCCACTCTCCAAAGATACATCATCATTACTGATAAGTTGGTAAAAGTAAAGCCCAGCTGTCCATTGGCTGACCTCGATATTTGTTAAAACATCACCAGAGTTGATAAATGCCGTTTTGATTAATTTTCCTTGGCTGTTGTAAATGTAGATTTGTGCGGGTTTAGGAAGGTTTGTTTGGATGTTTATTTTTGTAGATGCAGGGTTGGGGAATAAATGCGTTTTGGTCATTGTCAACTCATTGATAGAAGTATTCATAGTATCGACAACCGTAAGAGAAAAAGACTGCTCTTCTATGCAAGAAAAATCATCGGAAGAATTCACAGTTAGCTCATAAATGCCTTCTTGTGGAGCCAAAAAGTAGGCATTGTTTTCCAGACACACAACATAAGACGCTGCCGTTCCAGACCAGACCATTCCACAATCTTCACTAACAGAAAATAATTCACCAATATTAATGCTGTCTTGATCTTCTGTAAGCAAAAGCATCGCAGCATCTAAAACTTCTATTTCCGTTGTCAACTCCACGACCTGATCTGACTGATCAACAACAGAACACTTAAAGGTGTAAATGCCAGCACTATCAGGCTTAAAAACTGCCATTTCATCCGAAAGCACCAAAAGATTTTCACCTTCCCAACTACTCTGATAGCAACCAGTTGTACTCGTAACCAAAACGCTCAATTGAAGGCTGTCTCCTAAACATATTTTATTGTTTTCTTGGGAGATGAATGCGGCTTCTAGTGGGAGGGTGTTGTTGCCGTCCTCGTCCAATTTCATTATCCATAATTTTGTGTTGATTTGAGGTGCTCCGTCGATGTATTGAGTTGTCCAGCCAGTAGTAAAAATTTTATTATCTTTTGTTTTTTCAATATTATAAATTGGATGATTGTATTGAAAATATTCACCATCTTGGGGGGCAGTATATGTTTTTTCCCAAATCTTTTGTCCATTTGAACTAAACTTAGCAAGCCAGCCTATTTGCAAATATTCATCATCAAAATCATCTTTTAATCCTCCTACAATAATTTCTCCATTATCTAGTTCAATGATACCATTAGATTCATTAAGAGGATAATCTCGTTGGTCCATGAATAACCATTCCAGTTCAAAATTTTCATCAATTTTATAAACGAAATAAGCATCATCACCATTAGTAGTAAAAATTTGTCTACCAGTACAAATAAATCCCCCATTGATAGATGGAGTAATAGCATAAGTAGAATTATCATATTCGCCTGATGTTCTAGCAAAGGCATGTGCGGTTTTAAGTATTTCCCCAGTTAAGCTAATTTTGATGATATTAGAAACGGAATCTACAAATGGTCCACTGCCTCCAGTGATGACAATATTTTCTTGGCTATCCAAACATACTGAAGAGAATACACTAAGTTCATCATGTTGATAACGCCACAACTCATTTCCCAATGAATCTACTCTTATAACAGCCCCTAGTCTTTGATACCAATCCATACCTTCGACAATAGTCCATTGATCGGTACTTCCCACCATAACAGCACCACCGTCAGGCAATACCATTAAATCACGTCCAGTTTCCCACCTATCGCTCCAGCCATAAATATTAGCCCAAAGAAAATTGCCTTTAGAGTCAAATTTAGCTAGTCCGAGATCACTATTGTTATTAGAAAATTCAGGATTGTTAATGGAAATTAAAGCAATATAACTACTATCAGGAAACTGTCTAATACTATTTTCATAGTACTTTTCTAATCCATCAATAAAATGATGATAAGGTTGATGAAATTTATTCCATTCAATACAACCAAATTTATCATATTTAATTAAGGAAACAGAATCGTCATCTTCTTGAAACTCTCCAAAAGAGGAAGCGATGATAAATCCTCCATCAAGTGTAGAAATTCCACTGGCAGTTTGCTCTATATGTTGGGTACTGAGATCAGTAGTGTTGTTGAATAATATATTTTGGGAAATTAAACTTAAATTTAATATTGAACTAAAAAAGGTTATTGTAAGTAGTTGTTTCATAATATTTACAGAAAGAAATTAAATGATATTTTTCACAAAGATCATCCCTTGATTTGCATTAACACAAAATCAAGGGATGACTAATTATTTAACGATTACGCAAAATTAATGTTGTACAACAAATTTACCATTTTGTAATGGAATTCCGTCTAGGTTATTGATTTTATAGAAGTAAATTCCATCTATCCAATTCTCTACTTCAATTTCAGAATTAATTCTACCTTTTTCTACATTAATAGTTTGTATCAAGCGTCCTCCAATATCATAAACTTCAATAATGCCTGCTTCGTCTAATGTGGTTTGAATACCAACAAAAGAATGGGCTGGATTAGGAGATATTTTGGCAAACTCATTTGTATTTTTCAATTCGTCAGGCACAAAAGACCTTTTGGCAGCAGTTGTCCCAATTGGATCTACATAGGGTATATAAGTTTTAATGCCTAATCTAGATAACAACATACCTGCTTCACCTGTTACTCTTGCTTTGAGATTTCCCTCATTTGCAATTCGCTGAATGGTCTCTAATTCTGTTGAGGAAAGTTCAAATAAACTGCGATCATCTATTGTTAATTGAATCTGTATATCCATATAATCAATATAATCATCTGATAAACTTTCTGTATTGTTTAATACATTGGCAGCTTCTTGAGTATTATTATTTCTTAAATGGTGTTCTACCAATTCTTCTTTGAGTTTCGGAATATTAGCTTCTTCCATTAATTGGACTGCTTCCTGATCATTGCCTAAACGATGATGACATAACACTGCATGAACAGTTTCTGCTTTAATTATTCTTTCCAATTCTTCTTTTTCTCTAGTAGCAGAAACTAGGTTGTGTTCCAATCTTTCTGTATTGTGTGCCTCCATTATAAGATTATAAGCAGAGGTAGCCACAGGTTGAATTCTAGTATCTAATTCATCAAGTACTTCTTTTTCATAAGGAGCTTGTGAAATCAAAACCTCTTTCAAATTATTGGAACTGAGCGGATCAAAACGATCAATGGCTTCTATTTGTACTGCTCTAGATAAAAACTCAATTGAAGTTAGATCTTCTTGGATTGCTGTTTGTGAAATATTCGGGTCATTGATGTCTGCAATCAAATCATTGGTTTTTCCAGCATCCAGCTGAGCAGTTATACTACTAATTTTAATATCAAGATCATCTATTTTGTTAAGCCATTCAGTTACATTATTATCAAATGCAATAACTATATTATTACAATTATTTATAGGAGTATCGTCATCGTCATCAAGCAAGCCTTCAAATATTATACAATCCCCTGAAGCACTTTCTGGTTGACCATCACAAGACATTGGAAGAATATCAATACCAACCTCAGCACAAGTAACATTATTCGGAATTATTCTATGATCAGTACCACCTGATGGTACATAAGTATAATAATAAACCATTGGAATATCATCACCATCAATCCAAAAATCATTATTAATAGAGGTACATGCTGAAGTTGGATAATTCCAGCGGTTAATGGTTGGACTACCAGTTGTAGTTCCAGAACATGTCCCTTGATTTCCTAGTTCCCCAGAAGAAACTCTCCAAGCAGTAATAGGGTGAGGCTGTCCATTACTTCCAAATTCATTACAACGTACATCTAATTGTGAGTTATCTCCCTGGCAAGAAAGACCAACATCAACATCTTTAAACTGATTACTTGATATATTAGTGAGATCACCACCCTGAGAATTTTGGATGATTCCAAAGCTTGTAATGTTTGGGTCACCATCATTACCTTTTAATATATTTTCAGAAATATTGGCATAATAGTAATTAAATATTCCACATTGATAGCTTCCATTATTAGGATCATTCCAATGTAATGAAGCCCCAGTTAAGTCAATCTGATTTTGAGTTATGTCAATAGCAGGATCTGCACAATATATTCCAATGGAATTACCATTTAGCACGTTATTAGATAATACACTGATTGGATAAGGGGAATTCCAACTGTATGTATCTATTCCTCTTATATTTTGAGAAAAAGTACTATTTGTTATATTTCCTCTGGCACAAGCAAGCATAACACCATGTGTATAATTATTAAACACACAATCATTAATTTCAGTATGACCATAAGAAACTACGATTCCATTAAGAGAAAACGACTCGGCCATAAAACCAACATTTGAATTAAAGTTGCAATTTGCAATTTTGATTCCAGTTATATTACTCATTGAAATATCATTTGCGTATAAATAAGATGAATAAGGCCATGCATTATAATTATTCCCTTTAGGGTGATATTTCCGTATAACTGATTTATGGGATACAAACGTAAAGAATTTAATGAAATAGGCTTTGACAAAGCTATTTACCAACGTTATCTTCACAACCATCAGCAAGAGTATATTCGCTTGCGCTTGCGGTGTGTAAATGATTATGCTACTGGTATGGAGTTCAAAGAGATTGCACAGCAACGCAATA
>Ga0209187_1001860_pt1 | contig 22250 bp, 13 predicted proteins | sample BantaG_FD_187430 | JGI IMG/M metagenome (GOLD analysis project Ga0209187, IMG submission 187430) | Marine algal microbial communities from Bantry Bay, Ireland - BantryBay_4 metaG (SPAdes) (version 2) | ecosystem: Host-associated > Algae > Red algae > Unclassified | place: Bantry Bay, Ireland...
CCCGGCGCTTCGGCCGCTTCGCGGCCTTGCACACGGGCTACCATATCCCGCCCACTTTGGGGCGGATTCCCACGATGTCACATGTCGCAGAAAATGCGCTGGATCGCTTATCTAAGTGCCATTGGAGCACCGGTCGAGCGTGAAAAGCCTAAGGCACGATTGCGAGCGTTTTGTGTTCAGACTCCACCGAGGTCTGCTCTTCAAGCGCCGGAGCAGTTGGTGGTTGCTCAGCGGGAGGTGGAAGCCGGAAGACGGAGAGCCGGGTAAAGCTTCGATTTGTGATCACGGGCGTGTCTACGCGTGTTGCTTCGAGTGTCGCGCCGGCGGGCTCGACAGAGCGGACAACCACCGAGGCGACAGATTCAATTGGAAGCCCAGCCAAAGGTTGCACCTCGCGGCTATCGGTTTCGATGGTGACAAATGCGCAATCATCTTCGAGTCCATTTTCGGTCAAGCAAATCGGGCATCTGTCATTTCCAAAATTCGCGTCGTAGACAGAATCGCTATCGACCGCGCTCTTCCCCATGAACGTTTCAGCATACGATATTTCCGCCGCGCTTCGCAGTAAACCGACCTCCGAATCACGGACACGCAACACCAAAGAGAATTCATGGCGCTGTCCCGGCATGAGGAGATTTGGCAAGCCGATGGTTGCCCGACCTTCGAGCTCGGACCAGTCTTCGCTCACCAGCTCAAAACCAGATTGAAGGTACTCGGTGACGACAATGTTTTTTGCGGCTTCGGCCCCTTGATTCGTAATCACTAAGCGAAGCTCTAGCAAATCGCCCGAAGCATAGAACGGAGCCGTGTCCCCGAACGGAGCGAATGAAGGAGTCTTAGCCGAAACAATCGACTTATCTAGGGCGAGGTCGAAGCCAAGTTCTTTAGCCGAAACGACAGCACCGCCCTGAATCATCGCGATCGCGAAGATCCAACTTAAGCTCGTGCCCGCGTGTGAAATCGGAACTCTCTGAAAATATAGTAAAAATCGTCTCATTGCCAAAATACACTATAGCACCGATTCGCCTAAATGCATGTTTTCAGGCACGATAGGACAATTGGCACTACCGTGACGGACGAAGGGAAGCGCAAAATAATTCATCTAAACCGCGAGTTAATCGTGGGATAGAAAGTTATTAACAGCTTTTCAACAGAGGCGTAAAAAACCTAATGTATTTCCATCTTGGGAAGATATTGGCGGGGTTTTCGTACCGAATGAGATCACCATCGCGATCCATGTCGACGAATTCCCGTTAGCAACCACGGCAGTCGGCTACACCGTGCAAACCTGGATTAACTTTTCTCGGTGTATCAATGGTATGGTGGAACCACTCCTTTGCATGACGCAAGAAAGCCGGAGAATACGGTTAAAAATGAGAAGCTGAGTTGTTTGAGTTTCATTTGATCCGTAGACGGTTTTCCTCTAGTTGTCGCTACGATGAAACAAAATGTTCTTTGCCTCATACTCTTCGCTTGTGCGCTCCCGATTGGGATGGCGCATGACGCGGGTGCTCAGCTTGGATTCAACCAACCGGCCCGGAGGAACTAATTATAAGCTATCAATACGTTATCGCTTCAATTGGCTTGGGACTTGCGCTAGCCCTGTGTTCTGGATGTCGCAGTACGAACGGGAAAACACAGCCTGCAGGCCAAACAAGTCAATCAAACCTTGCCCGCCAATACAGCCAAGCCAGCCAGACGAGTCAACACAGCCAGAGCAAGAATAAGAGCAAGAGCAAGAGTAAGAGTAAGGGCAGGAGTAATCGCCAGAGCCCACGTGGCTTGGATCGCGAAGGGGTTCACGTGACCAATCCGATTCACTTCGAGCCCCACTTGGCGAATGACCCCGTCGTGACGGGTAGCTACGATTTCTTGACGGACTCGGTCTTTGACCCGCCGCTGAATCTGACCCCATCGCAAATTGATCCGCATCAACGGCCACATGTTCTCGTCGAGTTGGAAACCGTGTTGCTGACGGCACCGCTGCAAGACGAGCAAAGTACCGCTCAACAAGCCGAACGCATGACGCAGGCTTTGCTCGACCCAGCCATCTCACTCGGTAACTGGGTCAGCCGCATCGCTCCCCCAAAAATTCTCGCACCTCCAGGTGAACAGGCGCATATCGAATCCGCAAAAAATGTGAATTATCCCGCCGAGTTTCAGAGCCGAACCATGGTCAGTCCTTCCCGCTTTGATATCGCTCGCAATGGGGTGACGATTACCATCACCCCGCTGCTGGATGTCGAAAACGGACGGATCGATCTCGATATCAGTACGGAAATTTTAGGCATTCAAGAGTGGCTTAACTATGGCGAGGCTGGAGAGGGAGAAGGAAGCCAAGCCAACCCAGGCGACGCGGACAGCCCTCGGCTGGCAGCAAACATTAAGCTCCCCGTGTTTAAGCTTCGCTCCTTCCGGAGTCAGACGGCGGTGCGCCCCAATGAGCCCGTCGTGTTGGGTAGCGTCTGCGGTGAGAATGGGGACGAACCGGATCGGCTTGTCCTGCTTCAAGTGCGAGCGCGCCTGTTAGACCAAAGTGGACGCAGCATGTCCTTTGCAGAATGGAGACCTTAGATGCTTTCGGTATGTTCACAAAATTTTCTAAAACGGGGCAAGCTAACCAAGACGCTAGGCATTCTGTGCATCGGGCTTCTCACCCTCGGTTTTCACCCTGCGCTCACAGCGACCGAACCAGTATGGATTCAAGCCGACGTGCTAGGAATCGATCCGAGCCAAGAAGCTTTGGCGCGACGTATCATGGGCGGCGCAAGGGGGATCCAAACCTCTGCAGATGCGTTGAGTAAACTGAAGCAACAGCTAAACCCAACCGTCATTCTTCTTCCAGACTTAGAGGCCGCTCCGGGCCGACCCGCGGTGGTAAAAGATTTGCGACGTTGCATTGCGCCAGCAGAACCGACCGGAGTGATTCGGAAAGAGGCAGGGCGAGATGTTGCGATTTGTTACCCCGCGAGTACCAGCCTGGAGGATACGGGAACGTGGTTTGCCGCAGCCGCGAAACCAAAAGGCACGAACAAGATGACGCTTGAATGGTCTTTTCGCTATCGCCGCGCCGATTGGGTGGAGACAGAGATCGATGTCACCTTTCCCGATGGGAGCGTGCGCAGCTGCCCCTGGCGGACCCCAGTGTTTGAAGGTTGCGTTTCATCCAGCCGACACACGCTCAAAGAAAGCGAAAGCTCCTTCGCCTTTGTTCGGCTCAAACCGAGTGTCACGGACATGCCGGAACGCTTGTTTCTGATTGTGGTTCGCGCCGAGTAGGAACGTCAGCGACCACTGGCGATTCGTTAAGGGATGGAGGCAATCTTTCTACGGTGCCCATTCCAGGGTGACAATCCGCCCCAACGTGGGCGGGATATCGCAGCCCGTGTGCAAGGCCGCGAAGCGACCGCAGCGCCGGGTTCAGCGCAGACGCAAGGCGTAAGGCGTAAGAGGCGACGAGGGGTACACTCTGTATTTGGAGTGGATTCGGAACGAGGCGCAACACTCAGCCCGTCATGTTTGAATTAGCCTTGCAAGCTCATTGAATACCAAGACCACAAGAATGAATAGGAATCCTTTACCATACGCTTTTCGTCCGCTGGGGAGTTCACCGTTGTGTGATTATCTGGCCCGAAGGATAGACTAGCAGACCACGGCCTCCTCACTTCGTCCGTCAACCATGGCTATCCATGTGTCAGCGCTACGCGCCTTTAGCCGTGTGGATTTCCACTCATTTTTGATAATACAAATCGGCTTAACTAAGCGTCATTGCGTTGCGAACTTCAGAAGTGAAAGCCGGAGGCTTGAAGGCAATTAGCCGGTCAGTGACCGAAGGGAACCACCGGAATTCATCGAATTAACTCGTGAGAGGTTGGTCGCGTATGAGCGACGGCTTAGCCGATGTCCCAGCCGGCGCGGTAGGCGCGACGAATATATTCATCTGCTTCTGGTACGCCTTTGGCCTTGAGATTTTCGCTATCCCATTCGATTTTTTTGCCAGCGCGAATCGCGAGGTTACCGAGCAAGACCATTTCAGTAAGCGGTACGGAGTATTCGAAATTACTGCCTGGAGTGGGGCCGGTCCCTTTGATCGCGTTAATCCATTCGAGATGAGGATTCGCGTCTGGGACTCGCGCGAGGGTTTTCTCTGGAAGGCTACGTGCCATTTCGCGCATTTTGATTTCAGGAATGATACGTGGGCTCCGGCAGTAATCGGTTGTGTCCATGATGGTTCCTTTGTCACCAAAAATAAGCTGTCCACCTTTGGCAAGTTCGCGGCCTTCGCCCAAATCTTTGGGGAGGGGTGGCTTCATGCTACCTTCGAACCACTTTAGAGTGACGGGAGGTTTGTCGCCACGAGCTGGGAACGTGTAGGTAACTTCTGCGCCAGTTGGCGGGCTGTCGGGGGTGTTACCAATATGAGTCGCCTCGACGCTATCCGGCGTGCCGAGCTCGAGGGCCCAATAGGATGCGTCTATCAAGTGGCAGCCCATGTCACCGAGAGCGCCGGTGCCGTAATCCCACCAACCACGCCATTTGAAGGGGCAGTAGGCATTGCTATATGGAACTTCAGGCGCGGGTCCAAGCCAGAGGTCAAAGTCGAGGTAGTCTGGTGGGGTTTCGTCCGAAGGTTTGCGGGTCAGGCCTTGTGGCCAGATCGGCCGATTGGTCCAGCAATGGACTTCGGTTACGTCGCCAATCACACCGCCGTCGACCCACTCTTTAAGCAGTCGGGTGCCTTCACCCGCGTGTCCTTGATTGCCCATCTGGGTCACCACCTCTTTTTCGCGAGCCGCTTTGAGGAGTTCGCGAGCCTCCCAAATCGAATGCGTGAGCGGCTTTTGCACGTACACGTGTTTGCCCATGTTGATGGCGCGGAGCGCGGCATGAAAGTGACTGTGATCTGGGGTGCTTACGGTGACGGCATCGATATCATTGCCGAGCTCGTCGAACATCACGCGGTAGTCGCTGAAAAATTCTGCTCCGGGAAAACTTTTAATGGATTTAGCGGCGCGGTTTTTATCAACGTCGGCGAGGCCGATGACATTTTCGCCGGCGCAGGCTCCAATATCGCTGCTTCCCTTGCCACCCGCTCCGACCGCGACCACGTTAAGACGCTCATTTGGAGCCACGGAATTACCTTGGCCAAGCACGCTGCTTTTCACCATTAGGATTGAGCTGAAGGCAGCGCTTTTCTTAATAAAGGATCGTCTTTGTAAGGGATTGTTTTCCATGATGAATGTGGGCTCCTGAAATGCTAAATAAAGAGGTTGGTTGATTAACTTGTTTGGGGAGTATAGAAACAGGCGGGGTACTTGTCCAAGGGATTATCGTGGTGTTACACACTAAGAATCGACTAAAACGGTGATTTTTTGACTCGAAATCACCAAATTTTTCAAAGCGATGGTAGGTCTTTGGCCATTCCTCTTTGCATCGTTCGACGCAAGTTGCTCATCCTTTTGTAGAATCGCTATGGTCAGTCGAAAGCAAAATACGCATCCTCTTCATCTCACGGCCTTGTGGCGTGAGGTTTTGGCGAGGCAGCTGGGCGGGTTGCAGATCAATCGATTGGAAAAGCGGTCGCATTCGCCCACGGGGGCGACGCATATCTCATCCGCGGTGGCGTGTAAAAAGCGGCGTTGGTTTGCTCGCCTTGTTATCCCAATCGGGAATCGGATAAGCCGCCTTTTGGGAGTTCGGATTGACGTACTCGGTGATTCGGCCTGGCACGCACGCGAAATCAGGATGCACCACGCGCTTTATGAAGAAGAGATCGGATTGACCGCTTCAGGCTGGCTAGTGGTTCCGTGGATTGCCGATGCACTCTCCGTGACCTTGGCGGCCCCTGAAATATCTTGGCAGAAGAAAGCGCGTGGCATTCAGGTGAGCGCGAAGGAGTTGAGGCGACTACATGATCTCGCCTGTGAACACGGTCGTGCCTTTAGCCATGGTGATGCGGGCGTTCGAAATATTGCCTTTGATGATGTAAGCGGCGAGGCGCGGTGGTTTGATTTTGAGATCCAGCATCGGCCTGAGATTCCAGCAAATTGGCGGCATATGGATGACCTGCGTGCCTTTGTTTATTCGACCTTGGCTCTAATTCCGGAGGCTTCCTTTAACGGAATCTCTCTAGAGATTTTTCAAGCCTATGAACGAAGCGATTCCATTCGGAGGCTCCGCGACGAGGTCATGAGTGGACGTTTATCTCGCGAGATTTTTCATCTGGCGCAAATTCAAGTTCCACCCGCCAAGAGAATTTTGATGGATGAGGCGGTGGTTGAAGCGGCGTCGATATTTTTGGACGCCTCGTAAACGAGATAGAGAAAGAAAAAACGCAGAGTGAAATCACTGGGTACGAAAAACCCTCCGCTGATGGTTCAGGGGAGGGTTTTAATCGTGCTTTTGCGGGAGTGCTATTCGACTTCGGTCGCTTGGATGGACGCTCCAGCTGGCCAACTAAAGTAGAGGGCCTTTTCCCCGTCAGATTCCACTTCGGTTCCCAGCAGGGTGAGTGGAGAATCGAGGTTGGAGACATCCTGAACCAAGAGAGAGGTGGTGTACCCGGTGAGAAGGTAGCTCCTCATTGCCTCGGTTGTGGTAAAGGCGGCTCGCCCATTAGACAGCTGAATGATTGCGGTCGGTTCACCACTTGGCTCCGCGCTCGAGAAGCGTTGGGCAGGCCCAAAGACTTCGGACGAGAGGTCGAACCCAATCGCTTCGATCCAAAGGAAGACATCTGCGTCTTCGAGTTCGATGGAATAGGCACCACCTGTAGCCAAGATGAGATCTGAACGACTCCTGCGTTCGCCATCAATGTTTTCAGCCCCGTAGATGCGGTAACCAAGAATATCGGTTTCATCCGCAGTCCATTCGACGATTCCATCGGTCTGGGTAAAGGATAACAAGGTGATCGCGGTCGGAATGGTGGAAAGCGGGAAGTCGACTCCGGTTATGGACTCCGTACCCACGATGGTAATGGTCTGCTGTTGGTTCGGACCGGGTGCAGCCCCTGATCCTGCAGGAATGGTGCTAGCATCTACTTCAACCACATAAATACCGGGTAGCAGATCGCTGAACTGGTAGAAGCCACCGTTTCCAGGCACGGCCGTTGTCACCGTGGAAGCGAGTAGGGAATTCACCCCACCGATCATTTGGTAGAGGTTAATCGTCACGCCGGCCACACCTTGGGCGGCAATATTTTGCCCCGCCGGACTGCCGGTGTTTGCCAAGTCGACAAACAAGGTGTCTCCAATACTAGCAAGGACGTTTGGCCCGTTGGTGCCACTGGGTGGTCCAATCGGGGTACTATCGATGACGACCGCACTATCGGTGTCGGTGACGAGCCCCGAGGTTAATGCAATCCCGTTCGTGTCAATGGGTGTCGCCACCACTTCAGCGATATTGGTAATGGTTCCGCCAATAGAGGATGGCACGGCCACGGTGTGGGTTTGGCCGGGGATTAGAACGATGCCACCCAAGCTTGGGATGCCAGGTAGCTGCGCGTCCGAAAGCTCGAGGCCAATCAACGTGGTGTCGCCATTATTGAAGATAGAGAAACAGAAGGTGACATCCTCACCAGACGGACCTTGTACCGCTTGCGCGCCAGGGCAACCAGCAATGCCATTGAGGCCCTGGTACACTGTTTTGTCGAGGCTGACAGAAGGGTTGTACTGGCCGACAGGGCCAGTAGGTGGAGCTGGGTCGACCGGTCCGAAGTCTGAACAGAGGAACTGAATATTCACGGAACACTCGGTGGTGTTGCCGCAAGAATCGGATACGGTGACATCGATTCGGTGCGGCCCTACGCCGTTCAAAACGGTTCCGGGGAGCGGATCTTGTTCGACCAAGAAGCGGAGGAAGGCACCGGATTCGCAGTCGTCCATGAGTTCACTTGGCTCGATGAGCGGCGCTTTGAGCTCGCAGGTTGCAATCGAGAAGTCAGAGGGGCAGGTCAGGACAGGCGCACTCGGATCGGTGCGATAGGTAATCAGCTGCTCGACCACCGTGACATTGCCGCAGTTGTCTATAGCGGTCCACATGCGGGAAATGTCGGTACGACATCCAACGAAGTTTGTGACACTGACAACACTCGCGGTAAGAATCCCACAGTTATCAAACGCAAGGAGCATGGGGTCATCAATCGGAGGTTCTGAACTTAAATTACAACCTAGGTCTATGAGGGGCTCGATGGTGGGAAAGGTCGGAGGCACATCATCCACGTAATGATAACTTTGAGTCGTGTAACTTTCGTTTCCGCAGTCATCAATCACGACATAGACATAGTCGGTGCCAACCAAGCCTGAGCAGCTAGGAATCGAATTGGTAATCGTAAAGGTGGTTAAACGGCTCGCGCCACTACAGCCATCCATCGCACGCAACTCGGGGGCCGTAAGTGCGGGTGGAATGATATCCCCACATTGAATGTCGGCTCCGCTTAGGTCGTTTACATAGAACGGTGCTACGGTATCCACGAAGAAGTAGGTCTGGGTAATAAAGCTAGTGAAGCAGCCGTTACCAGCCTCGTAGATTAACTGCACATCCTGACCGAGTCGACCATTCGCAGACGCAGCGCAGTTATTCGCCGTGAGGTTTACCGCCCTGTAGGAGGAGAAGATAGAATTGAAGGCACAGTCTATGTCGAAGAAAACTTCGTCAGGAAATAATCGGAGGTTTACGAGGGCTGCTGGAAGGTCTTCGCAATAATTCGTGACAACGATTGGCTCAATGTAGCGAATGGTTGGAGCCGCACCACGGATAAAGTAGGTGTAGGAGCAGGTGGACACATTCCCTTCAGAGTCGGTGGCTTGGAAGGTTCGTGTATAGCCTTCGACAATGGGGCAGGTGAGGGAGAAAATCGGCTCATCTTCTAGCACCGTGATTTCTACCGGTCCTTCACAATTATCCACCGCGGTCGCCATACCGAGAATCTCTGGACTGGTGACCGAACTACAATCCACCGTGATGCTCTGGAAGGGGCAGGTGATCACAGGAGGAAGGCGATCCACCACGGAAACAACCGCAGCGCATTGGCCCACTTTTCCGCAATCATCCGTGACCATGAAGTCAAAAAAGTGAATCGTGTTTTTGTCCGTACATTCGAAGAGTTCAACCGTTGTAGGCGTCACACTGATAATTTGAGATCCACATGCGGTGGATGCACCTAGGTACAGGTCTGCAATTGGATCGACAAGAATTTGACCATTCGGACCAAGCTCAGCGATAAAGCTCGCCTCGCAATCAACGATTGGCCGAGAATTATTTGTCACGGTTAAGGTCTGGATACACTGCGTGTAGCCTGCGCATCCGGTATCAACGGACCAGGTACGGAACACTTCGTATTCGACAGGGCAACCGAAGGCATTATTCGTCGTATCAGAAAACCTAATTGGCAAGGGATTCTCACAAAAATTCGGATTCAGCGTGGCTTGTACGAATAGCTGCGTGACGTTCATCATGCCGGGTGAAGCTTCGGCGATGGACCAGTTGAAGTTGGCATCAGAAGCGCCAATTCCAGCAAGCTGGAGGCTTAGTCCCTCGGGTAAAGTGGGGGGTTCGCCACCAATATTCACCGATCCAAGTCCGGCAGCCGGGCCATCAATCGCGGTGAAGAATCCTTCATAAGAAAGGAACCAGTGCACCGAGCCGAAGGCGTTTTCAATCAAAGCAAAGCCTGTGAGGTTATTTTGGAAGTACTGGCCAGATCCAGGATTGAAGAAGCTCCGAGGAAACAGAACCGTGCCGTAGCCATTGACTTCGTTCGTTATGATACCTGACAAATTCTTCGTATCCGCAACCAGCCCCGTATTGTTGTAGACCACGAGGCTAAAGTTGGTGAGATCGATTCCAGCTGGGCCGGCAATTTCGATAAACTCGTTTTGATCCGCCCCTCGGTCATCATAGTGAATTTCATTTAACCATGGGCCAAATAGACCGAGACCTGGATTTTGACAGTTCAAGCTGGCGGTCATTCGGCCGGTCACGTTCGTGCGAAGATCTGCTTCGCCACAAGGGATAAGAAGATCCATCGGGCAATTGAGAACGTATTCACAGGCATTGGTGTTAAATTCGCAAACAACATCGATCCGTTGGGTGCAAATTACGGTGTAAGGCACACAAGGGGCCGACGCAATCCATTCGCGAAGAATTTGATAATCGTTGTCGTCACCATATGAATTTACGATGGTATCCACATTGGTAATCGCCACTTCACAGGTAGGGACGACTGGCCCTGTATAATTGGTGAATGATTGATCAGTATTAAACTCCCCAATCGAATCCTCAGCAATCACATAGGAGAAATCCTCCGCAACTTCACCCGGCCCACCAATGAGCTGAATACTTTCGAAGTTAAACTCTGTGCTGCTCATGGATATCGGCAACAGGTTCGCGGTCTGACCAACCAGCGGACCATTGACCGCAGTGATGGTTGACTCCCAAGAGACGAAAAAGGCAACCGAGGTGGTTGAAAGCTCGACCACCGCAATCGCAGCCGGCGCATCGGTAAAGATATTTGTCGAATTGCCGAGCTGAGAATTACCAAAGCTCATGACACCAAAGCCATTTGTTAGATTTGTAATCACACCATCGAGTTGAATGGCAGCGGTTTGAAAACCATTGCTGTCGAACCGTAAGAACGTGTAGAAGGACAGATCCGCGTTAGCAGGCCCAGCAATTTCGATGAAGTCGAAACCATCTGCTGCGGGATTTTGATGATCGTAACGAAGCTCATTTAGCATGAGGCCTTTGACGATCAGCGGCTCGCATTCACGTATGACCGTAGGGAAACCAAGATCCAGTGGCGTAAGCCCCCCTTCACAGTCTACGACTCGGCCAGTGGGACATTGAAGCATCACCAAATCACAATCAAGCGTGTCTTCACATATAACGGTGATGCGTTGGGTGCAGAATGCAGTATTGGTCGCGCAATTGACCGACGCCACCCATTCGCGAATAATCTCGTAATCATTCGAGTCACCATAATTCAGGTTCACCGTATCAGTGAAGGTGACATCCGTAGTGAGACAAACCGCCCCTGTTTGGCAGGCCAATAAGTAGGCCTGAGGTCCTCCCATATCGACAGGGTTCGTGCTAGCTCCACAGAAGTCGAGGCAGACATCGACGCAATTCGAGAAGGCGATGGCACAGTTTGGAGGCACGCAGACAACTTCAATTCGCTGGGTACAATAGGCGATATTTGTCGCACAGTCAGCCGTCCCCTCCCATGAGCGCGTGATGATGTAATCATTTGAACCGCCAAAATTAGTATCAATCATATCGGTGAAAGTGACATTGGTTACGGCGCAGACGGCACCGGTTTCACAGGCAAAAAGAAATGCTTCTGGGGAACCAAGATCAGCGGGGTCGGTGGTCGTTGGAATGAAGGCACAGACGTTGACGAAAAGATCTTCGACACAGTTCGAAAACGCGATGGCGCAGTTTGGAGGCACGCAGACGACTTCAATTCGCTGGGTACAGTAGGCAATATTTGTCGCACAGTCAGCCGTCCCCTCCCATGAGCGCGTGATGATGTAATCATTCGGACCGCCAAAGTTGGTATTAATCATGTCGGTGAAAGTGACATTGGTTGCGGTACAGACGACACCGGCTTCACAGGCAAAAAGAAATGCTTCGGGGAAACCAAGGTCAGCGGGGTCAGTGGTCGTTGACATGAAGGCACAAACGTTGACGGAAAGATCTTCGACACAGTTCGAAAACGCGATGGCACAATCAGGGAAATCACAAATGACACCGATAAGCTGAGTACATACTGCTCCAACCGTAACACAATTGTTAGAGCCCGACCACTCACGTACAATTTGATAGTCATCTTGGTCCCCAAAAAAGACGTTGGTGCTGTCGGTATACTCAAGGGTGAAGTTGGTGCAAATCGACTCAGCATCAAAGGTGATCGGGAACGTCTGGCCATCATTAACTTGACCGGGAGAGGACGTGTCCGGACCCGTCCACATCAAGGCAGGCCACACCCCTGTGAGATACAAACTATTTCCTATTGGCGTGGTGCCATTTTCCTGCAAAGGCACCAAGTTAGAACAGAGACCATTGGCGGGACCGTTCAAAGCGCAGAATCCTCCTTGGAAAGAGACAAACCATTCCACATTCGCGGTGGCAATTTCGACTAGCGCAATGCCGTAGATCACGTTTTCAAAAAATTCAGGCGGCAACACGGTAGAGGTAAAGGCAACGGTTCCGAATCCATTTTGCTGATCCGGTACGATACCAGATAGCGGCACCGTGGCCTGAACCATCATGTTGGATCCGTCGTAGGAGACCAATTCGTAGAGGCTAAGATCCGTGCCCGCTGGCGCGTAAAACTCGAGGAACTCACCAATATCAACCCCATTGTTGTCGTAGTGGATCTCATTCAAAATTGGCGGAAAGAGACCCGTAAACAAGTTGGAACACGTGTAAATTGGCGTCGGAAAACCAAGGAAGGCTGGGTTCGGATCGTCGAAGCAATCGATGTCGACCGGCTCAGAGCAGTCAAGTACCATAGAGCAGGGCTGGATATTCGTAATGATACAATCGACCGTGATGACTTGGGTGCATACCAAGTCAGTCGGAATGCAATCAACCGAAACGGTCCATTCGCGAACGATATCGTAATCAAAAGGTTCGGGGGTAGCTGCGTTCTCAACAATGGTATCTATGAAGGTGGTGACTGGCTCCTCGCAAGTTGGGACAGGTGGCTTAGTGGAAGCGGTGATGGTTTGGTTTGAGGTATTAAACTCACCAAAGGTTTCGTCGCCCTGAACATATACGAAGTCCATGAACATATTTCCCGTACCAGATAGCTCGATGCTGTTATCGGGCAAGGTGGTATCATCTTCGCTTTGACCAAGGTCAATCGACGTCTTGCAGTTGGCCGGACCTTGCACCGCCGAGATCACCCCTTCGTAGGAGACGAAGAAAATCGTCACCCCAAAGGTGTTATCAATTAAGGCGATACCGGTGTTGTTATTATCAAAGAAGGCTGGATCAATATCCGCTGGCGTGAACGGAACTACTCCGAAGCCAGAGGCACCAGGCTCTGAAGGAATAATCGTTCCCGCAGGAATGGGCGAGGTGGCAACCACCATCCCGCTGGCATCATAAGCGACGAGAGTGTAGTTGCCCAAATCGGTCCCAGCCGGTCCCGCGATCTCAAGGAACTCGTTGGTGTCTGCCCCAATATTGTCGTAGTGAATCTCGTTTAACCACAAGTTACGTTCGAAGAAGGGGAAGCAGTTATTCGTGGTGACCGGAGCCCCCGTGTCCTCGGGAGAAACCCCACTCAACAGACAGTCAATCGTGATGTTGGTTGGGCATTCGATAAAGAACTGACAGAAGTCGTTCGTGCCCGGATCACACACCACGGTGAATCGCTGCGAGCAAACCGCAGTGACCGAACTACAGGGATTGGTTGCGGTCCATATCCGGTCCACCGTATAGGCATAGGTGAGATAGATGGTGTTGGTCACATCCATGAAGGAAACAATGGTGGGGCAAAGATTACTATCGGCTCCGCAGGTGGTGATAGTCTGGGGCGCAGGATAGGCATTGGTGGAAATATCATCGGCGCAATCCACTACACATGGGTCAGGACAATCCACGAAGACGGGATCGCACTGGCAACTCGCGGTGATCAATTGCACGCAAGATACGGAGTTGCCCAAACAGTCGATGGAAGCTTCCCAGGTCCGCGTGATTTGGTATTCGGCCGAATTTCCAATCATATTATTCGTGACATCGCTATAGCTGACAACCACATCGCCGCAGTCGAGGCAGGGCTGACCTGATCCGGTGGAGGTATAAACCCCTCCTCCTTCATCCGTCAACATCGTGGCAATGCCGGCACAGTCTGCATCCGGTATAGCAAGGTAATAGGAGTCAATTGCGGTCAAGCCGGCAGGGACAGAAGCAAAAATGATGCAGTCTCCTCCGTTGTTCCAAACCGACCCACCTGGGCAGGTGTTGTCCGTCAAGTCACCGTCACCATTTGGATCGAGCTCTTCGGTGAGGTAACAAATGACCCCGCCATCGCTCAGCATGGTTCCTGCCGGGAAGGTATGACGGAAGCCCGTGGTGTTGTTATCCATCACGGTAATGCCACCGATATCAACCGGCCCGCCACCAGGGGGGCAGGTTTCCAAGGAGAAGCAGATTTGCTCAGTTGAGCAATTACCAAGCGAGGTCACCTGGCTCACGAAGAGGTTGGTAAACCCACCGCCACTCCCGCATGAGGTCGCTGCATTCGCCACGCCTGTAACATTCGTTTCACTCGAATCGGTGCACCCGATGGTGATATCAGGCGGACACTGTATGGATAGAGGTTCCGTGGTGCAATCCGTATCAGTAGCCAAGGTTCCAGAAAGGGTATTCGTCGCCTTGTCTCCTTTGATCGTAACCTCGTAAAGAATGGGATCTCCGCAAGGGTGAGCCGTAGACACGTCGAGAATGAACGGATCACTAAACACCGCATCGCCTGCCGCAAGGGAGGCAGAAACGTTTACCGGCGCCGCATCAAAAGTAGCCGTCGGCGTGAGCGAAACAATACACGCAGTAACATTAAGCGCAGGGGTATTCGTGACATTTTGGATTTCGAGTTGGAACTGAATGCCTTCTTCACCTGGAGCTGGAATCCCATTTACCGTACCACATCCATTATCGAGAAGGATTTGATTCCCAGTAAGGATGAAGCAGTTGGTCGGGCACGGGGTGATGTCAAAGGGTTCAGAGATATTGTAGAAGCATCCGCTAGCGGCTTCGATCCGCAAAATTGCACCCGCAATATTCATGTCTGGAAGGATGATGTTTTCGCTACCGTCGTTGACCACCCCATTGGCTAAACTGCTGAAGGACGCTCCCCCATCGCTAGACAACAAAATGTTTACCATAGACTCGTTAAACGGAGCCGCATCGGTATCAGCAACATCCCAGGTAATCTCAGAGTCACAAAATGCAGTCCCCGTCGGGCCGGTCACCAAGAAGGGGGCCGTACCAGCAATTTCTACGGTATCACGGGCCGAACAGGTTCCGCCGTTACCGTCGCGAACCGTGACAACAAATTCACGGGAAGCCGGAACAATATGCAAGCGCTCCCCTGCCCCAGATGGAATGGTACCCGACAAAACATAGGACTCGTCAGGGAAACTACGGGAAGGACTCGTGCGAGGAGCGTAGGAACGATAGAGAGGAATCTGACCATCATCCGCCGTCGTGTTTAGATCATAAAACGAAGGCGCGAGATCCGCTTCCTCCCAGCTATAGGTCAAGGCATCGCCGTCCGCATCCGTGGCAGTTGCCGTCAACTCAAAGGGCGTCGAAACCGGAACCACACAGCCATCCCATGAAACCACCGGAATCGAATTCGTTACCGGGCAGTTGGTATAACACGAACTCGACGCAATAACCGTATTCATTTGTTGCATGCTAAACCAATGGAAAAAATTGCCACCGGTATTATTGATATAGTTATCATCCGCACAGATACCATTGTAGGCCATGAGAGTATAGCCAGCGCCGGGCTCCCACGCGGCAGAAAGGGTGCCATTGCCAACACATGAACCCGAATCCCCGGAGAACGTGTGACTGGCACCAAAGGCATGCCCGAGCTCGTGCGCCACAACCTCAAGATTCGAAGAGCTCACGGCCCGCCCTTTGCTTGCCGAGCAAATCGAAGCCACCTGCGCTAGGCCTCCGCCGTAGCTACCAAGCGTGATCCCAACATCATAGCCAGTCGAACCAAGTGCGCCATCCAAGGTCGTGTTACTTGCCGTCAATTCGGCTCCGTCGGGCGTGGTCGTAAACGGATCCGTCGCGGTGCTGGTGAAGATGATACTATTGTCTGTGGCGAGAATAAACCGAACCGACATGTCCCGCTCATAAATCAAATTTAGGTTATTCACCAAAGCCGCAATTGCGGTAAGCGCCGACGCTACGGTTCCCCCGTTAGCAGCGGTATACTCTCCCGCAGCAGCAATGCCTAGACGGAACTTACGCAGCTCGTCTCCGATGCAATTTTCTGCAATCGGGGCGCTGAATGGATTCACCCCACCCGCATCGCCTGCATGGTCATCGCAAAAGCAATTAAACCCAGCAGCAACATCACTGGAATACACAACCACAACACCGCTGTCCGCATTGCTTCGCTCAATATGTGTCGACCCATGTGCCCCTCGGACAAAGGCATCCAAGCCATCGATGCTAATCGTAATCGCCACCGTCATCGCCGCATTGCCAACCGCAACCCCGTGTAAGGTCGATACCCCTGCGTACATGCCAGCATCCGCTGCCGGCCAGACTTCGGAAGGCTTCACATCAAAGACCTGATAGCTTCCATCCGCGAGCGGCAAGAGCACCTGAATCGGTCCCCCACCTGACAAGGCAAGCGTCATCGTCGCATGGTCAAAATGAAAGGCTCGATACGTCGCAGGCAAGGGATTTGCAACACTGGTTAAATCAACATCAGCCGGAAGATGCTCATGCCAAACCGCATCCGCAGATGGGTTAAATGGATTAGCCGGTGCGGCCAAAAGTGGCGAAAAGCCAGCCACGCAAAGAAATGCGAAGGCGTTAATGCAGAATATCACATGTTTGAACATTGAAGTTCTCCTAATCTGGAAAGATGTAAAACGGGATTCCGTAGAAAATCGAAAGTGTTACGTTGGCAGGACGCCAAACAAGAAACCGCAGCAAGGGCGATGGAAACCGTAGCAGCAAAAGCAGAAACCGCTGCAGCAAAAACAGAAACCGCAACGGAGAAAACAGAAACCGCAACGGAGAAAACAGAAACCGCTGCAGAGAAAACAAGAGCAACCCTGGGATAATAAGAAGCAACCCCAGGATAATAAGAAGCAACGACGGAATAAAAGGACACAGCAGAACGACTCAACGCGCAGAATATACAGCGCATCGCATCTGAACATGGTCGAATATCCATCATACAGCTAACTCCCCATTTGGGGCCTCCGTCTCTCATCACTTCTGTTGAGCGCACCCACAACTCAGAAGGAGCTGGGCTTGCAAAGAGCAAGTCTAAAGAAATTCACCGTTCTTTACGAGGAATCATTGCGACAAAATGCGTGGAAAAAAAGTCATCGAAATACATTTTTCAGGAACGTTTTTACGCTTCTTAGCTAAAAAAGCCTACATGACATCTTCGAGAGGAGTCATGGCCCAGCATATACGCTAAAAACACGTGTTTTACTGGTATTTTCAAGTTTTCGGCGGCCAAGGAACAAAAACGCTCGTGGTGCGCTGATACTCTCGATAATCATCTCCACGCCGAGAAAGGGCCTGTTTTTCGGTTAGTGGGATGCCGGAAACCCGAAAAAGCATGAACAACATGACGGCAGGACTGAGCCAAGAAAGACAAAAAATCCCCCAAGACGCCCCCCAAGCGAGAAGCACGTAGGTCAACCAGTGCAACCATTCAAAAAAGTAATTTGGATGCCGCGAGTAGCGCCAGAGCCCCCGTCGGCACGTCGTGCCTTGATTAGCAGGATCCGCTCGGAAGCGAGCGAGCTGTGCATCCGCCAGGGCCTCTCCCCCAACCGATAAACACCAAATCACAACCGCCAACGGCACCGCCCAGGAAAAGGCATGCGGCTGCAGAGCCGCGTAAAACGAGCTCGCAAAGAGCATCGCAAAGGGAGCCTGCGCGAGGAACCAAACAACGATTCCAAGTTCGCCTTTTGAAGCACGTAACTCGGTGTACCGTTTGTCTTCAGGCCGCCCCAATACGCGGTTTTTGAAAATAAATCCTCCCAGCCGCAAGGCCCATAAAACCCCTGCCGCGCCAACAAGCCAGGCCCGCCAGGGCTGCACATCTAACGTGGGCAGACGCCAAGCCAACATCCCCGCACACCAGGCCATGCAGGCACACCAACCTGCATCTGCAATACCCGCATTCTTCCAAAAACGTCCCAAAGCATAGAGAACAAGAAGGATCCCCACACAAGGCAGGAACAAAAACAGGATAATTTGGTAGATAGAAAGCATCAGAATGAGTTCGGTGGAAAATCAACAACCTTACAGTTGAGAGAACGTCAACTTGTTAGGGAGCCTCAGCTTATAAAGAGCCTCAGCTTATAAAGAGCCTCAGCTTAGAAAAGAGCCACAGCTTAGAAAAGAGCCTCAGCTTATAAAGAGCCTCAGCTTAGAAAAGAGCCATAGCTTAGAAAAGAGCCATAGCTTAGAAAAGAGCCACAGCTTAGAAAAGAGCCACAGCTTAGAAAAGAGCCTCAGCTTATAAAGAGCCTCAGCTTATAGAAAGCCTCAGCCGATGGAGTGCCTTGGCATTTAAGCTACAAGCACATCGGGCCAGCTACAGACGCTGCCTTAGCTGGCGAGTCGAGAAGCTCAATCAACCGAAGCGCAAAATCAAATCCAGTCCCCGGTCCACGACTCGTCACAATCGGACCATCGACCACCACTCGATCCGTCGACAATGTCATTCCCCCCATTTGATCCGCCACGCCGGGATGACATGTCGCGGCCCGCCCCTCAAGCACCCCCGCTTTCAACAACACCTTTGGAGCCGCACAAATCGCAGCAATCCATTTGCCGGCTGCATGCATATCACGCACCAATTCGATCAACCGATCGTCTTCGCAACACGCATCCGTCCCCGGACCACCACCAGGAATCGCGATGGCGTGAAACCCAGCGCCACAAGGATCCTGATTCAACAGCTCTTGAAGTAAGGTATCTGCCTGAAAGACAACCCCGCGAGACCCCGTGATTTCCAGCCCATGCAATCCCGCGCCAACCGCTTCGATGCCTGCACGACGCAGGGTGTCGATCAAAATGACCGCCTCCATCTCCTCTACCCCATCAGCTAAAGGCACCAATACACGAATCGACATACGACTAGTCTCCAATTCGGTCATTTGGCGCTCGGCGATCCAGCCCGTCCAAATACCCATCTAAGGCATAGTGAATCTGCTTATAATGATCTTCATTGATCGCCTCACCGGAATGAGCCAAAATCGTATCCATCAAAGAACCGTCATCACAGACCAACACCCCTGAAACATCCGAGGTCGATTCAATGCGATTTTGCACGAAGCACAGAACCGGAACCACGGGGTAATAGGTACCGCACACATCGTGCAGGCAATCCCGCAAACGGCGTGCTTCCTTGTAGGTCTGCTCAATAGGCGGTCGACTTGGCACCCGGCCATTATAGAGAACCTTCCCTCCCTCAATCGTCAGCAGACCTTTCCAATTTTTGGTTTCGATGACATAAATTCCATCGGAACAAAGTAAGACATGATCTAAATCCATGGGTGGATTTTTTCCTTCCGCCGGTAAGCGTACGCTGTGAAACACAGTGTACTGCGAAGGAAAAAAGCTGAGCATACGCGCCGCGACTTCTTCGCCTTGAGCCCCCTTAAGGTAGCCATCCATACGCTCCCCCATCACCTTGAGACTAAACACAGCCGCAACGGCCAATATGGCAATGGCGATACTGAGCGAGATCGTGTCGGTGCGAGGAAACGGCAGCATTGACCCAATAAAATATCCGATGATCAATGCGATAACCAAAAAGGGAATAGAATAGCGGATCAACCCAGTGAGGCGCGCACCTTCACCCGGGCTGCCCTTGACAGTAGCAAAGTGTTCATCCGGTCGCATAGACATGCTCATGCTGTAAGGTTTCGCAGGTGTTTAATAAAGTAAAATGTTCTGCCGCTTTCAGTTAAAATCGACTGCTTATTCCGGAACAGGTGTGAGCGACCTTACCCGCATAGCCGACACCGCCGCGATACAGGCTGTGTCACTGCGTAAAATACGTGACCCAAAACCTTGGCACTCAAAGCCATTAGCCTGCAACAAATCGAGTTCGAAGCCTGACCATCCTCCCTCTGGACCAATGGCCAATACGCATTCCAATTGCTCCGGTAAATCCCGCAAATCCCCTCCCCCACTTGGATCAAGAACGTACTTAGCCCCAGCGAAATCAGCCAGCTGATCTTCAACTAGCCGACGGAAATATCGATGCACTTCAACCCTAGGCACATGCGTGTCGACCGCCTGCTGTAAGCCTTCGATCAACAACGGCTCGTAAGTCGAGGGCTCGATCACATGCGAATCAAAATAATACCGCTCCACTTTGTCAGCATTACAAAGATAGATGCGACGAACGCCCAAGGTGGCCAGTTGGGCCCAGAGGCGCCGCAGCACTTTCGGGCGAGGAACCGCAAGTAAAAGGTCCAACTGAGGTCGCGCCGGAACGTCTCCCCAGTTGCAGGTTAACACACAGCGCGTCGCAGCTTGTTTTGCCGACCCAGTTCTTTCAAGTTGCTGAATCGTCCCAACTCCAAGCGGGCCATGTAAACGACCAATCTTGATCGAGTCGCCCACCGTCTTGCGAAGAACACGTCGAATATGTGTAGCCCGCTCGTCACTCAACTCAGCCAGATTGCCTGTGATCTCGGCTTCAGATAACAGAATACAATTCACTTTTTCTTTTTCAGCTCTTGGGTCATGCGACTGTAGATTTCTTTCATCTTCTGATTCTTAAAAGGACGCAAATCTGGTGCAGCTAAGTTTGTAATCGCATCGAAAGCTTTCCGGCTGACCGAGATCAACCTTGCCACATCCTTGCTCAAGGTTGCGGTCTTGTAGGTATTCACCGCGGTGAGAATATTGATTTTACAAATTTCATTGGCGGCCTCCATCTGCGAACGCTGACGCAACAACCCCTCTTTATAAAAACGAGCTGCCTCGATGGTAAGCCGATTGTTTTCGATATTCCCCTTCAGGACACCAATGTCCCCGCCCTGTTGCATGGCCTGATGGGCTTCTTCGATATTTTGTTTTCCCTGCGAGATGTAAGCCTCGAGTTTGGGATAATAGACTTGGTCGACGTTTGCAATGAACTGCAATTGCAACTGATCGATCGTCTTCAGCAACATGAGGTAAACCCCATAGTATTTTTGGGCTGCAACAAGATCTTCGCCCGATTCGGCCGTGAGGCGTTCGAGCTCGAGTGCAAAGCGCTTCGCATTATCAAAAACAACCGTGACGTTGATAAACTCGTCGCCAGTAATGGATTCGAGAAGCATGTCCACGCTTTCCGGATCGAGTTCAAGTCCAGTTTCGCGAAGTTCTTCTAAAAGGCGAATTTTCTCTTCGCCAATCTTAGCCTCAGCCTCAGAGATGGATTCCTCAAGTTCAGCGATTTTTTCATCACAGTCATTTTTCGTAATTCCAATTGGATTGATCGTTTTTTCCGGTGCGCTCACACGGCGACGTTTATAGCGGGTGATGCTTTCCCGATGACCCCGAATTTCAGCACGCAAACTAGCGATCGCGGCCCGACGTTCGGTGATGTCTGAGACCCCCAAGGCACGGCCTGCGGCCTGCAGGTAGCTCCCAATCCGAAGCTCTTCGTCCTCCTTGGTAGAGCGCAAGAACTCGTAGAACTCCAATTCGTCAGCTTCTGGAAGCTCAAGTTGTTTATCGAAGCGATCGAGCGCAGAATCCAACGCTTTGTGAGCGGGCTCAAAGAATTCAGTCAACCGCTTTTGTTTCTGAGCTTTGATTTCCTCGCTATCGATTGCGGGTTGCCCATAGGCGCAAAGGCATAAAGCAGCGAAAGCGAGGAACAATGGCAAAAGCGATGTAGAACCAGGTGAAGACAAAGAAAAAGGCGATCTGTTACGCGAATAATTCATGCAAAATCATCTCGCATCCAGAGCAAATTCGCAAGTCCAGAAATTTAGCGCACCTCAGCTCGAGCATATTAGCAACGAAGAACGGAAACCAACCTACCCCTTCCAGATTCCTCCCAAATGCACCCAACTCGGCTACAAGTTCATACGCTAGATCTACGAAAGTATGCTGAACGTTCCTGTTAGGGGCCAGGCCCTTGATTAGGCGAGGCAGAATGATATTCCAACTACTCATCTCCTCCCTGCCGATCCTTCCCAGGCTTGCCACAACACCGGCACCGGCACCGGTATCGGTCACGGCGCATGGTTGAGCAACGAAAGTTCTTTCGAATGATTTTCTTCTGACTGCTCATGAGGCAATGTACCGCTTGCAAGCTGCAAAGTGAAATCAAATTCGCTTCACCGGTCTTTTTGAAGGCATCTGACACCAATGAATGTTGGTAAAGGGTGATCGCCCCCATTATCCAAAGGGATCGAGTTTCAAATCGCGGAAAGATGTAATGCCAGGCACCGGAGTTTTGCGCGGACCTGTCTCCCGCTTGTCCCCAAAAAAGCCGGCTGGCAAAAGAT
>Ga0209187_1001862_pt1 | contig 22218 bp, 16 predicted proteins | sample BantaG_FD_187430 | JGI IMG/M metagenome (GOLD analysis project Ga0209187, IMG submission 187430) | Marine algal microbial communities from Bantry Bay, Ireland - BantryBay_4 metaG (SPAdes) (version 2) | ecosystem: Host-associated > Algae > Red algae > Unclassified | place: Bantry Bay, Ireland...
ACCTAATAAACAACAAGATACGAATTTTATTTTAAAACAAGTGTGAATTTTTAACAATTTATTCAATTAAGAAAAAGCGGATAAAGCACTGATTATCAATAAGTAAGAAGTTCTCGGTCAGACACTATATAACCTTATTCAGGACGAGACAAATGGGTAAAACAAAAGCGGATATTTTCTGTATAGAAAATATCCGCTTTTTATCTTTTCAGTAAAAGAATTACTCTACCGAATCAGCCATTTGCTGCTCCTCGTGTTCGCGTTTAGCAGCCTCTCTGCGCTTGTAATCTTCATCTTCAACTACTATCAAGTCATTGTATATTCTCATACCCGTACCGGCTGGAATTCGCTTACCTACGATAACGTTTTCTTTCAAACCAAGTAAGTAATCACGACGCGCTCCTATCGAAGCCTGACTCAGTACTTTGGTCGTCTCTTGAAACGATGCCGCCGAAATCCAACTGCTTGTACCTAATGACGCTCTCGTAATACCTTGTAACAAAGTACTGGACGTTGCAGGTACTGCATCTCGCTGTTGTATCAATTTTTTATCTGAACGACGGAGTAAAGAGTTTTCTTCACGCAACTGGCGAAGTGTAACTATTTGTCCGGGTTTCAAATTAGTTGATTCTCCAGCATCTGTAACAACTTTTTTGTCATATATCCAGTCGTTTTGTTCTAAGAAATCAAATTTATCGACCGGTTCTTTTTCAAGGAATGTCGTATCACCTGCATCTTCAATGACTACACGTTTCATCATCTGACGTACAATGACTTCGATGTGTTTATCATTGATATTCACACCTTGCATACGGTAAACCTCTTGTACACCGTTGACCAAGTATGATTGTACGGCGAAAGGTCCTTTGATATTCAAAATATCGCGAGGCGCAGTAGCTCCGTCGGATAGTTGGAAACCAGCGCGCACAAAGTCACCATCTTGTACAAGGATGTGCTTCGACAATCCAATGAGGTATTTGCGACGTTGTCCGGTTTTTTCATCTGTGACGATACATTCTCTATTACCGCGCTTGATTTTACCGAAGGATACGATACCATCAATCTCCGAAACTACTGCCGGATTCGACGGATTACGTGCTTCAAATAACTCGGTTACACGTGGCAGACCACCCGTAATATCTTGGATTTTACCGAGTGCGCGGGGTATCTTCGCAATCGTTTGACCTTCTATGACGGTTTGGTTTTCATCTACACTTAAGTAAGAGCCTACCGGAAGGTTATAGACTTTGAGGTCTTCACCGTTCTTTTTATCGGTGATTTTGACCACCGGTATTTTCTTTTTATCTTTTGTTTCAATAATTACTTTCTCACGATAGCCTGTTTGTTCATCGACCTCTTCACGATAAGTAACCCCTTCTTCGATAAATTCATATTTGACAACTCCTCCAAACTCGGATAAGATAACCGAGTTGTAGGGATCCCATTCACATATAATGTCGCCTTTTTTGATTTTATCGCCTTCTTTGATATGAAGCGTTGCACCGTAAGGAACGTGATTGGAAATAAGCTGACGCTTCGTTTTCGGTTCAATTATTCTTACTTCCGCAGAACGTGCCAACACTACGTCTTCTTCACCATCATCCCCTTTAAAGGTAATTGTACGCATACTATCAAATTCGACGATACCGTCAAATTTCGCATCCAATTGTGATTCAGTAGTCGCAGAACTCGCAATACCACCAACGTGGAAGGTACGAAGTGTCAACTGTGTACCCGGCTCACCAATAGATTGTGCAGCAATGATACCGACAGCATCTCCCATTTCGGCAACACGTCCCGTAGCAAGGTTTTTACCATAACAGAGACGGCATACACCACGACGAGTTTCGCAAGTAAGTACCGAACGAATTTCGATGGACTCTATACCTGCTTCGTCTATCTCTAAGGCTTGTTTTTCGTTAAATATCGTACCTGCTTCGACGATTAATTCTTTGGTTCCAGGATGATAAACATCGTGCAGACTTGAACGCCCTTCGATACGTTCACTCAATGGTTGAATGATTTTATCGTTGTCTTTCAACGGTTCAATTGTGATACCGCGAAGCGTATTACAGTCATGTTCACGAATAACGACATCTTGCGCCACATCTACCAAACGACGAGTCAAATAACCCGCATCGGCAGTTTTGAGTGCTGTATCGGCAAGACCTTTACGCGCACCGTGTGTGGAGATAAAGTACTCAAGTACTGATAGACCATCCAAGAAGTTGGCAAGTATCGGATTTTCGATAATCGCTCCTCCTGTATCACCTGATTTTCTTGGTTTTGCCATCAATCCACGCATTCCGCACAACTGTTTAATTTGTTGCTTAGAACCACGTGCACCCGAATCTAACATCATAAATACCGAGTTGAAACCTTGCTTGTGTTCAGCAAGTTCTTTCATCAAATTCTCGGTGATGCGATTATCTGCATAAGTCCATTTATCAATAATCTGATTGTATCGCTCATTATTGGTAATGAGTCCCATGTTGTAGTTTTCCCATACTTCATCGACTTCTTCTCGAGCAGTTTGGAGTGTTTCTGCCTTGAGTGTCGGTGTAATAAGGTCAGGCAAGTTGAAAGACAAACCGCCTTTATATGCCCATAGGAAGCCCATTTCTTTAATGGAATCCAATAAATCTGCCGTTGTCTTAAAATTGGTACGTTTTAATATTTTACCAATCACTCTTCGCAGGTTCTTTTTATCAAGTTGCTCATTGACATAAGGAATGCTGTCCGGTACGCTCTGATTGAAGATGACACGTCCTACGGTCGTCTCAATGAGTTTTGTGACGATACCTCCGTTTTCCTCATCCTCTACATTCGCTCTTACATGTATCCATGCGTGCATGTCAATTACACCTTCATTGTAGGCAATGATAACCTCTTCGGGCGAGTAGAATTTACGCCCCTCTCCTCTCACTATAAGATCGCCTTGAGTGCGTTTTCCTTTGGTAATATAATATAGACCAAGTACCATATCCTGCGAAGGCAGGGTAATCGGCGAACCGTCTTGTGGGTTGAGCATGTTGTGTGCCGAAAGCATTAAAACTTGTGCTTCCAAAATGGCTGCATTGCTCAAAGGTACGTGTACCGCCATTTGGTCACCATCAAAATCAGCGTTGAATGCCGAACATACGAGCGGGTGCAATTGAATGGCTTTACCTTCAATCAATTTAGGCTGAAATGCCTGAATGGAAAGGCGGTGAAGCGTTGGCGCACGGTTGAGTAATACGGGATGTCCTTTGAGTGTATTTTCTAGAATATCCCAAATAACCGGGTCTTTTCTGTCAACCAATTTTTTGGCAGATTTGACCGTTTTGACGACTCCACGCTCTATTAACTTCCTGATTACGAATGGCTTAAATAGCTCTGCTGCCATTCCTTTCGGAATACCGCATTCGTGTAATTTCAAAGTAGGACCAACAACGATAACGGAACGTCCTGAATAATCGACACGTTTACCGAGTAGATTTTGACGAAAACGTCCTTGTTTTCCTTTTAATATATCACTCAATGATTTGAGCGCACGTCCACCCTCTGCTTTTACTGCATTGGATTTACGCGAATTGTCAAATAATGAATCGACTGCCTCTTGAAGCATCCGCTTTTCGTTACGCAAGATAACTTCCGGTGCTTTGATTTCGAGAAGACGTTTGAGACGATTGTTACGGATAATAACACGACGATATAAGTCGTTCAAATCCGAACTGGCAAAACGTCCACCATCCAAAGGTACAAGTGGGCGCAATTCAGGCGGTACTACTGGCAAGTACTGAATAACAACCCATTCCGGCTTGTTTTCAATACGCGTTTGTCCATTACGCAAAGCTTCTACTACGCGAAGGCGTTTGAGGGCTTCCGATTTACGCTGTTGCGAAGTTTCGGTAGCTGCCTGATTGCGTAATGCGTAAGATAACTCGTCAAGTTTGAGGCGACTTAGAAGGTCTTTGACGGCTTCCGCGCCCATTTTTGCGAGGAATTTATTAGGGTCACTGTCTTCGAGTAGTTGGTTTTCTTTGGGCAGACCTTCCAAAATCTCCAAATATTCTTCCTCTGTGAGCAAGTCCATTTTCACGACACCATCCGGCTCTTTGATCCCCGGTTGGATGACTACATAACGCTCGTAGTAAATAATCGTTTCGAGCTTTTTAGAAGATAATCCTAATAAATATCCTATCTTATTCGGAAGAGATTTGAAGTACCATATATGTACGACAGGGACGACCAATTTGATGTGTCCCATACGCTCACGACGTACTTTTTTCTCGGTCACTTCTACACCACATCTGTCACACACAATGCCTTTGTATCGAATACGTTTGTATTTTCCACAATAACACTCATAGTCTTTTACAGGACCGAATATACGCTCACAAAATAAACCGTCTCTCTCCGGTTTGTAGGAGCGATAGTTGATAGTTTCCGGTTTTAACACCTCACCATACGACCGCTCCAGTATATCATCAGGCGATGATAAAGCAATAGTGATGCTATCAAAATCGTTTTTTACTCTATTTGGTGTGCTTTTTTTAAAAGACATATATTTTTAGTTGACTGGTTTTAATTAGCTGATAGTTAATCGGTCAAGAGTATTTTGCTATGAAAATGCTTGACCATTTTCTGCGAACTGATTAACTAAGTATTAGTCAAATTTAACATCCAATGCTAATCCGCGCAATTCGTGTACAAGTACATTGAAGGATTCAGGAATACCCGGCGTGGGTAGGTTGTCTCCTTTTACAATCGCTTCGTAAGCTTTTGCACGTCCTACAATATCATCAGATTTGATCGTCAGAAGTTCTTGTAGGATACTGGATGCCCCAAAGGCTTCCAATGCCCATACTTCCATCTCACCAAAACGCTGACCACCAAATTGGGCTTTACCACCAAGCGGTTGCTGCGTAATGAGCGAGTAAGGTCCGATAGAACGCGCGTGCATTTTATCATCGACCATGTGTGATAGTTTCAACATATATATCACCCCGACGGTTGCTTGCTGGTGGAAACGGTCTCCAGTTTCGCCATCTATCAAGTAAGTCAATCCGTACTCTGGCAAGTCCGCTTCTTTGATATACTCTTGTACTTGGTGGTCTTTTGCTCCGTCAAATATCGGCGTAGCAAATTTGACTCCCATTTTGAGTCCAGCCCAACCGAGTACGGTCTCAAATATCTGTCCGAGATTCATACGCGAAGGTACACCAAGTGGGTTGAGGCAAATATCAACAGGCGTTCCGTCTTCAAGGAAAGGCATATCTTCAAGACGAACGATACGCGATACAATACCTTTATTACCGTGACGACCTGCGAGTTTGTCCCCTACTTTGAGTTTACGTTTTTTAGCAAGATAAACTTTCGCTAATTTGAGTACACCTGCGGGAAGGTCATCACCAATGCTGATGTTGAATTTTTCACGCTTGTAGCTACTGATTGCCTCGTTGATTTTAATAGTGTAATTGTGCAATAGACGCTTCACCAATTCATTGGTATGGTCGTCTTCTGTCCAATTAGAATAATCAATCGAAGTATAATCTAAGTCTTTGAGGTTTTTCTGCGCGAATTTTACGCCCTTCGGAAGTTTTTCTTCATTATAAATACTGCGTAATCCGGCAGATGTTTTGCCTTTGAGCAATACCAATAATTTATCAACTAATATCGCTTTGAGTCCGTCGGTCGCTCTTGTGTGTGCCTCGTCCAATTTAGCGATATCTTCTTTCTCCTTCTGCTTCTTAGCTTTATCTTTCTTCGCACGGGCAAAGAGTTGCTTATTGATGATGATACCTTTGGTAGAAGGTGGTGCTTTCATCGAAGCATCTTTTACATCACCTGCTTTGTCTCCGAATATTGCTCGTAAGAGTTTTTCTTCCGGTGTAGGATCCGATTCGCCTTTCGGCGTAATTTTTCCTATAATAATATCACCTTCTTTTACCCACGCGCCCACACGGATAATTCCGTTTTCGTCCAAATCTTTGGTGGCTTCCTCACTGACGTTTGGAATGTCATTGGTGAGTTCTTCTTCACCCAATTTGGTATCACGTACTTCCATTTCAAACTCCTCAATATGGAGGGAAGTAAATATATCTTCACGCACAACGCGCTCCGAAATCACGATGGCATCCTCGAAGTTGTATCCTTTCCAAGGCATAAATGCTACTTGTAGGTTTTGTCCGAGTGCCAACTCACCGCCTTGTGTGGCAAAGCCTTCACAGAGTATCTTGCCTTCTTCTACCTTATCTCCTTTACGAACGATAGGCTTGAGGTTGATACATGTACCTTGATTGGTACGTTTGAATTTGGTGAGTTTGTATGTTTTTAAATTATCATCAAAACTAACGAGTTGGTCTTCATCAGTTCTATCATAACGAATGACAATTTCGGTAGCATCTACGTATTCTACTTCTCCCTTTCCTTCCGCATTAATCAACATACGTGAATCTCGTGCGAGTTTGCCTTCCAAACCTGTACCAATAATCGGCGAAGCAGGTTTGATAAGTGGTACTGCCTGACGCTGCATGTTCGAGCCCATGAGTGCGCGGTTCGCATCATTATGAGATAAGAAAGGAATGAGCGATGCAGAGATACCCACGATTTGGTTGGGTGCTACATCCATATATTCAATAGTTCCCTCCTTGGGGTCAACCACAGGGAAATCGCCGTGGTTACGACATTTGATACGCTCGTTGAGGAAAGCTCCTTTTTTATCAACGTTCTTCGTTGATTGGGCAATGGTCTTCATGTCTTCCTCTTCGGCAGAGAGATATTCTAGCCCAGTGATATCAACTTTTCCTTTGACGACGGGGCGATATGGTGTTTCGAGGAAACCCATTTTATTGACCTTCGCATGTACACACAAAGCGGAAATCAAACCAATATTCGGTCCCTCCGGTGTTTCAATAGTACACAAGCGACCGTAGTGAGAATAGTGAACATCACGTACCTCAAAGCCCGCACGCTCACGCGAGAGACCCCCCGGTCCGAGTGCCGAGATACGGCGTTTGTGGGCGATTTCGGAAAGCGGATTGACTTGGTCAAGGAATTGTGATAATTGGCTTGTACCGAAAAATGAATTGATGACGGAAGAAAGTGTCCGCGCATTAATCAAATCAACTGGCGTGAATACCTCATTGTCACGTACATTCATACGCTCACGAATGGTACGCGCCATACGTGCCAATCCAACACCAAACTGTGCGTAGAGCTGCTCACCAACGGTACGCACCCGACGATTGCTCAGGTGATCAATATCGTCAATTTCGGCTTTTTGGTTCATCAAACGTACTAAGTATTTGACGATGGCAATAATGTCCTCTTTAGTAAGCGTCTTCGTGCCTCTGTCAATATCTTGCTTGAGTTTACGGTTGATTTTGTAACGTCCTACATCACCTAAATCATAACGCTTATCAGAGAAAAACAGCTTGTCGATAATACCGCGTGCTGTTTCTTCATCCGGCGGATCTGTACCTCTCAATTGGCGATAAATATGTTGTACCGCCTCCAATTCTGAATTGGACGTGTCTTTTTGAAGGGTATTATATATAATTGAATAATCTTCTTCGATGTCCTCTTTTTGTAGAATGATAGATTCTACATCTGTTTCGAGGATACGATCGATATTTTCTTCATCAAGAATGACGTCTCTTTCGAGAATGACCTCATTACGCTCAATGGTAACAACTTCTCCAGTATCTTCATCCACAAAATCCTCTGTCCAACTACGCAGGATACGCGCAGCAAGTTTGCGTCCGATGTGTTTTTTGAGCGATTTTTGATTGACTTTTATCTCATCTGCCAATTCAAAAATATCAAGTATTTGCTTATCAGAATCAAAACCGATAGCTCTCAATAGTGTGGTGACAGGAAATTTTTTCTTACGATCGATGTAGGCATACATGACCGTATTGATGTCGGTAGCAAATTCCATCCAAGCTCCCTTGAAAGGAATGACTCTCGCGGAATAAATTTTTGTACCGTTGGGGTGAAGGCTCTGTCCGAAAAATACGCCCGGCGAACGGTGCAATTGTGTAACAATGATACGCTCTGAACCATTGACAACAAATGTCCCCTTCGGAGTCATATACGGAATGTTACCCAAGAATACGTCTTGTACAACTTGCTCAAAATCAACGTGTTCTTCGTCGTTGCAGGAGAGTTTGAGTTTTGCTTTGAGCGGTACGTTGTAGGTAAGACCGCGCTGCGAACACTCTTCTATAGAATATCTTGGTGGGTCAACGAAGTAATCCAAAAACTCTAGTTCAAAGATGTTTCGAGCATCGGATATAGGGAAGTTTTCCTGAAACACCTTGTACAGACCTTCGTTACTCCTGTTCTCAGGAGTGGTTTCTAATTGGAAAAATTCTCTGAATGATTTAACTTGTATTTCGAGAAAATCAGGATACTGCGAATCGTGTTTGATTTTACCGAAATTGATGCGTTCTGCTATCTTAGTCATGTATTGATGTTTAGCCGAATTATGGATGCGACTTTTGATGAGTGTTGAAGTGTTGATGTGTTGAAGTGTTAGATTTTTTTAAAATAACAAGTCAAACAGACATCCAACATGTAACTTTAACAATCAGATAATTAATCTTTTCAAAAGTCTGTGCTTAAACGAGAATCGGTCTTTTCCGACATGATAATAAATACATTTGTTCTGTCGGGAAGTATTTTGTTAGCTGCTCATCGTTCTAATGAGACTTCAATATATGGGAATAGGCTTAACCGAAAATTCGGTTAAGCCCATACCCCTTTCAAGTAATTTTGAATGAATGAATTGTGAATGTTAAATAATTCTATTTGATTCATTCCAAATTTACTTGGACTATTTTGCTTACTTAACTTCTACCTCTGCACCAACTGCTTCGAGTGCTGCTTTGATAGATTCAGCTTCGTCTTTTGCCACAGCTTCTTTGATGTTGCCTGGTGCAGCATCAACGAGTTCTTTGGCTTCTTTGAGACCAAGACCGAGTAAGTTTTTAACTTCTTTGACAACTTTGAGTTTTGCTGCACCGGCTGATTTCAATACTACATCGAATTCAGTTTGTTCAGCTGCGGCTTCTCCGCCTCCGCCACCTGGTCCGGCTGCAACTGCAACTGCCGCAGCAGCAGGCTCTATACCATATTCATCTTTTAATACGTCTGCCAAGTCTTTTACTTCCTTAACGGTAAGACCGACTAATTGTTCAGCGAGTGATTTTACATCTGCCATTTTAGTAAAATTTTAAGAATTGTATTCTACGGTGGACGACCAACGGTAAACGGTGAACGTATTTCCTATAGAATAAAATTTAATAATTTTCGAGTGAAGTAAAACCGTATGAATCTACAATCCGTAACTATCGTATATTTAATGTGTCCTTACTTTTCTCGTTTTTGTTATATTTATTCATCATTCACTTATTGAATGATGTGGAAGCCAATTTTAAGTTCAAGCGCAAGTACAAGAATCAAGTTCGAATATTTTTTGCCAAAGGCAAAAACTGGTTGAACTTGCGCTTGATACTTGAATTTGTACTTTATTATGCTGCGTCTCCTCTTTGTTCGAGTGCTTTGAGCAAGCCGGATAGTGTATTGCTACCAGACTGAAGCGAACCGAGAACGTTTTTCATAGGCGATTCTAATAATAGAAGTACATCTCCAATTAATTCATCCTTAGATTTAAGATTGCTGAGTGACTCTACTTGTTCGTCTCCTAAGAAAATGTCGGAGTCTATGTATGCCGCTTTGAGTACAGGCTTTTCGTGATCTTTGCGAAACTCTTTGATGAGTTTGGCTGGCACATTGGATTTCTCCGAAAACATGATAGCTGTCGGTCCTTTAAGTGCATCGTATAAGTCTGTATATGCGGTGTCGTTGACCTGTTCGAGTGCTTTTCTGACGAGGGTGTTTTTCAATACTTTTATTTCAACGCCTTTTTCAAAACATTTTCTGCGAAAGTTGTTGATTTGTTCTACGGTCAATGTGGAATAGTCCGTGACGTAGAAGTATTGACTGTTCGTGAATTTATCTTTAAGCTCCTCGACCGTGGCGATTTTTTCTTTTGTCATGATAATTAATTTTGAATGGTGTCCCGATAGCTATCAGGAGTGAATGAATGTATCAAACTTTATTTCACCAAACATTTACTTAACTGATTTAATGTCAACCGGAATACCGGGACTCATGGTAGAAACCACAGTGAGTGACTTGACATAAGTGCCTTTTGCCGAAGAGGGCTTCATTTTGAGAAGTGTCGTGATAAGTTCACCTGCATTTTCTGTTAGCTTTCCAGCTTCGAAGGAGACACGCCCGACGGAATTGTGAATAATACCGAATTTATCGACACGGAAAGCGATTTTACCGCCTTTTACATCGGCAACCGCTGCGCCAACATTGGGCGTAACTGTACCTGTTTTAGGGTTTGGCATCAAACCGCGTGGTCCGAGTACTCTACCCAATCTTCCGATTTTCGCCATTACATTAGGTGAGGCAACAACTACGTCGAAATCAGTCCAACCACCTTGTACTTTCTGAACGAGATCGTCCAGTCCGACGAAGTCAGCACCTGCGGCTTTGGCTTCGTCTTCTTTGTCAGGTGTACAGAATACCAATACTCGCTTGGTTTTACCCGTACCATGTGGTAGGGAAACTGTACCTCTGAGGGCTTGGTCGGCTTTGCGTGGATCGATGCCCAAGTGCATGTGGACATCAACAGACGCATCAAATTTCGCAGTATTCACTTGCTTGACAAGTGCCATTGCTTCCTCTAATGTGTATAGCTTACCGGCTTCAATTTTCTCATTTGCAGCTTTACGCTTTTTAGAAACTTTTGCCATTTTAACTATTTTTGACGGTTGACGACTGACGATAAACGACAGACGACATTCGCCTTTTTATTGAAATAAACGAAACCGAAAGAGGTGATTCGATTTCGTTAGAATTTACTTTTTGCTTTGCGTAGCAAGAAGAAAAATTAATTTATTCTGCTGCTCCCCATGGTGGAGTGCCTGTGACATTGAGTCCCATACTACGTGCTGTACCTGCAACCATCTTCATGGCAGATTCGATAGTAAAAGCATTAAGGTCAGGCATTTTGTCTTCAGCGATGGTTTTGACTTGATCCCAATTGACGCTGCCTACTTTGTCGCGATTTGGTACTCCTGACCCTTTTTTAATCTTAGCAGCTTCTATTAATTGTACTGCCGCAGGTGGGGTCTTGATGATGTAGGTAAAGGATTTATCCTTGAATACGGTGATTGTAACCGGAAGTACTTTGCCCATACGGTCTTGGGTGTCAGCATTGAATCTTTTACAAAATTCCATGATGTTGACTCCTTTTGCACCAAGTGCCGGTCCTACTGGTGGTGCAGGGTTTGCCTGACCTCCTCTGACCTGTAATTTGATAAATCCTGATACTTCTTTTGCCATCTTTATAATGTTGAATGAATGAATTTTGAATTTTGAATGAATGAATCATTCTCCATTAGACTTTCTTTATTATAATCTTGAATGAATGTCCCGATAGCTATCGGGATTGAATGAATGAATCATTCGTAATTATTATCATTTATTCATAAAAATATTTCAATATAAAAAACGAACACGTCGAAAGAGTAAATTCATTCATTCAAAATTCATTCACTCATTCATTGGTTTTTAAGTTTGTTTTTCAACTTGCATAAAGTTCAATTCGACCTCTGTACCGCGTCCAAATATTTTTACTATTACTTTTAATTTCTTCTTTTCTTCGTTAATCTCTTGAATGGTACCGATAAATTCGTTGAATGCACCATCAATGATTTTAACTGCCTCTCCTACGATGAATGGTTCGCTGAGAGATTCTCCGGCTTCTTGTGATTCGTCCACCTTACCGAGTATGCGGTTGGCTTCCGATTTTTGCATGGGTATGGGGTTAGATTTTCCCAGAAAGTGGATCACATTGGTAATGCCAGATATTGCCTGTACCATTTCACCACTAAATTTGCCTTCTACGGCTTCGACTAAGATATAACCGGGCAATATATTTCGCGCTTGAATAACTTTTTTTCCGTTGCGAATTTTATATACTTTCTCGGTGGGAATGAGTATTTGTGTAACATAGTCTTCCCAGCCAGAACGTTTAATTTCTAAGTCAATGCGTTCTTTAAGTTTGTTTTCTTTTCCACTTATCACGCGCAAGCAATACCATCTTTTGTCTCCGTATGCCATAATTTATCCGTAAATGAGCGTTTTTAAAACTACGCTCGAAATATTATCCATGACAAAAATGATAAGTGCTATGATAATCGAAGCTACTAGCACCAATATAGTATTGCTTTGTAAGTCACTCATGGTTGACCACGTTACTTTGGTGGCTAACTCATTGTAACTATCTTTGATGTACGAAATGACACTTTCCATTGTGATTAGTTTATTGAGTTTATGAAGTTTATTGGGTTTATGAAGTTTATAAAGTTTATTGAGTTTGTAAGTATGTAGTTTCGTCAAGTGAAACTTTTATTACTATATGAACTCTATGGAACTCTATGAACTTTACAAACTCTATAAACTTCTATAAACAGAATTTGCACGGGCAGTAGGACTTGAACCCACAGCCTACGGTTTTGGAGACCGTCGCTCTACCAGTTGAGCTATGCCCGTGTTTAATGAATGAATTTTGAATGTAGAATGAGTGAATGAATATTCATCAAACTATTTTCAAGATACCTTTTCATTAAGATGCTTGAAGCCCACGACAAAAGTCGTAGGCTTGTAAGCATTAATTTTTATACGAGAATACTCTTATTCGAGAATCTCAGTGACTTGACCTGCGCCAACGGTACGTCCACCTTCACGGATAGCGAAGCGAAGACCTTTCTCCATAGCGATTTTTGTAATCAAGTGTACTTCCAATGATACGTTGTCGCCGGGCATTACCATCTCAACGCCGTCTGGCAATTTGATGTCACCTGTAACATCCGTGGTACGGAAGTAGAATTGTGGACGGTATCCGTTGAAGAATGGTTTGTGACGACCGCCTTCATCTTTTCCGAGTACATAAACCTCACATTTGAATTTAGTGTGTGGTTTAACCGAACCGGGTTTGCAAATAACCATACCACGCTTGATAGCAGCTTTCTCGATACCACGAAGTAACAGACCTGCATTGTCGCCAGCTTCACCTCTGTCAAGGATTTTGCGGAACATCTCTACACCTGTTATAACTGATTTGAGTGGTTCATCGACAAAACCGATGATTTCGACTGCATCACCTGAGTTGATAATACCACGCTCAATACGACCGGTAGCTACTGTACCACGACCTGTGATAGAGAATACATCCTCAATCGGCATCAAGAAGTCTTTGTCAATTTCACGCGGAGGAAGTGGAATGTCTTTGTCCACTGCATCCATCAATTCCTGAACTTGTGCCACTGCTGCTGCATCTCCTTCGAGTGCTTTGAGTGCTGAACCTGCAATGACGCTGATGTTGTCACCGTCAAATTGGTAACTGGTCAATAGTTCACGAACCTCCATTTCCACGAGTTCAAGCATTTCCTCGTCATCTACGAGGTCAACTTTGTTCATGAAAACGACAATCTGTGGTACACCTACCTGACGAGCAAGAAGGATGTGCTCACGAGTTTGTGGCATAGGACCATCGGTAGCTGCACATACGAGAATAGCACCATCCATCTGCGCCGCACCCGTGACCATGTTTTTTACATAATCCGCGTGACCCGGACAGTCAACGTGTGCGTAGTGACGTGAAGCTGTTTCGTATTCTACGTGTGCTGTATTAATGGTAATACCACGTTCTTTTTCCTCTGGAGCAGAGTCAATACTGTCGTAATCCATTTTTTCTCCACCGCCTGCTTCAGCTAGTACTGAAGTAATTGCAGCAGTTAAAGTGGTTTTACCATGGTCAACGTGACCGATAGTACCGATATTTACGTGGGGCTTATCCCTGTTAAAAGTTTCCTTAGCCATCGGTTTGTGAAATTTTTATTGATGTGAAAAATTTTATTAAAAAATGATTGTTTTATTGCTGTATTGCTTCATTGTTAAATAATGCTATTAAACCATATAGCAATGTAACAGTAAAACAATAATAAAACTTCGAGCCAATGGGGGGAATTGAACCCCCGACCCCTTCCTTACCATGGAAGTGCTCTACCCCTGAGCTACATTGGCAGAGACTAATGAGTGAATGAATGAATTTTGAATGAGTGAATACAGTGAATGAATCAAGGGGGTACTTTTACAATTCAATCTTTCATTCAAAATTCATTTGTTAATTATTCGTTCATTCAAAATTCACTCATTCATCCATTGGTCAAAGAGCGGAAGACGAGACTCGAACCCGCGACATTCAGCTTGGAAGGCTGATGCTCTACCAACTGAGCTACTTCCGCTTGTTTGTTAGTTTATTGAGTTTATGAAGTTTAATGAGTAATTAGTGTGAAATTTGCTTTCAGCAAATTTATTATTATGTATTTACTTTTAACTAAATAAACTTTATAAACTCAATAAACTAACAATGTGGTGGGGGTAATAGGAATCGAACCTATTCAGTCAAAGACACTGGATTTACAGTCCAGCCCGGCTCTCCAACTCCGGCGTACCCCCTAGTGGTCAGTTTATTGGTTGTATTTCTTAATTAGAAAGTTATTTTGCAAGGCAATATATCTATACCAATTAATTTGAATAGGTAATTTTAAAACTTAATCCTTTATTTTTTTGCAAAATATATGTTAAAACTTTTTTTAACATTATGCGCTACTCATTCAATTATTTTACGTCTAAAGGAGTGAGTAAATTTGGAGCCGATGGAGGGATTCGAACCCCCGACCCGCTGATTACAAATCAGCTGCTCTGGCCAACTGAGCTACATCGGCAAAATTCTTATCTTTTTCGGTAACTTTTACCAAATTTTTGTTGGTTTTGCGGTCGCTTTTTCAAAAACGCTTGCAAATTTACGAACTTTTCTGAAATTGTAAAGTGTTTTGGTGTTTTTTTTTGTTTTTTTTTGCACTTTTTCTCTCTACTCTTCTTGTTTTGTAAGTCTATTGACTTTTTAGTGGTTATGTTTGCGGGATATAACGTTTATTTTGGTCAAATCGTTCGGTTTTGGGTATGATCTATTTATTTTTTGTGCTTTTTGATTTTGCAAGGTTTGATGCGTAAGGGATGGTAGGTGTTGTTTGAACGTAGCGAAGCGGAGAGAGTGCCGGACAGCCCGACCCCTGACCGTTAGGGAAGGGGGTACGCCCTCATTTTTTCAAAATCATGTAATATTATTTTAAGTAACCGATGTTGTATAAAAATGGTATAAAATCCCAGAGAGCTAATTTTTTTTGGGCTGTAAAAGTAAAAAAGTTTAGGTGGGTTCTGTAAAAAAATCCGTCCTTTTAATTAAAAAAGGACGGATTTTTAATATCATATTTTTTTTTCGCTATCTACGATTCATTTTGTCTTTGCGTTTTAGTAGTTGTCTTCTCAATGCGCCTACTGCGCCGTCGATAGACCCTTCAAAGGTTTTGCTGGTCTCTTTAGCCATAATGGTGTCTCCGGGTACTTGGAGTTTGATTTCGGCTACTTTGTCTTGCACTTGTCCGGTTTTTTCTAAGCGGAGTATCACATCTGCATCAATAATCCGGTCATAGAAATTGTCTAGTTTGTTGACTTTTTTGTCAATGAATTGTAGCAACTTTCTGTCGGCTACGAAATGGACGGATTGTGTCTGAACTCTCATAATCAATCAATTTGTTGGTGATTCAATAATGAATGTCCCTATTGTCGGGATGGATTTCGGAATGAATGTTTCTGAATGTGCTTATAGATGTTATGTTTCAATCTGCTGCTATTTCATTCTTTTGTCCATGTTTAGGAATAATGCAAAATAATTTTTCACTTTGTCTGATTCCTCATTCATTTTTTCTTTGTTGCTTTGGGGTGTGCTTGTTGGTAAACATGTTTTAATTTGTCGATGGAATTGTGGGTATAGACTTGGGTGGAAGCGAGGCTGCTATGTCCCAAGAGTTTTTTTACGGCATTGAGGTCGCCACCATTTTCGGTAATGTGCGTCGCAAATGTATGGCGTAGTACATGTGGGCTGCGCTTGTCTTGCGTGGTGATTTCCGAAAGGTAACGGTTGACAATGTTATAAACCATTTTTGGGTAAAGTGGTTTTCCTTTGTCTGTTAAAAAAAGGTTAGGGGTTTGGTTTTCGGGGAAGGTGTCGTTGCGAAGGCTGGTGTATTGTTCTAAAAGTTGTTGGAGGTTGTTTGTGAACGGGATGAGGCGTTCTTTGCTGCCTTTACCGAATACGCGGAAGCGGCATTGGGTCAAATCAAGGTCTGATAGCTTGAGTGCGATTAATTCGGCGCGACGCATACCTGTTGCATAGAGGGTTTCGAGTATAAGGCGATTGCGTGATCCGGCATAACTTTCTCCAAAATCGACATTTTGAAATAATATTGCTATGTTGGTCTTACTAAGAAATGTAGGGAGGCGTTTGCCTGTTTTTGGCATAACGACTTTGTTCATTGGATTGATGGTGATTAATCCACGCTTCATGGCGTATTTATAGAAGGTTTTGAGCGTAGAGAGTTTGCGATTAATGGAAGCATTGCTGATGTTTTGTTCTAACAAACACACCGCCCATGAGCGGATGTGTGTGTGTTGAGCATCTTGATATTGGGATATGGTATAGGTAGTACGTAGATAAAGTCCATACTGTTCCAAGTCATTCCGGTAAGCCTGAATGGTATGGTTGGCATATCTCTTTTCGAGTTGGAGATGTTGGAGAAAGGATATTAATGTATTCTTCAAACGGACTTTTTTAAATACTCTGGGCTTGCATCGCTTATTGCCTTAAAAGTATGAAGATGCTTTAAGAAAGTCAAGTTTGAAGACACATATTTTTTATCCTTCCATTTTACGGAGCATTTCCGATTTGTATTTTGCTTTGAGTACTTCTGTACGGCGTGATACTGAAGGTTTTACAAAGTGCTTACGACGACGCAATTCTTTGAGTGTACCGGAACGTTCAAATTTTCTTTTGTATTTCTTCAATGCTCTGTCGATTGACGGGCTTTCTTTTACGTTGATTATCAGCATATTTTGAATTAATTTTGAATTTTGAATGAGTGAATTTTGAATTTTCTAACTCATCAATAATTCATTTTATTTTTAATGTTTTTAAAAACGGACTGCAAAGATATGGTTTTGTTTTTTAAAAATCCAGATTTGAGTGGGAAAAATAGCTATTCAGTGAAAGTACAAATTTAAGTGTCAAGTTCAAGTTCAATATTTAATTTGCTTTCAGCGAATTATGAAACGAGAAAGCATTGCTTATTAATTAAATTTCTTTGTGTTTTTGAGTATTTCTTTTAAGGAATGAAAAGATAATAAATGTTACACCTTCTCCCGATAGCTATACAGCTTTTGCACTGAAAAAAAATCATAAATAATTGATTATAAATAATTTAAAAATTAATGAAAAATGTATTTTGATAAAAAAACGCTAATTTTGCTTCATTTTAAGAAAAAAAATAAAGTATAAAATTTTGATTTACATTGAAATACATATTTTTCGCGGTGCAAAAGTCGTATAGCTATCGGGATTAAGGAGAATTTGATGAAGTATAAAGGAAAAAGAACAAGTCAAGATGTGGTATTTATTATTTTTTCATCTCTAAAACGACTTTTCCCAAAAAAGCTCCTTAAATACAGTAAGTATTCGCGTCATTTTTGGGTCGATTCATTTCAAAATAAACGTCAAAAACGCTAAGAAATTTAATAAAAAATGTACTAAACCCGAAGATTGCTCTTCTATTTTAATCAAATCCTCGTATTGCTCAAAATAAGAACGGACAATCCTTTCTGTTTTGCGTTCATTAGCCATAGTAAAAATAGTTTTTGGTTTCTACAAATCAAACTCAATCTGTGTCCCCACACCCAGTGAACCCTCCGGTGAATCTTTCTTTTTTTCTTTAACTACGGCGGCTTTTTTGCCTTCCAAATTTTTAATCGCCTGTGGTTTGTATTCGCCCAATTTATTCCCTTGTGCCTTCCAACCTTTCACATCAATAAATTCCTCAAAATCTAACTTGGCTTCTTTACTGGTTTTATTCGCGCGATATTTATAGGAAATTTTCGGTGCGACATCCGTTGTGGCAAAAAGAAGTTGCGAACGAGAATTTTCTCCGATAAAACTAAATTTCTGCCCCTGCGAAGTCGTTTCTATCTCAAATCGTTTGACATAACTCGCCTTTTTATCGGCATCATAATATAAGGAAGAAATTACCATACCGACTTTGTGGCGGACGATATGCACCAAACTTGCGGGGTCGTAGCGATTGGTGAGTTCGTAATTGGTTATTTCGTAAGTACCGTTTTTGTAGATGGCGAGGATTTGGTCACCTGTATCGAATGCGCCGAGGAAATCGCCGCGTTCTGCGGTATTGATTCTGCCGCTGATTTTATCGACCCATATTTTTTGTGCGCCGATGGTCGATTTTCCAACTTTCTTTTGCGTGATTTTTCGGACCGGATATTTCGATAGCATATTTCCTTGCGAACCACGTCCTTTTATGTCAATATCGGCATAATCGAAGTCGAAAATCTTTTTCCGTGCGGTGCTGCCTTGCGAGAGTTGTACCGTGACGATTTCTGATTCTCCATTGGGATTGACCGTGAAATAGAGAACTTTGGAGCGCGGCGTTCCCTTGGTAACGAAGTAATCTTTATCGCGAGTAATGGCCTTGACATTGAAGCGTTTAGCGTAGGTTTTGCCGCTTGCGCCATCTAGATAGGCGGCGTTATAGGTCGTGCGGATATCGCCTTTTTTCCAGATGGCAACATGCACAATATCTTTTCCGACAAAAACCTTATCCGCGATGCGTGTGACACGAAATTTGCCATCTTTCAGAAAGACAATCACATCATCAATATCTGAACAGTCGCAGACAAATTCGTCTTTTTTCATTCCAAAACCAATAAATCCTTCTTTATAATTAACGTATAATTTGCTATTATTCGCTACAACTTGTCGTACTCGAATGGTGTCAAATTCAGCGATTTCAGTGCGTCGTTTGCGTCCCTTTCCAAACCTCTTTAGCAAGTCATTATAATACGCAATCGCGTACTCGGTGAGGTGCGCGAGGTGGTGGCGAACTTCCTCCATTTGTTTTTTGAGGTCTGCCATAAGTTCGTCTGCTTTGAACTTATTATACTTCGAGATGCGCTTGATTTTGATTTCGGTCAATTTTGTAATATCTTCCTCCGTTACATCGCGCATCAACTTATATATGCCTTTCCTTTTACTGGGAAATGTAGGGGTAGAAACGTATTTTTTCAACTCGCGGTCAATCGTCTCAATGACTTCTTCCCAGGTTTCACATTCCTCTATTTCGCGGTAAACCCTGTTTTCAATAAATATTTTCTCCAAACTGGAAAAATGCCATTTTTCGAGCAATTCCGCGAGTTTAATTTCGAGTTCCTGCTGCAATAAATCTTTTGTATTTTGGGTATTAATCCGTAGGATTTCATCGACACCCATAAAGTGGGGCTTGTTGTCGATGACCACGCAGGCATTGGGCGAAATCGAGATTTCACAACTCGTAAAAGCATAGAGGGCATCCATCGTAACTTCGGGCGAAACGCCGGGCGGTAGGAGGACACGCAATTCGACGTTTTTCGCCGTATTATCAATGACTTGTTTGATTTTTATTTTGCCTTTTTCGTGGGCTTTTACGATGCTTTCCTTCATCGCCGTAGCCGTGACACCGTAGGGCAATTCGTGGATGACAAGCGTTTTTTTATCCGCAATTTCGAGTCGCGCACGAACGCGGATTTTGCCGCCTCGTTGTCCGCGATTATAATTGCTGACATCAATGATGCCGCCCGTGAGGAAATCGGGGTATATTTTCGGACTTTTATCATTCAGAATGGCGATAGATGCCTTGACAAGTTCGATGAAATTATGGGGCATTATTTTCGTCGAAAGCCCCACCGCGATACCTTCCACGCCTTGTTTGAGCAACAAAGGGAATTTGACGGGCAGCGTGATGGGTTCGCGCTTACGACCATCGTAACTCATTTGCCAATCGGTCGTCTGCGGATTGAATGCCACAGCCAAGGCAAATTTGGACAATCGCGCTTCGATGTATCGTGGGGCGGCGGCATTGTCGCCGGTATTGATGTCGCCCCAGTTTCCCTGACAATCTATCATCAAGTCCTTCTGTCCGATGTGTACGAGTGCGCCCCCGATGGCTGCGTCGCCATGCGGGTGATACTGCATCGTCTGTCCGATAATGTTGGCGACTTTGTGAAAACGTCCGTCATCCATCGTCTTCATGGAGTGCAAAATACGTCGCTGAACGGGCTTGAGTCCGTCTTCGATATACGGCACAGCACGCTCCAAAATGACGTAGGAAGCATAGTCGAGAAAGTACTCTTCGTACATACCCGACAAGGTGGTAATGGTATCTTCGGTGTTGTTTGGGACTGGTTGCCCGTTTTGATTGCTGTTATTTTCTTTCTTCACGTTAAATTTAAATTCTATTGCTTTGGCGCAAAGTTCGCAGATTTTTAGGTGAGCAAAGGTATAAAATTTATTTTATTTTTAAAACATTTTGTTTTAAATTTTTTGGTTTTATCGTAGCACGAGACTTCACGTACATGTAGCGCGGCACTTCCAGTCCGCGACCCGTAGAACGGCGCTTCTAGCCCGTTCCGCACTAGTTTCGCAAAATATACGTGAATGTGCGGACTGGAAGTGCCGTTTTACAGAAGTATCACGCTACGTACATATCTTTTTGCGAAAAATTATATCTTTACTATGTATATGCTAATTCGAAACGGACTGGAAGTACCGTTTTACGGTCGCGGACTGGAAGTGTCGCGCTACAATACGCTACGTATATATCTTTTTGCGAAAAATTATATCTTTACTACGTATATGCTAATTCGAAACGAACTGGAAGTACCGTTTTACGGTCGCGGACTGGAAGTGCCGCGCTACAATACGCTACGTATATATGTTTTTGCGAAAAATTATATCTTTACTACGTATATGCTAATTCGAAACGGACTGTAAGTGCCGTTTTACGGTCGCGGACTGGAAGTGCCGCGCTACAATACGCTACGTATATATGTTTTTGCGAAAAATTATATCTTTACTACGTATATGCTAATTCGAAACGGACTGGAAGTACCGTTTTACGGTCGCGGACTGGAAGTGCCGCGCTACAATACGCTACGTACATATGTTTTTGCGAAAAATTATATCTTTACTACGTATATGCTAATTCGAAACGGACTGTAAGTACCGTTTTACGGTCGCGGACTGGAAGTGCCGCGCTACAATACGCTACGTATATATGTTTTTGCGAAAAATTATATCTTTACTACGTATATGCTAATTCGAAACGGACTAGAAGTACCGTTTTACGGTCGCGGACTGGAAGTGCCGCGCTACAATACGCTACATTTAACTATGGAAAAAAGAACATTTTACAGACGCAATTTGCCGCATTTACAACCTGATAATTCGGTATTTTTTATTACTGCTCGATTGAAGGGTAGTTTGCCGAAGGAAGTGATATTGCGCCTGAAAGAGGAACACGAACTCCAACGCAAAGAGCTTAAAGAACAAGGTTTATCCAAAAAAGAATTGACCGAAGAAATGCAAAAATCTTACGATTTATATTTCGGTCGATTTGACGATTTATTGGATAGCGGAACGACAGGCCCGCATTGGCTCAAAGCAGATAATACTGCCGAAATGTGGACGAACGCCCTCAATTACTTCGACAATGAACGATACAAAGTCATATGCTCTACGGTCATGTCGAATCATGTGCATTTTATTTTCTACAAATTAGACCGACCACTCAATGCAGTGCTACAATCCTTGAAAAGCTTCAGTGCCAATGAAATGAATAAAGCCTTGCAGCGCAGCGGCAATTTTTGGCAACCAGAAAGCTTTGACAGAGTTATTCGGAATAGAACAGAACTCGAATACCGCATCAATTATGTATTGGATAATCCGGTCAAAGTGGGTATTGTACCGCATTGGTCGGCATACCGACACAATTATATTCATCCTGATTTTAAGAAGTATGTCAAGTAGCGCGGCACTTCCAGTCCGCGACGTAAAACGGTACTTCCAGTCCGTTCTGCGTTAGGTATGCGACTGCGCGAATTGGAAGTACCGTGCTACGGTTCGCGGACTGGAAGTACCGCGCTACGGTT
>Ga0209187_1001863_pt1 | contig 22204 bp, 18 predicted proteins | sample BantaG_FD_187430 | JGI IMG/M metagenome (GOLD analysis project Ga0209187, IMG submission 187430) | Marine algal microbial communities from Bantry Bay, Ireland - BantryBay_4 metaG (SPAdes) (version 2) | ecosystem: Host-associated > Algae > Red algae > Unclassified | place: Bantry Bay, Ireland...
GTGTGGTAAAACAAGTATATAATTGAAACAACTTCTGACTAAAATTATTGATTCTTTCTACTTCCTGTTTAAGCGAATTATGCCGCTTAAGACTTATCGATATGCAGTTTGTGGGGGTGGAAATATGGTTTTGGACATCGCGCTATACTTTATATCTTTTCACTATATTTTTGCTAAAGAAGATTTTGATATAGGTGTAGTCGTGCTCAGTCCTCATATAGCGTCACTATTCCTTGTGTTTCCGATCACATTTGTTACAGGATTTCTTTTGAATAAATACATCACCTTTCATGAATCTGATTTAGAAAGCCAGATACAATTTATACGGTATTTTCTTGTGGCTATAGGAGCCATAGTGATCAGCTATTTTGCTATGAAATTTTTCGTAGATATCTTAGGCTTCTATCCGACTCCATCTAAGATTATAACCATAGGAGTAACGATTATCTACAGCTATATACTTCAGAATACCTATAGCTTCGCTCAGAGGTCATCGTCATGAATTTCGTACAACTTATTCTAAAATCTTAATATCCTTGCACGATATATAATCCTATTATTGACAATTAGAATTGTAAACCATAGAAAAAAGAAAATTTCATCATAAAAAGCAATGGATAGAAATAATGGTACTAATATCTGAAAAGCGGTTTCCATTTCCGAGGTGGTACAGGGCATAAATTTTAAAAATGCATTTTATAGCAATAATTTATTGCTTTCACTCTTAATTGGTCTGAAGGGAAACTACATACTGATTTTAAGAAGCGATTATTAAATCCCCGCACATTCTTTTACACTTATTGACTTTAGATAATTAATAATTAACAAGATAATGTTGTCGGCCTTTAGCTATCTGTCGATAGCAAGTTTGATTCAAGATCTAATTACTGATGAAACAGTTGAAGTATAATTCCTCATGTTGTCGTTATGATAATCATGGAAATCAAGAGAATATCCATATAAAAAAAGCCAAAAAATCAGAAGTGATTTTTTGGCTTTGCGTGTCTTGAATTAAATTAGTTATTCTATAAAATTAAATTAAATCGGTTCATTATTTTTATTAGGCGGTGACACTATCAAAATTCTCTCTAAGTGCTAATAGAGAATCTACTTCACTCTTAATATGATCTCTTTGCTGGACTAATGTCGCTATGTAGTTGGCTGGCATTTCTACCTCACCGATGACTTTATCATATTCATTGATCAGCATATTCGATCCTCTATCTATTTCATCCACTATAGCTTCGAACTCATTGACCGCTGAGGTATTACTTATTTTCACATCAATAAACATTCGATGAATTTTCCCTAAGAAGGTTGTATTTACATCAGGCTCGCCACCAAGCTCTTTAATGAACCCCTCTAATACTCGATGCATGTTATGTCTTTCGCTTGCATATTTCTTCAACCATTTATTTAATGGCATATTAGACGAAGCTGAAATGATCTCTTCGTATCCTTTCTCCGCATCTTGAAGCCTATATATGATATCCTGAAATGCAGCTTTTATTTTAGTATTATCCATTTTATTATATTTTTTGATTCACTTACTATACTGTGACAGATAGCTATTGTTCGATATCAGTGTATATTTATTTAGAAATTCTAAGTATTGTTGAATACAGATTGTATTGTGTGTATGTAGAAAGAATATCTTGATCATTCATCGTAGTGTTAGCCCATAGAGTAGGGGAGTACAGTATTATTTAATAGTGAGAATCATAGTTGCCATAATGTGGCCCTACCTCTAAGAATAGCTGATTTCGAATACAACCATATTATTTAAAATGAAATCAAGGAATAGAGTTAAAACTAAATAGAGTATTTTGCTATGTTATAATAAATTGATAATCAAACTAATGGGAAAAGATAAAATAAGTCAAGAAGTATTCGATCTGTATGATCACTATGTGCATAGCAAGATTGACAGGCGTACATTTACTGAGCAGCTGAGCCAATATGCTGTAGGTGGACTGACGGTGACTGCTATTTTAGAATACCTGATGCCTAATTACGCAGATAAGATTCAGCTTAAGGCAGAGGATGATAGGCTTAATACAGAAATGATAGAATACACATCGCCACAAGGCGCAGGCACTATGAAGGCACAATTATCAAGGCCTGCCAATGCTTCTGCAAAACTACCAGGCATCATCGTCGTTCATGAGAATAGGGGACTTAATCCTCATATCGCAGATGTAGGTCGAAGAGCCGCATTGGCTAATTTTATTTCAATTTCGCCAGATGCGCTCACGCCCTTAGGTGGTTATCCAGGAAATGATGATGATGGCCGAGCTATGCAAAAAGAGAGGGATAAGCTTGAAATATTAGAGGACTTTACTGCTGCTTTTGACTATTTAAAACATCATCCTGAATGCAATGGAAATATTGGAATCGTAGGATTTTGCTTCGGTGGTTGGGTCAGTCATATGATGGCTGTTCGTGTACCAGAATTAAAAGCCGCTGTTCCGTTCTATGGAAGCCAGCCAGATGCAGAAGTTGTACCTGCGATCAATGCGCCTTTGTTATTACAGTTCGCATCATTCGACAAGCGAGTGAATGCCGGGTGGCCAGCCTATGCTAAAGCCTTACAGGAAAATAATAAAGCCTACAGCGCGCATCTTTATCCCGATGTCAATCACGGATTCCATAATGATACCACTTCAAGATATGACTATGCGGCTGCTACCTTAGCTTGGGATCGGACGATAGATTTTTTCAAAATGCATCTGAAGTAAGCATATATAATATGGTATACCTAAGAGAAATTGGTTTTTGACTTTTTAATAAAGCAAACCTATTTATTCTGGGTACAATACTCGATGCTATTTTCTTGCCGATAGCTATCGGTATAACATAGCATCGGCATAAGTAAAGTATGATTAATGATTCAGTATTGATCACAGATATAGACAGATTATATGATTCTCCTCATCTGCTTACTCATCTCCTCAATGTTAAAATCATTGGGATCATAATTCGGATATCCACAACCCTCTAACCACGTGACCCAACTCTCGCCATGAATTTGGGATGGCTCACCAGTCTTAAGAGACTCCTTTACTTCTTCGAATCCTTGTACACCGCCACAATCTTCTGGAGGACACGCACCTTGACCATTAATAAGCTGCGCCTTACTGCCGCCATCTCTATCAAATCCAATGACAGAAATATCATGCTCCCAGCTATCGCCATAATCATAGATGTATTTTAGTCCTATAGCTTTTTCTTTTACAGAATGATATTCATTATACATCGTAAAGAATATTCTCTCTATCGTAACCTCAGTACCATCAAAAGCTGCTTCTTCATCATGAGGACTTGCAATCCTTATCTTTGAACTAAATCCATTTTCCGAAAACTGGTATAGATGACTATTACGCCACCCGAAGGCAGCTTGAATATATAGGTGCAATTTGTGAAAACTTATATCCTTATTCACTTTGATCCTGCGCCATACAGTGGGTGAAGTGACATTCAGTAATTCTATTTTTATATCAAAGGTCATATTCTTTCTAATTGTTTAGATATTTATTAATGTTAGTATTGACTATGCTAAATCATACCAAATAGTCATACTGTACTCCCGAAACTCCTTTAGGCTATAAAATACCTAAGATGAGAAAATAGTAAAGTACCTTGTAAAAATGGAGTATTCTTTTCATGAATTCGGATTGAATAATAAATGAGCTTCTGGATAATCAGATAATTATATTCTCATTCTGGGATCAGAGCTTTCTTAAATATCAATTTGGAAGCCATATCATCGTTATCATCTTCGTAAATAGCATCCAATTAGTTTATGTGAATTCCAATATGTAGTATTCAGAGGCCTCTGAATACATTAATGAATGAATCATTAATGGGTTTCAATTCCAATTGGTACAATTCAGAGCAAATGCAGCATTCGTTTTATCATCTTTGACATTATGTTTTAATTCCAATAGGTACAATTCAGAGGGTGTGTCACATATGCATCTCTTCTCTTTTTTTATGTTTCAATTCCAATAGGTACAATTCAAAGCAATGCTGTGAACTATGCCAGCGATTTATATGCAAAGTTTCAACTCCAATAGGTACAATTCAGAGTGTTCCCCCAGCGATATTCCGATGGATCGAATCCCAGTTTCAATTCCAATAGGTACAATTCAGAGAGTATTTGGTCGGGCGAGCCTATGCCAGACAAGTCGAGTTTCAATTCCAATAGGTACAATTCAGAGTTTTCATCAGCTCCATAGATGACTACATGCCAGGAGTTTCAATTCCAATAGGTACAATTCAGAGATAGATAACGCTTTTCTCTGTAGTGATTGCAATTCAGTTTCAATTCCAATAGGTACAATTCAGAGCCCGCGATAGGAAAGCTCAAAAGCTATCGCATGAAGTTTCAATTCCAATAGGTACAATTCAGAGCTATATCGGTAACATGGTGAGCGGTAATTCAGAAAAGTTTCAATTCCAATAGGTACAATTCAGAGGCTATCTACATGTGCTTGATCCCTGGTAAGCTCATAGTTTCAATTCCAATAGGTACAATTCAGAGATCGATCGGTGAACGAATGGCAGCTAATCTGGGCGGTTTCAATTCCAATAGGTACAATTCAGAGCTGGAGATGTGAGAGCTAACAGATATAGAGTAAAGTTTCAATTCCAATAGGTACAATTCAGAGGTTATTAGGAGGTCCAGAAGCATCTTTGATTACCTTGTTTCAATTCCAATAGGTACAATTCAGAGGCCGCCCTTTTGCGATAAGCATCGGTAATACTGGGTTTCAATTCCAATAGGTACAATTCAGAGTTTTCTACAGGTGTCGTTTTTAACGATGTTGATCAAGGTTTCAATTCCAATAGGTACAATTCAGAGGGGTATCCTTTGCGTCGTACCCTTGATCGTCTATGTTTCAATTCCAATAGGTACAATTCAGAGGCCGTACAGGGACGTTATGCGATTCTATATAGATGGTTTCAATTCCAATAGGTACAATTCAGAGTCAGACATATATCAGGTAAGCCAGAAGCTTTGAAAAGTTTCAATTCCAATAGGTACAATTCAGAGTTGGTAGACATAGGCTGTGATGATGCAACCTTATTAAGTTTCAATTCCAATAGGTACAATTCAGAGAAGTATCGCCCGACGATTTCAGGAGGAATATAATATGTTTCAATTCCAATAGGTACAATTCAGAGGACAGTCGAAGGTCGAAGCGTGGACGATGTGTATAGTTTCAATTCCAATAGGTACAATTCAGAGGGGACAGGAAGCCGATAACCTTGACGATGCATTGGGTTTCAATTCCAATAGGTACAATTCAGAGTCCATTATACAATTCAAAACCGAATTGGAGCACGGGTTTCAATTCCAATAGGTACAATTCAGAGAGGGGCTCGTATCGAAAGGTGCGGGCTCTTTTTGTTTGTTTCAATTCCAATAGGTACAATTCAGAGATCATTCCATTAGATCGAGACGGTAATACAATAGGCGTTTCAATTCCAATAGGTACAATTCAGAGGCTGGCAGGACCAAGCTCTCCAGTAAGCAGCTGATGTTTCAATTCCAATAGGTACAATTCAGAGGGAAGGACTATCAGCAGCAGCAGACTTTGGTATCATGTTTCAATTCCAATAGGTACAATTCAGAGTTTCATCTGATCAAGGTTCATTAACTTTCTCATCAAGTTTCAATTCCAATAGGTACAATTCAGAGCATAGATGTCATGATGGCTGGCACTTACTCAGTAAGTTTCAATTCCAATAGGTACAATTCAGAGCCGATTTGCCGCTTCCATATCAGCTTTCTCTTTTGGTTTCAATTCCAATAGGTACAATTCAGAGCTTCTGGTTCTGATATCTGGTAGATGGCTTTATCTGTTTCAATTCCAATAGGTACAATTCAGAGTTATCAGTCATAACTTCAATCGTATAACCACCCGAGTTTCAATTCCAATAGGTACAATTCAGAGTAAGTTATCATCAAGTATGGAGGCGAGCGCTGAGCGGTTTCAATTCCAATAGGTACAATTCAGAGTATAGTACATCTTCGAATATCCTTAGTTTAACAAAGTTTCAATTCCAATAGGTACAATTCAGAGGCTACCCTGGCAGCAGCCAGCTCCAGTCATAAAGAGTTTCAATTCCAATAGGTACAATTCAGAGCTATCGTCTCAGCTAATACTCTGATGCAAGCATATAGTTTCAATTCCAATAGGTACAATTCAGAGCGAGGGACTTGATGAATTTACCTTACCGATGAACAGTTTCAATTCCAATAGGTACAATTCAGAGTAATTTTTTGGATAGGAAAGCAATGGAGCCGAAAGGTTTCAATTCCAATAGGTACAATTCAGAGGAGGCTATCGACTTTGTCTGGATTAGGCAGAACAAGTTTCAATTCCAATAGGTACAATTCAGAGGGATACGACCTACAAGGCAAAGTACCGACCATTATGTTTCAATTCCAATAGGTACAATTCAGAGGAATATCGAACCGCTCATTATCGTCGCAAATAAAGAGTTTCAATTCCAATAGGTACAATTCAGAGCTTGCTTATTGGTCATGAAACCCCACTCGACAAGAAGTTTCAATTCCAATAGGTACAATTCAGAGCCGAAGCACCTCAATGACAGTGTCGCCGAATATTGTTTCAATTCCAATAGGTACAATTCAGAGTTTAAGCCTTGCCGACTCGACGCTTTCTATCAGTAGGTTTCAATTCCAATAGGTACAATTCAGAGCCGTGCCGACGATCCCAAAGCGACCGATTAGACTAAGTTTCAATTCCAATAGGTACAATTCAGAGTAGCTTCTGATTATACAGTGTCTCAGAACAAGCAAGTTTCAATTCCAATAGGTACAATTCAGAGGAAACCGAATAATCAAATTATATTATATATCATATGTTTCAATTCCAATAGGTACAATTCAGAGAAAGTCGAAGCCGTGAGACGCTTTTGCTAATCCGGTTTCAATTCCAATAGGTACAATTCAGAGCCTGAACTATTCAAACAAGGATCATCACCTTGAAAGTTTCAATTCCAATAGGTACAATTCAGAGGTGGGGGAAAAAAACGAAAAGAATATTCTTGAGTACAGTTTCAATTCCAATAGGTACAATTCAGAGCGGTATGGAGAAATAGAATTATATCAACCTCAAGCTAGTTTCAATTCCAATAGGTACAATTCAGAGTTAAGTGAGATATCAGGAGATCCACTAATCACAGGAGTTTCAATTCCAATAGGTACAATTCAGAGAATATTTCATTAGCCTATGCACAACCTGAATGTGAGTTTCAATTCCAATAGGTACAATTCAGAGCTTGCTTTTATGCGGAGTTATTCCCTCAGTGTGAAAGGTTTCAATTCCAATAGGTACAATTCAGAGCTTATTGTACTACAGAAACACATACATTCAATGTGTTTCAATTCCAATAGGTACAATTCAGAGTGATTTCCTATTAGATAAGGAGCTACATCTGCAAAGTTTCAATTCCAATAGGTACAATTCAGAGACCGACAATAAATATATATAATTCATTGAAAATAAAGGTATTGAATAGCTTATTGCTTTTAACCCTAAGTGGTTTTTTTTTCAAACCTATATTAATGAATTTTAACCCACTCTGCGACGACGCCACTAATGTGCTCATAATCAATTAGTTAACTTTAAATATGTCAAAGAACTTTTGTAACTCTATTTTAAATATAACTTCATCGACAACCTACAAAAACTGATCTATTTCTCCTCGTTCCTTACCAATTACTTGTTTATCAAGCCAGCTTTTATCTCGATTTTTAAAAATTATGAAGCTATCTGTCTTTTCTTCCATGATCTTTTTAGCTTCAAAGATTAGTTCTTTAAGTTGTACTTCTGTAATCTCCCCTTCGAAAACCGAATTCTGAATCCAATGCAAATATTGGCGGCAGAGTTTAAGCATTTTACCACATCGCTTTGTACCTACATCATATACAGCAATAATATACATCTTACCACCAAATTTTAAATGATTGATAATTATCCTCCATGCCAAGTAGAAACTTTGCAATCTTATAACACTCTAATCGGATCAAGTATCGATAACTGACAGGACGCTTAAGCGTACGGTGTTGGATTGTTTGTTGCAATCTCCCTTCCCATGCTTTTACAAATATTTTTCTCCCAGAATCTGATAAAAAACACGCATTGTCTATGAAATCAAAATGCTGTGGACGTAATTCTCGTCGATTGCATAATTTAAAAATCAATCGATCCACTAAAATAGGTTTGAAGATCTCAGATACATCTAAGGCCAAACTATAACGACGAAACCCAGGCTCATGTAAAAAACTAATGGTTGGATTCAGTTGTGAATTGTAAATCGCATCTAAACACGCAGTATAGCACATTGAATTACCAAAACTCACTAGTGCATTCAACTCATTTTTTGGTGGCCGTTTCCGTCTACCTTCCCAAGCATACCCATCTACGATTTCATCAAATGAACTGTAATATACTTGTCTACAGTTACCTTCTAATCCCATAAGCTGAGAAACGTCCTTAGCATCCGACAGTAGACCACGTAAATCTGTGATGTCAGCAATCTGTGACCTTAGCTCTTTACCACGATTACCATAATACCTCAATGTTTTCAGCATGTTAAATGAAGCCGCTTCTATGAATGCAGATGCCAAACCTAAACGCTTTTTCTTGGAGCGATATGCATCTGCCTGTGCTACTAACATTTTACCAGCAAGCAGATATTCCTTTGGACTAAATGACCCCGTGTAATGTTTGTAATAATCAAAAAAATGAACAGGAATATGCTTCTGTCCTAAGAAATTATACATTGCGCTATTCGCATCAACACTTCCAAATACATACAGGGCACTCACTCCTGTAATAGGCAGATAACGTGGTTTTTCTTGTTCTCCATTTTCATTTATTGGCTGAAATTTGAGCGTGTTGTCTTTTCGGCTCATTCTTCCTGGGTTAAAAAGGTAGTATGCTTTTTTCATAGCGTGTTTTATCTTACAAAACAAAAGTCATAGAAAGCACAGTTTCTACAATAGCCCTTCTTGACTAAAGAAGGGCAAGAAGCTAAAGAGGTGATCCTTTCAATCTCAGCAATCCACCCTTCGATTTCTTTTCTATCTGAATCTGTCAATGGATCAATTTTAGTAGTCTTTCTATGTTTTGGATATTCAATAATTCCTCCTGCGCCCGTGACACCACGCATTTCAAGAGCATAGAGATAGTATTTGACTTGTGCTACATGTGCATGCTCCAACTTTGGACTTTTCTTTACTTCTCGGATTAGGTTTTCGGTTGGATCGTAGTGGTCTATTTTTAGGTATTCGAGATTGAGTTCGCGCCACTTTTGAGGGCGTCGCGCGTAAGTGGTTTCGTCAATGTGTTTTCCTTCTTCCACAAAGGCATTCGCAGTAGCGTTTTCCATGCGAATTTGGTTGTGGTGTAGCCAGACTTTGCGGCGGCAAAGGTGGTAGTAGGAGATTTGGGTGCCGGGGATCATAAAAATTGGGTTTCAGGTAATTGTTCATCAATGATTCCGCCTCCATAAGTATAAACCTTTTCATGGTGAAGCAAATAATGAATTCCGTAACTTTCCAAAATTTCAAGGTCACAAAATGATTTCAACGCTTCTGCCTGTTTCGGATAAACTGAAAACATGAATTTTGACATAATCCCATATATCTTTTTCTTTTGAATCGCATTTGCTGTCCAATCAGTTTCTTCGCCCGTTAGGATGGCTTTAAAAATTGTAAAAACAGATTCGCCATTGATTTCTTTTGAAAAATCATATGATTTTACTTGATCAAGAAATTCGACTTCCTCAGAATTAAACCATTGTCGTTCAATTTTTAGAGGAGCGTAAATGGTTTCAGTATCACTTTCAATTAACTGAAAATCTCTTCTGATGTCACAAATTTTGAAGTATTTGAAAAGCGTTTTGTATTTATCAATATTAAGCAGATTTGGATCATTATTTTTCTTGATTATTTTTTCATTTACATAATGGTATAGCTTATCAAAATTCTTATTAGACAGAATTTCTTGATAATCACTCATTGAAATTTTCTCTCTCGTCACTTTGTATCGTTCGTCTTTTCCGTAAATGGCTTGAATGGGGTCATGTAAGAACAAATAGACTTCGCAACCCTCTTTTGAGGCATTTCTATTGACTCTTCCTGCAAACTGTTCATCACTGTCAATCAGCGATCTGTTTTTAAATCCAATATCCATATCAATGTCAACTCCAGCTTCAATAACCTGAGTTGAAATAACAATTATTTTTTCGTCTTTGCCAGATTTAATCTTTTCGATTATTTCCTTTCTACGAGGTTCGAGAATTGTTCCCGAAATCAAATACTTTTGATATGCTTTGAATCTGTTGTCATTACTCACTAATTCAAAAAATTGAGATGCGGTTTTTTTCTTAATAAACTCAATAAGTACTCGGCTTTTACCCTCATTTTTTTTGGTTCTTTCACTCGATTTCGACAAAACTATTTCTTTCAATTCGTCCAATTCTATTTTTCTCTTTGATAATAAATCAAAATTGAAGGTGACTCTATTTTTGAAATTAGGGTTCGTGAAGAATTGATTTTTGAAAGGATTGAGAGAAATAAATTTACCTTTTTCTCGCTCATCCAATTCATCAATTTTGGGAAGCGTCGCAGACATTACGACAAAGCGAATATTGAAATGCCGAGCGTATTCCGAAAGAATGAAAATCACTTTATCCCAATGTTTCGGATCGTAAGTTTGTAATTCGTCAATGATTACAATTGAATTAGCCACCCGATGAAGGATTAGATTTGAACCCTTTCCGTTTCCTTTCAAAATGTCGAAAAATTTAATATGCGACATCAATGCAATCGGATAATTTAAAAATGTCGCGTTGAGGTAGTCCAATTTTTCCTTACCATACTTGTCATCTTCCTTTTTATTTTTTGAAGATGAGTGAAAACCAGCCTTTGAATGAAGCTGAATTACTGATTCGTTTCCAATCTGCAACGTTTCTTTTATTGCTTTGAATGTTTGAATAATTAATGTCGTGAACGGAAAGACATAAAAGACTTTATTCAATTCCGAATTTTCTTTCAAAAGCTCCAATGCGCAAGCAATCGAAATATTCGTTTTTCCTCCACCTGTCGGAGCTTCAAGAAAAAAAAGCCTTTCTGTTTTATTATCTCTCAATTCGAAAATGGCTGTCGCAGCCATTTTTTGACGAAGTTTATTTAAGGTTTGCAAATTTCGTTCTTTTAAATTTTCAAAAGGCAGATTCAAATATTCCTTAAATTGACCATATAATTTCCCATTGTAATCGGCAGCTTTATTGTTTTTAAATTGCATAAAAAGCTGGTTTCTGAACTCAGCTGAAATTGTCCCGAATTCTTCAAACTTCATGTCAGACATAAAATCACCTGTCGCATATTGATCGGAAGCAGTAAGCAATGAAAAATTTAACTTCATCAAAGCATAGAAAGGGAAATAGCTTGAAAATTTAAATGGTTTTCCTGTGTCGGTTTTTAAATCTCCGAGAATTAATTGCAGATAATTTTCATCAACATTATCCCAAATCAATTTTGAATTAACCTGTTCTTCAGTATAACCAAACAAATTCAAATACTGCTTCAAACTTTCTTTTCGTTCTCCAAAACCAATGTAGTGATCGAGGTAAGGAGCATGATGTTTTAAAATTGAATTGGAAAAAAGACAGACGAAAATATTGCTCAAATGAATTGACATTTCATCATTTGAGAATTCATTTTTGATTTCATTTAAAAAATAATGAATGAACAAAAAAGTACTCAAAATTGAATGTTGTGAATCAATACCGTTGGTCTCGTTTCTCTTTGAGAAAAGAGGATTCTTCATTTTGTCAATCTGAAAATTCTCATTCACTTTTCCATAATCATGAAAGACAATTGCAGCCAAAAACAGCTTTTTCAAATAATTCGCAGTACTAAATTTGAATTCGCCAGGAAATGCTTCTTCAATAATCGTCCTGATTAGATTATCAACTACCTCGTTCAAATGGTGAGTTTTGGCCAATCTCAAAGAATAAATAACAACTAATTCTACATGATCGATCAATGGCTCATGTTCTTTGTCCTTAGAATGAGAAGTATGTGCTAAATAATCTAAATGATTTTTTAAATGCTTGGACAGAGAAGGAAAAACTTTCCAAATTTCCTCAAAAGACTTGAACGATTTGGTTGTCATCTAATTGGTATAAATTGGGTAAATGAAAATCAGAATTGAACTTTGTGTTGGTATAGCTGAATGATTTATAATCGTACTGAAAAAGCTGTTCGTTGTAGCCAATCGGTAATCTTTCAAACATCATGTACGAGCCTTCTTTCGATCCGAGCAGATCCGAAAACGAGATTGATTTATTTTCCTTTAATTTATTTTGCTCTTTCATGAAGATCGTATCAATTTTAAAATTCTCTTTAAAATCAAATTCCTGAAATTGGTATTCTTGGAAGTTTGTCCACCATAGACTGAAGTCATTCTTCCCAAGGTAGGGGAGATACTCGGCTTTAAATAATCGCAAAGCACTGTACAGCCGATTTTCAATTCCTATCTTTTTTAAAAATAGAAAAATGCGAAAAGAAGGTTTGACCAAGGTTTGCTCCATAATAATGAGATTTCCGCCCTGTTCCTTACTCGCGAATCCAACGCCATTATTATATTGGACAACCATTTTATCGAAAGATGTTGTAGCTGGTACTCCATTCTTTAAAGGCTGAATCCCAACAAGCAAATCTTTTAATTGCACATAAAATTCTGGTAAATAACCTCGCTTTTTTTCTTTCAGATCTAAAAATGTTTTATAACCTGAAATTCCTAAAATTGCACCGAAGATTCCCAACAACGCCGGTTTGTGAAGCATGTTAAATGTCAGATAGACTGGTTCGTTCGTATCGGGTTTTTTCAAAAAACCGAAGTCCGCTTTTAAATCAATTGAAATTAATCGATCCATTATTTAATCGTTTTTCTGGTGTTAATGTCGAATTGAGTAGCATTTCCGGGAGCATTTTTGACATCTACACTTTGAGAGATATAATATATTTCAATTTTTTCAATATCTTCTGCGATTTCATCTGTAATTTCCTTTACAGCACTTAAATCAAAGACGTTTTTATCAGCAGTTTTTTCCAATTTTATTAGCTCCGTGAAATTCGGTAATACAGTTTTTGAATCTGCTTTTAGTTGAACCCAAAGCAAAAATTCATTGTCTGTTCCTGATTTTGCCGCACTGTCAAAATAGGTGACTCCACTTCGAAGCGCTTCTTTTAGTTTGTCAATATCACCGCTTTGCAAACTCATCGCTCCGTCTCCTGCCAATGCGGTCAAGTCAGCGATATTCTTTGGATTGACTGAGAAATGGTGGAGATAATGACCTTCCTGAAGTTTTGCTTGTCGTCCCAAAGTGGTCGCTCCTTTTTCTTCAAATTCATCGCTGTCTTTATTATCACTTTTTTTCTCGTCGCTAAAGGGAGACATGATTTGTTCGGAATAAATATTATTTTCTTTCCAAATATTCACACCGTGATTAATTTGAACTGGTCCATGAATAGAGATTGCCATTTTTTTCTTTTTGTTGGCGTAGGTCGCTCCAAACAATCGAATATCTAAACAACTCAATAAATCTTTTGCGACGGTTTTTTTATCGGTTGCAGCCTTGTTCGATGGAAAATGATGTTCATATGCTGCATCTAAATCCAAAGGATTAAAATTTTCATTCAACCTTTTGAAGTAAAAAACAGTCTCGTCCGGGTAATTATCCTTGAGGTAATTTTTGATAGAATATTTGAGTGTCTTATCTGTTGCATAAACTACGCCGTTTGGCAAAGTTCGGGGTTGGTGGCTAAAATCCGCATTGTAATTTGAATTGATTGATTTGATAATTGCGCAGCCGAAAACTCGATTATTAAAACTCATGATTATTAGATTATTTGATGATTAATTTGATGATGAGGCATTAGCAAAGAGCTTATTATCTGAAAAGAACCCTGCTAAAATAAGAGGCGACAAGTCTTTCAAATTTATCTCGGTTTCAAAAGCCATTACTTCAGCAAAAGGCTTTTTAAAATTATTAGAGAAATTCTCATGTTTATACATTTCAAAAAAGCGAAGAATTGCTTGTTTGAAAAGACCACAATCTCTTTTTTGTAAAAAAGGTTCAAGCCGAGAATAACTACTGTCACTCGATCTGCTTTTGGAAAAAAGATAGGCGATTACTTGTCCTGCCGTGAAGGCAAATTGTTGATCATCTCCTTCCTGGAGGTGGCTTTTTCCTGCCACCAATTCATTAGTAAAGGCATGATATTTTTCGATCTTACTTGCCATTGGCGTATCATTTAGAGGTTTAGAAAATTGAGTGAAATCAAAATATTCATAGAGACTGAACCAAATGTTCAGCTTGTTTAGAATTTTGAATTTATTAGAATGATAACCGTTTTTGATCTCATCCATTTGGATGTCCTCCAATATTCCGGTTTTCATTATATCGTCGAAATGTTTTTGTTGAATGGCTTCTCTTTTCGATTTATATATGAAATCGTAAAAGGCTTTTCTGTACTTCATCATTTTGTCAAAAGTATTAGCGGTCATGCCAAACTTTGGATTCAATTCCAATTCTGAAAAGTAATTTAGTCCCCATCTCCCGTCTTTTCTTTGCTGTACCATTTGATTATTGAAAATTATTTTCAACAACTTTCGCTCAAAATCAAAGACATTATTAATTTTCGTTTCGCTCTCCAATTTGCCCTTCATTGGAATGATTTCTCGGATTTTTATATCCTCCATTTTATAACTGAATCCGGATACAAAATCTAAATCAATGATTGAACTGCCTTTTAATCCGCCCTGAAAAAAGATGAGGTAATAATTTCCGATGTTTTGGCTCTGACTTTTATCAATTACAGCTTTTATAATTTCTGCATATCCTCGTTTCCCGTCTTCCTGATAAGTTGAAACCGCTAAATTTGTAAGATCTTCCTGGTTTATGAAGACTGGCATTGGATTGGGCAATTGCCTATTCTTTCTCATTTGGAAAAACTGCCAAACAAGCCTTGCGTCTTCCCCCGCAATCCGATAGTTATATTCCATTGGTGCAGACCAATGCTGCAAAAACATCTTCTTGTCATTGAAACCGCTGAGACTATCACTGATACCAAAGGTTGTTTCGTTGAGTTCTACATTGAATTTATCTTTATTAAAAACCTTTTCAGACAAATATTTTTGATGTGCTATTCCATAATTTTCTAAGGTCGGTTGCTCCAGATAAAGGTTTATGTATTCTACTGGTTTAAGTTTTTGATATGCTTCCAATCCGTCTAAAAAATCAATCAAACTGTTTTTACAAAACTGCTCTAATTTGTCGCACCAAGATTGTTGGAGTTCTTCATTTGTATACTTCGCTGCTGCACTAAAATATTGCTTCAATTCTCCTGAAATCAATTCTTTAAATTTTACGTTTACTTCTAAGTCACTTAAATCTTCATTTAAATTGAATTCCTTTTTTAAAACCTTTTTTTCTCTGTATTTTTCGAGATTCCCTTTTTTGAATGACAAAGTGAAAGGAGAACAAGAAGCCCCAAATATTTTTTTGTTTGGGTTGAAAATTTTAGCAGGCGATACTGGAATTGAATTCACTTGTAATTTTAATGCTCTATGAAAAAGAGCATTCATCTCTGTTTTTTTGTCAAAAACTTCTTTACTAATTATAACTGGATCGTTTTCAACGCTTATAAATACATGAAATCCAAGTTTCAATTTTAGACCATAATTGAAAGCCTCTTCCGGAACCGTTTTTATGAAATTTGATATTTCTTTTATCATGTAATTAATATTTAGTAAGTGTATGATTCAAAGCCCCAAACCCAATCCCCGTACTATTCCCAACCCCAACTTCCCATGCAAACTGCACAGCACGTGGATCACCCTCCACAATCACGGGGCACACTGTACCTTTAATATCAATATTTCGATAAGTGACTTTTTTCAAATATGGATTTCGGTATGCTGGATCAAATGATACAGAGATATCTGCTACTATACCAGCTCTTTCCAATTTCCGAGACATAGTCTCTGTTAAGTATTCTCCTGATTGTGAGTCTGTATAGTAGTAGTATTTTTGATGTTTCTCTCCCTCAGGCTTTCGTTGTATCAGGATCGGACTTTGAGCTATAAAGCGATGACGATTACCAAAATCTGGAGTGGGCTTCATGATAACTTCTGTGACATTCATACCCCAGTTGATTTGTTGATCTTTAAAAATTCCATCCACGGCTTTTTTATGTAAGTCTTGCAGCGGTGAGCTGATGAATAGTTCTGCTCCGTGTGGAAATGTCAGCCCTCCATTCGTTTTGTGTGCTTTGGATTTTGGATGACCTAAATGGGTCAACCATGATAAGGAATACAAAGAAATATCATCATGCAGCTCATTCTGACCTAACCATTTATGAAAGGCACCAACTAATTGCTGTTGGTAGTTAAAAGGCACGATAGTAGTGTTAGAGGACAGACGTAAGTAAATTCTCATTATGTAATTTTATAATATTAGTGGAATGTGTTCTCTTTGTGAAAGATACAATAATTTCAGTATTTCAGTATAATCTATGTGATCATTATCTGCTTCTGATGCCATGGCTCGAAGCCAGGTGTTCAATTTTCGGTCATCATGCTCTACCTTGCTAAGATCAGATTTGATCTGATCACGATAGTCTTCATGGATGAACATGGGGTGTAGCATATACCAGTGCTTATTATCTCTTTTGAACTCACGCCAGAAGCTGCTCCACATCCGATAGGTCCTTGACCACTGAATGAATGGATCTTCTTCTTCATCCAGCATTCCACCACTGCTTCCAGAAGTTGTGATTTTACCATCTGGTGTGCGATAGACCTGACTGCCGCCTCCTTCCCATCCGTATTGGAAAACGAGTGTAGCTTGGTTATTAGATTTTATTTCTTGGTGACATTTGTTACAAATCATGGTAGGTAATGTTAGATGGTGAATGGTTTTAAGCTGAGTGTTAGTGGGATAATCACCCTTTTTTTCTCTCATAAGGTAGACATGCTTGGCTCAGAACGTTAGATGCTGGCACCTGATCGATAATGATTAATTCATCTTGACGTATTTCTGCTTGAAGATGACCTTCAATAGCTTCTCGGTTGCTTCAGCGTGATGTTTGTTACCGCACTTGCCGCACATCGTCAGGATCTGATCAGAGCTGACGACGGTCACATAGTCTTGCTGTTCTACATGGTCTCGCTCGGTATTTTCAATGTTGTAACAGATGGCGATGTATGGTGCGCCTGTTGGGATGTTAGTTTGGCAGAGGTCGCAGGTTTGTGTCATAGATGGGTTAATGTTTATTGGTTATTAATGTAGTTTCTCATCAGTGATGAATGTCGGGATATTCCGCATATCTCACTGATGCATTACAATGCAAAGAAGGGTAGTCTCGTGCATATCATGCTTTCTGGCGTGCGACTTTGACTTTCAGGTGCACACACCAGATTAATAGGAATAAAGTCACTGAAGGCCAAGGAATGCAGAATATGAAATCATTTACTTCATAGTAACTTGTCTGAGTCAGAATAGCTGCATTGTTCATAAAGTCTGTACAAAAGCCGTGGCGTAACAGCGAAGGCCATAATCGAAATATGTTGGCTCAACATACTGCTATCGGCATTGGTCTGGCATATAATGACAGAGGTGTTTGTTATTGGGTGAATATGTATAAGTGAGGGGGAGGGGGAGGGTGAGGGAGCAGAGACAAAACGATTATCAACGGTTAACATATAACGACAAATGAAGTCATAATCATCGGCTTAGAGATAAGGTAGTTTGAGTATAATATCACTAAAATTAGATTCATTCACTATAAAATACCTGTCATTCACTAAGATTGAAGAATTTCTAATACCTATAGATTCAGTATATTCTGAAATAATTATAATTTTGAGGAGAACGAACATCTTCCGCTTTACAAACGCGGTAAAAAGGCACAGATTGAAGTACACTTTTACACTTTTATTGTTTGTCCTTATTGGGACAGGGCAAGTGAGATCACAATCATTTGACTCATTGTTACAGATTGTAAAATCTAATCCAGCTTTAGTTCAAGAGCTTATCAAAACCAGTACTCTAAAACCATCTGAAGCTTATTCCTCTGATGACATAGAGATGCTCACAGGGAAGTCATATTATTATCAAAACAAGTTTGATTCAGCTGCTGTTGTCTTCAAAAAATTAGAACAAGAACATCATTTTATCCAGTATACATCGTTTGCCTTATTCAATGCCTTGGCGACTACAGCCTTATTCACAGGCGATCTACAGTCAAGCAGATCTTATGCCTTGCAAGCGGTAAAAGAAAGTGAAGCTGAACAGGACTCTACATTCATGTATCGAGCATACATCACTCTCGGCAATAGTCAGTATTATCTTGGTGCTTTAGAACAAACTTTGGCTCATTACCAAACTGCTTTAAAGTATAAGCCCATCTCTCAGACGGGATCAGATGTTAAGATCAACTTAGGGAGTCTGTATATAGAATCGATGGATTATGAAAAGGGTTTAGGGTATCTACAAGAAGGACTCTCATTTTTAGATAGCACTTCAGCCATCAGAGACTTCAAAGTCGTCTATAACAATATGGCAACTGCCTATTACAAGCTTGAAAAACTGGACTCTTCATTAATCTACTACGATAAGTATCGTGAGCTTATTGAAAAAGATGCCTTAGATGACCAATATTATGTATCCTTGGGCTATGGAAATGTTTACTCAGATAAAGGACAATTAGATGCAGCCAATACTGAACTGAGCAGGGCATATGGTCTTGCTGAAGAGCTGGAGAATGATCACCATAAAGCTGTGGCGATGTGCAGCTTAGGTTTACTAAAGGCCAGACAAGGCTTAAAAAAAAATGCAGCCAATTTGTTTAAGAAGGCTGAAATGATCTTCAAAAAGATGGATGCTCAGACTGATTTACTTGAGTTATATGAGTTAAAACTTAAATCTAATTTGACGAAGCAAGGTCAAAAAAACCTTATCCAATATCAATCACTTTCTAATACCATCAATACACATCGAATCACTACACTATTAGAAAGCATCAAAGCGGAAGAAAAATTTCAAAAAGTAAATGCTTCTTTAAAATCTGAACAGCTTCAAAATGAACTTTTATCATCTCAGAATGCTAATAAGTCCTATCTATTAATACTATTAGTCATTGGCGTAAGCCTAATTGGACATCTGTTCTGGAAGAAGGCAAAAAGCTTACAAAAAGAAACAGAAGCAAAAGAACAACTCAAAGCAGAAAAGGATAAACTGGTTCTCCAACTGGATGAAATGCAGATAATCAATCAAGCGATACAGAATTCTAATCAAGAATCATTATTCGATGAAGAAAAACATAAATTCATATCCATCGTCGTCAATAATAAACCGCTGAAAGTAGATAGTTCTCAGATTAAGTATATCACAGCAGAAGATAATGGTTGCCGCTTAGTGATGGAAGAAGAAAGTCTGTGGGCCTATGAACGACTGAAAAAACTAAAAGAAGATCTGCCAGAAAGCAAATTTTCACAAGTACATCGAAGCCATATTATCGGATTAGATCATGTGACTTGGGTTAATCATAATTCATTGCGATTAAATGATGGAACAGAGCTTAGCATAGGTAGATCCTATAAGGAGGAAATTATGAAGAAGTATGGGGAAGGGTAGTGTTGTCTGCTATGGAATGGGGGTTTTCTACTAAAATACCAACTAAATATTATCAAAATGCAATACATATTCTGAAATTTACTGTCACAGCTTTACGGTACAATTTAGAGGTCAAATAACTTTATTAAAACCTATTTAAAATCTTTAAATGAAAAAATTTTTATATATAAAATTACCAATTCCTTAGCTCAAGTCCAAAATATCACAGAGGGAGAGATACAATCAAGCTCATTATCTGGTATTGGTGATAGAAATGTTCTCGCTGATCCATGCGGTGTTTTAAAAATTGATGAATCAATTACTACTTATAATTATTCAGCAGATAGACTCAAAGCGTTTTGTGCTCTTCCTGGAACTGCAAATGATAAGGTTGTCTATAGTACGGATTGTAACGGGATTCTCAATACCTGGTAAATTTGAGATTTTTCATGGTTCAGACTTATATAATTGGTATCAGCAGTGTTCAATTAAATACTTATTGAATTTCTTGGTTTTAGGAAAATATAAAATTAAAAAATTAAAACAGATTATTCAATTCATAGAAATTAAACTTAAAACTTAATATGAATGTCCGTAAAGTTACCACTAACTATATTTTGATCTATTAATCCATACATTAGAGAATATTCAGAGGTATTTGCATAAATAATCCTCATTTGTCTACAATTGATATGATATATTTGGACAGTGGTAATTAGGTGGACATTCATGTTAATTAATAAGGAATATGTTGCAAGGATGCTACCAAGAAAAGTAATTGACGATGAGGGCTACACAATAGGTGTATAGTTCAACACAGCGACAATCACGATCATGTTTCTTTCGTCAGAACAACGGATGTCGCCGATCCGTTTACCTCCAATTAAAAATTAAACACGTATATAATTGTATTAATTTGCACTACTATAAAATTTACAATATCTTTATACGTATAAATTAGAACAAAGTAGTGTCATGATTACTAAATTAACATTGACTATTGAAAAGTCCGTTATTCTAAAAGCAAAGAAATACGCTAAGGATAAAGAAAGAAGCTTGTCAGATATAATAGAAAACTATTTAAAAGCAATTACTGAAGATGAAATTGATGAAGAGATTGAAATTACTCCTTTAGTAAAGTCTTTGAAAGGAGCTTTTAAGGCGCCAAAAGACTATAATTATAAAGAAGAACTCACAAAAGCACTATCAGAAAAACACCTAAAATAATGAAAAATGTATTATTAGATTCTGATGTAATATTAGATTTCTTTTTAGATCGTGAGCCACATTCAAATTACACTTCATATGTTCTATCTCAAATTGAATTGAAGAAATTAAATGGATATTTGACTGCTGTAATAATCAGCAATGTTTATTATCTGTTGCGTAGAGTATCAACACATGATAGAGTAATGAAAAAGTTAAATCAATTAATGACTTTGACAGACGTGCTTTTGATTGATAAACAAATTGTCCTAAAAGCAATGAATTCGAAATTCAAAGACTTTGAAGATGCAATGCAAAATTATGCTTGTGAATCATATGGAAGTATTGATTTGATACTAACAAGAAATACAAAAGATTATAGAAAGAGTGATATTAGCGTTATGACACCAGAGCAGTATTACAAAATGAAAACCGGAAGCTAACACTTAGCAACAAATGTCATTGCTGCGTAGCAGTCCATGACATTTTTAATTTTGTTGCACGTTACACCGATGCTTGAGCAAGGCTATGTGTGTTTTGAATCAAAGTAGAGCTGGCCGCTATGGTATAACGATGGAGCTTTTAAAAAAACGATGCTACTTTGCCGAGGTAGCTTTTAAAGTTTAACTCGTATTTATCATGTATCTGATTTCTAATTTATTTGATTTAGGTTTATAATTGCTTCAGTTTTTAGAATGTAGACATAGCAGTGCCAAGAGCAGTACTCATCAATACTCATCTCAGTTCTACTTTTTTATATGCTAGAATCGGTCTTGTATATATTTTTACATCTGGATCTGGATAAGGTGATCCTCTTATTTTTGAAGACTGACTGATCTCTGCTCTTGCAGAGTCGATGTCCATACGTAACATCGAAAGGAAGAAACCGCAAGCGGGTGGGTGGGGTGAGATATGTCTGATTTTGATAAGTCGCTTTGGCAGTATATGCTCAACAAATAGTTGTAGAAATTTGACGCCACATATGGTTTTGAATTTAATAAGATCTTATGCTGAATCATTATTAATTCTGATGGTGAATCTGATCTTGAAAATAGATCGGAGCTTGTAGGAACAAACTATATTGGAATTGATATAAGTACGCAGGTGCAACCTACGCACAGCGGATTAAGGTGCTTAATACAAAGTATGTCCAATCTCTTTTATCAAGTAACTTCTGAAGCGTAATGCAAAATCCCTCATCGCTTCTATTTGCTCTGAGGTAAATTGATTTACATTCATATCGTACGTCATGTGATTATTTTCTTTTGCC
>Ga0209187_1001864_pt1 | contig 22202 bp, 20 predicted proteins | sample BantaG_FD_187430 | JGI IMG/M metagenome (GOLD analysis project Ga0209187, IMG submission 187430) | Marine algal microbial communities from Bantry Bay, Ireland - BantryBay_4 metaG (SPAdes) (version 2) | ecosystem: Host-associated > Algae > Red algae > Unclassified | place: Bantry Bay, Ireland...
AGTGGACGGGTGCGGGCGATCACGAACAGGCCAGCTTTTCGGCTGCGCAGATGCTTGTGCTGGCCACCGCAATTGCCACACTACTTGCAGGATTGGCGTATTGGGGCCGCTTTGCGCTGATGGCTTTTCTAGGCGCAACGGGCGATCTCTTTGACCCGACGCTGGCGTATCTGTCGATCATTTTTTGGAGCGTGCCCTTTACCTTCATCTTTTATAGCTATCAATCTGCGTTACGCGGTGTGGGCGACACGATACGCCCCATGTTTTTGGTTATTGCCTCAAATGTGGTCAACATGGTGCTCGATCCTTTTTTGATCTTTGGCTGGGGATTCTTCCCAGAATTAGGCGTGGCGGGCGCGGCGTGGGCCACGCTGCTTTCGCGGTTGCTGGCTGCGGTGATTGGACTGTGTTTTCTCTTTGCACCCGGCGGCGCGTTGACCATTCGCCCCAAGCAGTTGATTCCGCACTGGCCGACACAGTATAAAATTCTCAACCTAGGCGTGCCCGGCGGGGTCGATGGCGCAGCGCGCAGCTTTTCGGCGGTGGCGATGGTTGCGCTGATCACGCGTTTTGGCCCAGTGGCAACGGCGTGCGCGTGATGTCGCTCGTCTGGACGATTTCTGGTGCAGTGGGGCAAGGGGTTGGCGTTGGGGTTGGCCAAAATTTAGGGGCCAATCAATCAGATCGCGCGGCGCGGGTAGCGTGGGTCGGCACTTTTGGCGACCTGCTTTTGCTTAGCGCGCTGGGCCTAACGGCGGTTGCTTTTGCACCCGAGATTGTAAGTGCCTTTGTAAATGACCCTGCGGTGATTGCTGAAGGGACGAACTTTTTACGCGTGACAGGGTGGGGCTTTGGCTTGGGCGGCGCGCTGATGGTGATTCAGGGTGCGTTTCAGGGTGCGGGGCGCACGGGCTATTCGATGATCCTGTCGCTGATGAATCGCTGGTTATTCCGTTTGCCGCTGGCGTGGCTGTTGGCGTGGCCGCTGGGGCTAGGCGCGCTGGGTCTGTGGTTGGGCTACTTTTTGTCCGATGCGCTGGGATTTGTGATGGGCGTAAGTTGGATGCGCTGGGGCGATTGGCGTCAAAGTTTAGTGGAGGAAGGTGAAGGTAAAAACACGTAGGCGAACACGACGCCAGCTGCGCACAACTACACCCAGTAATTGGATAGAATTGTACCGTTGCGGAATGCTGTTGTGACAAATGACTTTGCCTTGCAGCCAGAGTCACCGATGTGTTGTAAAAGTCAACTTATTTGGTAAGCACAGCTAAACCCTAGCTACACCTGAACCGCAACCTCATCTGGCGTCCCTGAACGCAGTGCTCTACTATTCCCCGAAACGACTAGGCTGCTGCTCGATGTTGGTGCAACCATTCTGCTGTTTGTAGGCGATGCGTCAACTGCTATTAAGGCAAATCGGGTCGTGGATAAAGCGCTTGGTGTTGCCAAAAAGATGTGGATAAGGGCGGTGGACTATTCAGCAGTATCCACAAGCAAGGCAGCAATCTTGTTAGCAGATTCCGTAAGGGTGGTTGTCCTAACAGCTTCAGTGCTGACACGCTTGTAATGACTGCACCGGGTTTAAAATCCATTGCGGGATTGCTTGAAGGCGATTTTGTCCTCGCCTACAGCGACGAGACCGACAGAATCGGAAACTATTCAATTTTTGCGATTTTTGAGCACGTTGGTTCAGGAGTAGTTCTGCTGACGATTGACGGTGAGCTGGTCGAGAACGATCCTTCGATAAAGTATTCAGGGGACGGCTCCCTGAGCATCTATTCCTAACTGCAGATGACGAATGGATTGCTGTGAGTGAGGATAATCTAGTCGAATTACGATTCGTTCATATTTTTCGAGGTGAGGCAATCAGCCCTCGTTTTGTATAAATAAGAGACAACATTATCCCTTATACCGCTCCTGTTTCTTAAACCGCTCCTGTTTCTTAAACCCCCCCTGTTTCTTAAACCCCCCCTCAACATATTTCATCACTGTTTGGGCGCTAGTACAGCCGAACTAATCTATCAATTTCGAATCGAATAGCCCATCGCAGCCATAATGATAGCGCAGTAATGTCGGCAGTTGTGGGGTCAGAAGGTATGGATATTTATACCGCGTACTTGTAAGCCTGTAAAATTTGACAATTATTTTCAAAAATGATAAATTACTGAAAATGATTTTCTTGTCCTGTTAGAGAATTACCATTAATTAGTAACATTTTAAATACAGGAAATCAATATGGGAGCTTTGTCACAAGTTAATGATGCACTGCCTCAGCTGAAAGGTTCTGCAAAGAAGATTGCGCTTCATGTTCTGGCGAAGCCACGCGAAAGCATCAACCTGACAATCACGGAACTGAGCCATGAAATCGGGACCAGCGAAGCGAGTATTGTACGCTTTTCTAAGTTTCTTGGTTTTTCGGGGTTTCATGCGCTGCGTATTGCTCTGGCCGAAGATCTAGTCTCTCCATTCCAACTGGTTCACGAAGAAATTAACGGTGATGAAAGTGTTGAGATCATTGCGCAAAAGGTTTTTACGGCTGGTATGCGCTCGCTGGAGGAGACAGCCAAACGATTAGATGCCGAAGCCATTAAGCAGGCTGTAATAGCTATGAGTCGGGCAAAGCAGATTTATATCTTTGCGTCGGGAAATTCGATTCCAATCGCCATGGACTTTCGCTTTCGGCTCACCAAAATTGGCTTGATGTGCCGTTTTACCATTGAACCCACCCTACAAGAGATGTCGGCCGCGCTTGCAACCAAAGATGATGTTGCTGTGGGCATATCTCAGACGGGCAGTTCGAAAGATACGATTCACTGTGTGGAACTTGCCAGCAATAGTAGCGCAAAGACGATCTCCATTACAAATCATTCCCAGTCACCCTTGGCGCGTATTTCAGATATCTGCCTGATTACGGCGGCTCGCCAAGGTATATTTCGGGAGGAAGAGATGGCATCCAGTATAGCCGTTATGACGTTAATTGAAGCTATCTATGTGGGTATCTGCCTGCAACGGCGCGATACCATCATCGAGGCATCACGATTAACTCGCCGCGCTACTGTGAACCGTAAAGTTTAGTTTATTTCGATAGATGCAACGCATGATGAAGATGGGTTGCATCTATAAATATGTCGTCTATTTCACTTTCATAAAAGATTCTAAGGAGAAAACATTATGAAGCAAAAAGTGTTCTATCTACCCATTGTGATGATGCTACTGGCCATAATGGCTGGCTGTGCGCCTGCTGATGCACCGAGCGAAATGTCCAGCAATGGCGGTGATGAGCCTGTTATTCTGGAGTTTGCTCAGTGGTGGGCCCCTGAGTTGCCAGAAGGTTCATTTCGAGCATTAATGGATGAGTTCGAGGCAGCGAATCCAGGTATTACAGTGGAGCTTATCAGTGGTCCATATTCGGCAACGAAGGAGCAAATTATTGCTGGCGCGGCCACTGGAACCATGGCCGATGTAGTGGGCCTAGACGGTGCTTGGGTAAACGACTTCGTCAAACAAGGGGCGTTAAGCAGTTTGTCCGATTTAATGGGTGACGCGAGTTATGATGATAGTGAGTTAGCAGCGCAGATCCAGCTAGACGGCGCCACCTATATGATTCCAGTTGTCAATTTTGTCTACCCAGTTTTTGTCAACCTCGATCTGATGGAACAGGCAGGGATTGCCAATCCACCTACTTCACGCAGCGAATTTGCCGCAGCCGCAGAGCAGTTGACGGATAAAGAGAACAATGTCTATGGCTGGGTTTTGCCTCTTTCCCTGGAACAACCAAACGGTATTCAGAACGACGTTATGTCTTGGGTTTGGGCATCAGGTGGCAGCATGATGGCCGATGGGCGGCCCAATTTGGTTGACAATGAAGATCTGCGTTCAACTATGGAATATATTAAAGGGCTATATGATACGGGTGTAATTGCACCAGGTGCCTTTTCCATGCGTGAGCAAGATAAGGTTGAAGAGTTTACCAACCAGCGTGTCGGGATGATGGTTGATTCGCTTGCTCATATCAACTTAATCCGCGACCGCAACCCAGATCTGAACTTTGCGATTACGGCACTGCCTGCCACAGATGACTATTCTGGAAGCCGCGGCCTTCCCTATGCTTCATGGGGCATTGGTGTTGCCGCAAATAGTGAACATCCAGTCGAGGCGTGGAAGCTGGTTGAGTTTTTGATGAGTGCGGAGATCAACACAGAGCTCTCATCAATTGCCAACGCATTCCCTGGTAACGTTAATTCAACACCAGACTTTGTAGAGACAGATGAGTTATTCGCCGCGGCGTTTGACGTTTTCAAAGAGGGCTATCTGGCTAATGAGTTTGTTGGTCTGCCTGTCGCCGAAGAGCTAATGCGGCTTTTTGATGAACAGTTCCAGCTTTATCTGGATGGTGACTTAACGGTTGACGAGTTTTTAACCAATGCTCAATCAGCCTGGAGCGAGAAATTCTAAAGTACTTGGGCTGAACCAGAAAAATAAGTATTCAAAATGAAAGCAATTTTTCCAAACTAGCTGCGGCCATACGGATATTTTATTTTTCTGAATGGCCTTACGTAACTGCAATCTGTAAATATACCGAGGCTACGAGGCCGCTAAGCCTTGTAGCCTCATCTATTATTATACTCAGCGGCATCACAGAATTACATTTTCCCCTTTTTTATCCGTAGAAAAATGCTAATTTCTGGCGTTGCTCCGTGTAGCATTCAAGATCATAGCGTATGAGCCTTTACAAAATACCCAAACGTCTTGTCCCATTTGTTTATCTATCGCCAACAATTCTACTGCTGACGATTCTGTCAATCATACCTATTACGATTGTATTCTACTATTCATTGATGGATAACGTCATCATGAATCAGAATCCAGTCTTTGTGGGTATCGATAATTATGTGGCAATCCTATCCAACAACGTCTTCTTGCGGGCGATGGCAAACACATTATATTTAACCTGCGTGAGCGTTATTTTTCATCTGCTGCTTGGTTTGGGGTTTGCTATGCTCTTAGACACGCAAGTCATCAGCCCACTCACCCGAGCACTTTTTCGGGTAATCTATATTCTACCATGGGTCTTTACTGCATCGATTATCGCCATACTTTGGCGGTTAATGCTCAACCCAAATGGGGTTATCAACTACTTACTGATGTGGTCCGGTGCAGTAAGTGAGCAGATTGAATGGCTGAGTTCTCGTCAAGTTGCGCTACACGCAGTCACGTTTATTAATATCTGGGCCGGATACCCATTCTATATGGTCAGTTTGCTGGCTGGGCTGCAAGGTATTCCTGCGGATATCTATGAAGCTGGGAAGATTGACGGGGCCAATGGTTGGAAGTCATTCCGTTTTATAACGCTACCACAGCTTAAGCCGATAATCATTAGCCTAGCCATGTTGGACTTTATTTGGACAATGCAACAATTTACTCTGATTTGGATGACGACAGGCGGTGGGCCGATTCGTACGACTGAAATGCTCAGCACCTTTACATATAAGTTAGCTTTCAGCTCTTATGACTTTTCGTTAGCCTCAACCATGGCTTTCATCATCTTGCTGCTCTCTCTATTCATCGCACTCTTCTATGTACGCAACCAGAGGGCAACTGATGAATAGAGTTCTTTCCCCAACTGCCCATAATCTCCTAATCAAGATTTTGATTATTGGTGGATTGATCCTCGGTGCGCTTTTTGCTGGCTTTCCAGTACTATGGATGGTCACATCATCTTTCAAGTCCAACACCGAAATCTTCGCCTTTCCGCCACGCCTGATCACTGAATCTTTTTCATTTAGTGCCTATCGAGAAGTCTTGACCAATCCGCAACAGCTGAGGTTCTTTTTCAACAGTTATGTGGTCTCGACATTCGTGACAGTTTTTACGGTTGTTGTGGGCATTTTGGGCGGATACAGCTTTAGCAGATACAACTTCCCGCTAAAGAAGCTATTAAATCTCATCATTATTGGCGTTCAGGCGGTTCCACCAATCACGCTTATGATTCCATATTTTGGTCTCATCATTGCCTTGCGACTTTACGATACGTATGGGGCGCTAATCCTGACATATATGGTTTTTACGCTACCCTATGCCATTATCATGATGACAGGATACTTCAACACACTGCCCCGCGATCTGGATGAGGCGGTAATGATCGATGGGGGCAGTCCTGCGGTTGCGCTATGGCGCGTGCTAGTTCCTATCTCGCTGCCGGGTATCGTCTCGGTTGGTGTCTATACATTCATGTTGGCGTGGAATGAGTTTCTCTTTGCGCTGACATTAACCCGCACGAACGAAATGCGCACTGTTCCGGTAGGCATTCAGTTGCTGATGGGGCAACATTCTTATGAGTGGAATCAAATGATGGCGATGAGTGTATTGGGTTCCTTGCCCGTACTCATTCTTTTTACGATCTTCCAACGCTACTTCATTGCCGGGATGTCATCGGGATCGGTCAAGGGATAGGTTGAAGGCCCTAAAAATTAGTTAAATAAACAAATTTAAATTAAATTAATCGAGGTTATTCTATGCTGCTCAATATGAAAGATTTGCTGGCGGTTGCTCGCAAACATCACTTTGCTATACCCGCTTTTAACATCAGTAGTAGTATGCTGCTTGCTGGCATCATGGAAGCAATTGAAGAGCGGCAATCTCCGGTCATTTTGGCCATTCATCCTGAAGAGCTGGGCTTTGTCCGTCCGGCATTTATTAAATCGGTTGTCGAAGAAGCTATCAATGCGACGGTTCCGGTCTGCATTCATCTGGATCATGGCTCCACATTAGAAGAGGTGATGAAAGCAATTCGCTGTGGCTTTACTTCGGTGATGATCGATGCATCCATGTCGCCGCTGGAAGAGAATATTGCCATCAGCCAACAAATCGTGGCGCTTGCACACACAGTGAATGTCTCTGTTGAAGGCGAACTTGGCACAATCGGCACTACAGGTGAGGATGCGGAGGCAGGTGCAGATGAAATTATCTACACCAATCCTGATGACGTGGTCACATATGTTGAGGCAACTGGGGTAGATACACTGGCTGTTGCCATTGGCACCTCTCACGGTATCTATCCAAAGGACAAAGAGCCAGAGTTGCAGCTCGATTTGCTTAAGGAGATTGCATCCAGAGTTGAAATTCCCCTAGTGCTGCACGGGGGTTCGGCAAATCCGGATGATGAGGTTGCTGCCGCTGTGCGACTAGGGATCAATAAGATTAATATTTCTAGCGATATTAAAGATGCCTTCTATCAGAAGTGCCGTGAAGTACTGGTTAACCGCAACCTGCGTGAGCCAAACTCTATTTATCCACCCTGTATTGATGCCATGAAAGCAGTTGCTTATCATAAAATCAAGCTGTTCAGTGCAGACGGCAAGGCTACGCTTTATTGATCCTCATGAAAAAAATGGGCGCGAAAATCGCTTTGGGTTTTGGTAATAACATCGATTATGAAATCGTATGGAATTCTAAAATTATCGAGGCGCTAATTACCAAGTACAACATTCAGGCTGGTGAGATCAACAGTGAGCTTGAAATCACTAGCGAACGTCACCTAGTTGTATCGATTCTCTATTTTTTACAGTTAGGCAGCGGCGGTGAACGATTCGTGGCGGAGCCAATGATCGTTGAACAATTCGTCGAGCGCTTTCAGAAAAAGAGTACACTAGGCGGCACATCTGTACGGGCAGCGGTTGTCATGCATAAGCTAGGTCAGCGCACTGCCTTGCATTTGGTTACCAAGAATGATGATGTACGTCGGCTCATTCCGCCATATAGTGCATATGTCAGCAGTAATTCAACGGATACGGTTTACCCTCATCTAATCGTTCAGTTTGATCAGGGCACACGGGTCAAAGCCAACGATATTTACATAGAGGTACCCCGAGCCAATCGTATCATCTATCACCACGATATTGATAATATTGCGATGAATCTGAACCCAAACTTTGGGAAGCTTATCACAGAATCGCAGGTACTTTTAATCTCGGGCTTCAATGCTATGCAAAGCGAGGAACTCCTGTCTAAGAGGCTGAGATCGCTTGCCCAGATTCTCACAAACCTTCCTCAAGGTGCGCTCATTTTTTACGAAGATGCGGGATTCTATGACAGCTCCCTTGGCACTGTGCTATATCCATTTTTGGCGCGCTATGCGCACGTATTCAGTCTCAACGAGGATGAACTTCAATCTCATATTGGTCGCAAGATTGATGTTCTGGATCCACATCAGGTTAGTGAAGCACTAGCTGATCTATACTATAAAATTCCTATCCCAACGATTGTTGTTCATACCATGTACTGGGCGTTGGCCTATGGCAATGGTGCATCGCTTTTTGCTGATGCATTACAAGGTGGCACAACCATGGCAACGACTCGTTTTTGCTATGGGGATGAGTTTACGCTGACAAACTACAAGGAAGTGGGGCAGCTACCTTACCATACAGACGGTGCGCGCTTTGCAGTAGAAATCAGACAGCTACTAGGTAATAATGTGTGTTGTATTGCCGTTGCTCGTGTAGCGCAGAGGAATGCAACGACAATTGGACTTGGTGATGCTTTTGTTGGTGGGTTTCTTGAAGCGTTTGTAGCTCAATCTTCTGTTTAGGATACAAACGAGACCATTTGATTCCTTCCTGTCCCTCAATAGTGTTAAACTATGCTCTAGTTGGGTCCGTAACCCAACGCGGCCGCCCCTGCTTGTTCCGCCTAAGCCCACGGGTCACGGGCCCATTAGAAGCAAGGGGCATCCTTAACTTAATGTCATTGGGGGAAAGGGCGGGGTCAAGCCACATAGTTTGCGTGACTGACTACTCTCTTACTCCGCCTTCGTCCGCATCGTCACAAATTCTTCCGCTGACGTTGGGTGGATCCCAACTGTTGAATCGAAGACCGCTTTGGTTGCACCTGCTTTTAACGCTACAGCAAAGCCCTGAATAATTTCGCCTGCGTCCGGCCCCATCATGTGGACCCCAAGCACGCGATCACTTTCTGCATCAACCAGCAGCTTCATCAATATCTGTTCATCGCGACCGCTGAGGGTGTGCTTCATCGCGCGGAATTGTGAACGGTAGACATTCACCTGCGCGTACTGTTCGCGTGCTTCCGTCTCGGCCAGGCCAACGGTGCCAAGATTTGGTTGGCTAAAGATAGCGCTAGGAATGTTGTCATAGTGTGGCTTGGTCGGGTTATCGTTAAAGAGCGTGTGCGCCACGGCCATGCCCTCGGCCAGTGCGACCGGTGTTAGGTTGACGCGATCTGTTACATCGCCTACTGCATAGATGCTCGGTTCGGCAGTCTGCGAATAGTCATCTACTTTAATGGCACCGTTTTTATCCATCTCGATATTTGTATTCTCTAGCCCCAAATTGGCCGTTAACGGCTTGCGACCGGTTGCGTAGAGCACCTGATCCGCAACCAATACGCTGTCATCGTCCAGCGTTACCACAAACTCTCCATCTTCATTCTTTTCGATCAACTTTGGCATGGGTGAATCAAATTGTAAGTTGACCCCTTTCTTTCTCATCTCTTCAGCTAGGATACCGCGTAACTCATGATCAAAACCGCGTAAGAAAAGATCGCCGCGGTAGAGCAATGTTGTCTCTGCACCTAACCCGTTGAAGATTCCGGCAAACTCGACCGCAATATAACCACCGCCCACAATTAGCGCGCGCTTGGGGAATTCGTCCAAATAGAAGACTTCGTTCGATGAAATTGCATATTCGATTCCCGGAATGTCTGGAGTCCATGGCCAGCCGCCAACCGCAACCAGAATGTACTTGGCCGTGATCTGCTTGCCGTTGATCTCAACCGTGTGCGGATCCACAATGGTGGCGCGGCCATCAATTATTTCAACGCCCGCGTTGCCCAGTATCTTTTCATAGATCCCGTTGAGCCGCTCGATCTCTGCGGTTTTATTGTCGCGCAAGGTCGGCCAATCAAAAGTCGATTCGCCCACGGTCCAGCCAAAGCCTGCAGCATCTTCGAAATCTTCATGAAAGTGCGATGCATAGACAAAGAGCTTTTTGGGGACGCAGCCCACGTTAACGCAGGTCCCGCCGTAGTAACGTTCTTCGGCAATGGCGACGCGTGCGCCAAAGCTGGCTGCAAAACGAGCCGCGCGTACACCGCCTGACCCAGCGCCAATGGTAAAGAAATCGTAATCGTATTGTTCGGTCATATTGGGATTGCCTTTGTTCATTTTTGTTTCAAATTTTTTGATATTTTAGAGACTTTGACGAATCAGAAAAGGGACCGACTCTCTATTTCGACAGCATTTGTGGCTCTATGAATAATAAGTCTACCTTCTAGACGCTTTCGCCACCGATCTTCTTACCCCCACCATACTCGGACTGTAACCGTTCAGCCCCAACCGGCACTAGTCTAAACTGTTTGTTAACCAAAAATTTGTGGATGCTACGCATCTGTAACCAAACACGGAGTGGGTGCTAGGCTAAACCAGAAAAATAGTTATACGGATTTTAGCGATTCTTTGGTTTAGCTTGCGCCCATGCTGTATATTTTATTTTTTGAAGACCTTACACCAATAGACAGGCAAGTTTGATAAATGCGACTAGTTGATCTACTTCTACTGCCTCGGCCTTTGCCTCTGTTTACTTCGCTGGATAGCAATTACTCAATCCGTACTTGTCGGTTTGATAAATTGCTTCGTTATATAGTGATGAATTTTGTCGATAAAGCGCATTATAGTGTATAGTCGCAGCGCGCTCAAATGGCAACATAAACCGATTGTTTTTCGACAATATCTCGATGCCAATCGTGAGTATAGGAGAAGGGAATTGTGCATGTAGGAATTGTTACAGCCGCCCCGCTACCAGCATGCGAGGGTATCGGTTCATATGTTTGGAACTTAGCCATATATCTTAAAGAAATGGGCCACCAAGTAACAATTATTAAGCGTGGTTCATACCGTAGAACGTCGCATCGTACTCTGGATGGTATCGATATATGGTCTGCAACATTCTTACCCATTGATCCGATTCATGTTCACTGGCACTTGACTTTTTCAACAACGTCCGTCACAAACCGCCCCAAAATTGTCACTGTCCACACGCCCATGAAGCCTAATATCAGGTCGATTAAAGAGAAAGATCGACCACTGATTGACGATCTAGATACCGTTCCTTTTCCTGATCGCGATTTAATTAACGCGAGTGATTATACCGGTAGCGCTTTGCGTAAAGGCATACCAGATACAGAAGTAATCATCACAAGCGGTTGCCCATCACAGTAAGCTTTGATGAAGTCCATAACAAAAGAGGGACACAGAAATTTCTGTGTCCCTCTTTTGTTTACCAGTGGTGCCAGTTAAGAGCCGTAAAAAGAACAGGTCGACTCACCAATCTCTTATCTACCCATAATTAGCGGGAAATAATGCCACGATGCTGGCAATGTAACCGTTTGTTGAACCCACGCACTGCTGCGCCCGGCATTGTCCGTAACCCGCATTCGGATCCGCAGTTCGCGGCTATTTTCCGTTGCAATTGTAATCGCGCTAGCCGACAGATCCGCCGCGCTGAGTGCAGCAGTAACCCAGCGATTTTCAATCTGCTTTTGCAACATAATCGTGTCCACACCCGACATATCGTCCGCAGCTTGCCACGTGACCTCTATCATACTTGGGCCAAGCGCGCGCGCTGTGTATTGGAGGATGGGCGCGGCTAAGTCGATGCCAATAGTGGCTTCGACAACTGGGCTCTGATTGCCTGCAATATCGTTCGCCCACGCCCGAATTCGGTTGCGGCCCGCACTGCCAATCGCCACCGGATTAGCATAGCGCTGGGTGGTTCCACCGTTGAGCGTAAACGCGACGGCATCGATGCCGCTGGTGGTGTCGGTGGCCGCAAGTGTGACACTAACTGGCGCTCGGTGCCAATCCACTGTGGCCGCGGAGAGTGTCAGTTCAACTGTTGGGTTGATCGTGTCGATCTGTAACGGGGTCAACTTTGTTTGCTCACCATTTCCGGCGGCGTCGGTGCTGGCAAAGCGCATGGTGTATCGGCCATCATCGATTGCGGGAATCATCACGTTGGCCGCCTGCGCTGTCCATGGATTTTCGGGCTGAGTAAAGTTGACCGCAAGCGCGCCCGCGCCGACGACCGTGTTATCGGTTGCAGTAATGATGAGCGAGCCACTTTGCAGATCCAGCCCGCTGAGTATGTCGGTAAGCGGCACGCTGATGGTAAGCGGCAGCGACGTGTGCCACAGCGGCTGCGCGATTGTGCCGATTATCGGCGGTTCGACATCATTGATCTGCACGGTTTGGCTGACAATTTGGCTGACATTGCCCGCATCGTCAAACGCGGCCGCATAGAGTACGGTTTCTCCGCTGGCTGCGTAAAGCGGCAGATCCATGTTCGACTCCCCTGCCGCAACTATTTCGGGCAAACGCAAAATCTGCATACGCTCGACTATGATATCCGCATCATTACTGGCCGCGAGATCGAGCGTGAGCCCACGCGACGGATCGAAAAGATGAAAATCCACGGCAATAACGGTCGACGTAATGGCAAGGCTGGACGCCCACACATCGCGCACGCCTAAAATTACTTTCCCCAATGAGCTACTGAAATCGAGGTCGCTAATTTCGAGCCGGGCGAGCGCTCCTTGGGCTGTTTCAGTTGGCGCACTTGCCAAACGTAAGCTGACGAGCGCACGATAACTTTGGCCTGCGGGGAGGGCGGTGGTCGGTGGGCTGCGCCAGCCAGTCGCGGTACGCGTGAAGCGCTCGCCGGGCCAGATCCACTGTTGGCCGATGCCGATCAAACCACTGATGGGGGTGCTGAGCGTAATGGGCAAAGAGGCCGCGGAAATTGCGCTTGTGATTATGATGCGTGGCGCGGGGGGCGGCAGCGTATCGAACTGCACGCTTCTTCGAGCATACTCAGTGTTGCTGATTTGGAGAGAAAGTGTGATGATTTCTTGGTGCTGCACCGGCTGGATCGGTTGCCAAACCCCGGCTGCGGCGGTGACGCTGATGATGTCACTTTGTCCGCTGCGAGCAACGGCTATTGTGGGCAAGACGGCATGATTCGTGCTCAATAACGACTGCCAGCGGATCCCATTTCCGTTGAGGAGGTCACCATTTAATAGACCGATAAGGTGCGCCGTAATTTCCTCTGATTTCAGTGCATTGGAGAGATATGTATTCGTATAGTAATGGCCGAGGATATCAGTGTATGTCTGACCGGCACGCGCGCGGCGTTGCGCGCCCCATTGGCTTAGCCCGTAACCGTGACCAAAACGTTCGCGACCCAGCGAATAGAGATCGGGCACGGCTTGTAGATAATCTACGTTGGAATTTGTGAGGGTGGGATGGCCGTTTTCGGCGCTATACATCGCGACGATGGGAAGGTGGCTTTGGTCGCTGATGGCGCTAAGATATTGGCCCGCGGTGGCAATGACCGCAGCGTCGGTGGCCGGGTGGCGGTCGTCGCACATGTTCTGGAAGTCGATCCAATCTGACACATCATAGTTGGGCCGTGCCGCGAGGATTTGTCGCCATGCATAGGTGCGGATCGCGATGGCCTGTGCTTGAAGCGTGGCTAATTCCCACGTGGCTGGCACTTCGGACGGCAGCACGCGAGCCACATATTCCTCAAACGGAATGGTGTCGATCTGGTTGACGGGTACGTTGCGGCAAGCGTTCTGCGGGTGGTGACGCACACGGATAGTGGCTGGGTATTTGGGCGTGCTTTGGCTGGCCGCGCGCGCAAGCGGAGGCGGGAAATTTTGCTGCGCCGTATCCTGAATGATGAACTCGCCTGCGACGGGCTCCCAGTTAAGCGTGGGTTGAGTCGGTGTGGGTTGAGTTGGTGTGGGTTGAGTTGATGTGAGTTGGGTCTGTACTAGTTGCGCGCTGATTTGGATCGAGAAGAGCAGTGTGCAGAATATGGCAACTGCCAGTGCAATGGTTCTTTTCATGGTGCCTCGGGGGATTAGGGTTAGGCCATTCCAAAAAATAAACTATACAGTATGGTCACAAGCTACTCCAGAAAATCGCTAAAATCCGTATAATTATTTTTTGGATTAGCCCTAATTTAGTTGTTTTTTTCAGGTAAAAGCGTTATCATCAATTTTGTAATCATATCTAGAAACCATTCAATGGAGAGATTCATGTCCTTACCGCCATTTGGGCTTCTTATCGCTTTGCTCTTTCTGCTTGGTGTGATCATCTCGATGCGCTCGCGTAAAAAATCAGAGGAGTATCTGTGCAAAACTTGCGGATCCAGTAAGCTGGTGCAGATCAACCACGAAACGCTGAGCACCAAACCAGTGGATCTACAAAATGGAAACTTTTTACCCGGTGCAGACATCCGTCTTCAGCTTGTACAAGATCTGACCTATCATTGCAAGCTTTGCAATCGTAAATCAACTTTTCGTGTAAGAAGTACGCCATGATTTTTCTTCACCAAGCCACTTCTTCACCAAGTCACTTCTTCACCAAGTCACTCTCATCAAACAAACGGTACCTCTTGCACAATCGCGACCACATCTCCCTCTGGCATCTGCGCAACCAACTGCGTATCGATTGTTGTGTAGGCCATGGGCACTATGGCAAATGCAATCGTCTTTTTTAATCGTGGTGAGTACGTAAGACTTGTGATCTTCCCCGCATCTTCCCCAGTTTGATCCGTCAATTTACACCAGCTTGAAATCCCCTTTATCTCAACATCGGGCAATACAACGCCGACCATCTTCTGCGTGATCCCTTCGGCCTTGATCCGCTGCAGCGCGACCTTGCCAATAAAGTCAGCCTCTTGCTCCAAATCGCAATATTCACCCAGTCCAACCTCGAAAGGATTATTTTCAATTGTCATGTCGCTGCCGTATGAAAGCAGACCATTTTCGATTCGCTCGATTGTGGATGGTGAACCCGGCTTGATGTCGAATTCCTTGCCCGCTTCTTCCACCATCTGCCACAGGCGATCTCCTTGTGACCCGTCGCGCAAATAGAGCTCTAGCCCACCTTGTTTACTCCACCCAGAACGCTGCACAATCAGCGGGATCCCGTCTAGATCGTATTCGCGGAACCAGAAGAATTTTAGATTGTAAATCCACTCGCCCAGCAGTTTAGCGCAAACCTTATCGGCATTGGGTCCCTGTATTGCCATCGGCGAAACATCCGGATTGCATATAGTTACGTCTAATCCATACCCAAGTGCTAACCCCTTGGCCCAAAGCAGCACATCCGTATCTGCAATCGAAAGCCAAAAGTGATCGTTACCCAGCCGCAGCAAAATTGGATCGTTGATCATGCCGCCGTTTTCATCAACAATTGGCACATACTTCCCCTGCCCAACTTTACATTTGCTGATATTGCGTGGTGTCATCAAAGTTACCAGCTTAAACGCATCTGGCCCCATAATCTCAACTTGTCTTTCGCAAGAAACATCCCACATTGATACGTTGTTGATCAGATACCAATAGTCTGCTTCGGGCGATTCAAAATATGTCGGCAGCAATGTGTGATTGTAGACTGTAAAACCCTTAACACCAGCCTTGACGATACTTTCATGAAAGGGGGTTTTGCTTGTGCGCTGCACAATACCAATTTCAAACATATTCGATAAATCTTCCTCTATTTGTACTATTTACTTTTATCAAAAAAATGGTTTTAGACGCTGATACGGAAAAAGACTGATAAAGAGCTTCTATCAGTCTTTTTCCGTATCAGCGTTACTAAACTTTACTCACCCCTGCTCAGCCAAATACGCAGCGGCGACCCCCGCCAAGGCAGCAACCCCCGTTGGCATCATCTTCTCATCAAAATCAAATGCTGGATTGTGGTGTGGTGCGTGCATCTCCTCGGCTGGATCCGACGCACCCACCAAGATGAAGCAGCCCGGCGCACGGTTCAAAAACTCCGACATATCCTCACCCACCATCATCGGTGTAATTTGCGTGATCTGCTCCGCACCGACCACATCCTCCGCCACCGTCTGCATCAGCGCCGCGCCTTCCTCCGAATTGCTCGTGACTGGGCAAGTTCCATTGGCAAAAATTAGCTCACAAGTCGCGCCAAAGCCAGCGCAAATTCCCTTGGCAATCTCATCCATCCGTTTATGTACAAGCGCTTCCACCACCGGATCAAAGCTGCGGAAGGTACCCGTTAGCACAGCCCTTTCCGAAATAATGTTGCTGGCATATCCGCTCTTGAAGCTCCCTACCGTTACCACCGCCGTATCGGTTGGATTAACGCTGCGCGCCACAATGCTCTGCCACGCCACCACAATCTGGCTCGCGACCAACGTTGCATCGATCGTTTCGTGCGGCGCTGCACCATGACCGCCACGCCCCGTCACAACAAGCGAGAACATGCCTGCGCTTGCCCAAAGCGGCCCCGCCTGCACCACAATTTGATTGGTGGGCAACTGACTCCACAAGTGCAGGGCAAACGAAGCCGCTGGCGTAGGGCTGTCGAGCGCGCCATCTGCAATCATGGCCCGTGCGCCGCCGCCCCCTTCCTCTGCTGGTTGAAAAACAAGCTTCACGCGTCCACCTAGCTGGTTACGATGCTTTGTGAGCAATTTTGCCACGCCCATTCCAATCGCGGTATGACCATCATGTCCGCAGGCGTGCATCACCCCATCGTTCTGAGATTTGTACGGCACGTCGCGGATCTCATGAATCGGCAGCGCGTCCATATCGAAACGCAGCATCACCGTGGGCGCATCCTCGGGTAGGCCATCTGGTTCCACAAGCGCAATCACGCCCGTTTTGCCAATGCCGGTGCTCACTTCCAAGCCCAAATCTGTCAAATGTTCGGCCACAATCCCTGCCGTGCGGACTTCTTCGTAGCCAAGTTCTGGGTGCATATGAAAATCGCGCCGCCACTCCACCAGTTTAGGGAAAAGTTGGTCGGCCTCAGCCTTAAATGTCTTTGTTAAGTTGCTAGTTGACATGGTTTTCCTCTTTATTCTTCCAATGCATCATCTAAAATTTGATTGCTATCGCGCACCGTGCCGTACTTATCGCGCGCCTTCTCTAAGATATCCCCTATTCCCTCAATGCGCTCTTTCAGATCATCTTCACTGTTGCTTGACTGCCACGCCTGACGCAGTAGATCCTCAAACGACTTAGCGCCGTCGATATTGCCCAAAATTAGATCCAACTCACCGATGACCAACTCGAACATGCGGATCTTGCGCGCGAGCAATTCGATCACGTGCGCTTCGATGGTCTCATTGCAGCTCAAATTGAAGATCGTCACATCGTTGACCTGACCCAGCCGATGCAGCCGTCCGATCCGCTGTTCGACCCGCATAGGGTTCCACGGCAGATCGTAATTAATCAACTGATGGCAGAACTGCAAATTACGCCCTTCGGCTCCACTCTCGGTGCTGACCATTACGCGCACGCCTTGATCCGCGTCGCTCTTTTTACACTTATTCTTTCCTTTACTTTTGCTCTTTTTTTCGTCTTTCTCCCCGTCAAGCGAATCTTCACCCTTAAAGGCCGCTACTGCCGCCTCTTTTTGTTGAATACTCAACCCGCCGTGGAAGCCAACCGCGCTGATCCCCCACTCGTCAAGCTGCGCGATAATTGTCTCTAACGTGGCGCGATATTCGGTAAAGATTAAGAACTTACCGGGAAAGCGCTCTAAAATTTCCTGCACCGCAACCAGCTTACGCCCAATCTTGATCGACTCGGCTAGCGCCAAAAATTCTTGCAACTCGCCCCGTGCATGATCGCCATAGCCACCATTTTCACCAACCATCTTGCGCAGCGTCATTGCCAGCGCCTGCGGACTACTGCTCAACTCGCGCTGTAGCGTGGTCAACGTTAAGCGCAAATGCTTGTTGCCTTCTACTTCTTTGAAGCGCCGCCGAATATAGTCCGTTACATTGGCGTAGAGCTGCCATTCTGGTTCGCTTAGCGCCAGATGATAGATGGCCGCCTGCCGCTTAGGGAACTTCACATCCACCTTACTGCGACGGTTGCGGATCATCACATCGTTGAGCAGCCCACGTAGCGAAGATTCATTCTTCGGCTGGCGTTTGTCTGCCTTGTCCGTAAAATGTTTGCGAAAGGCGCGCACCGTGCCCAGTTGCCCCGGCGATAGAATCGTGACCAAACTATATAGCTCAATCAGATCATTCTGAATCGGTGTGGCCGTTAACATGAGCACATAGCGCTTGCGCAGCTGATTCACGAACTTCCACGCCAGCGTGCTGCGATTTTTCAGCTTATGCGCCTCATCCACAATCAGCAGATCGTACTCGCGCGCCAAAATCGCCTCGCTGTGCGCAGCGCGCTTGCCCCGATCCAAGCTTGTAATCCAGCGCCCGTACTCTTCATTCTCTAGTTCGCGCCACTGCTTGGGCGTATCCACAACCGTGAACTCTTCATTAAACTTTTCGGACAGTTCTTCGCGCCACTGTTCGGTTAAGGATGCGGGTGTTAAAACCAACACCGTGCGCACCAATCCGCGCTGGATCAGCTCCTTCATAATGATGCCCGCTTCAATCGTCTTACCTAGTCCTACCTCATCTGCCAGCAGCGCGCGCCCGCGCATCTCGCGCAGCGCTTTGAGCGATGCTTCCACCTGATGATCGTAATGATCGACGTTGATTGTGTCTAGACAAATCAGTCGGTCAAAGCCACGGCTTAGGCGCATCTTTTCAGCACGCAACTGTAGCTGATGAATTTCTAGCGACTCGGGCGGGCGAATGCGACCATGTGTGCGAAAGAAGTTGGTCAAATTCTGCGGCGTCTCGATCACGCGCGGCGGCAGCGTGACGCCCAATCCGGCAATGCGCGCCGCCATCTCGCGATCAACGTTATAGCGATAGCCACAGCGGAAACAGATGGTCGCCGCTTCATCATCCAGCCAATTACATTCTGGGCAGCGTTTGCCCATAATTGTATCGGGTATCTTCTGATCTCGCTTGGTTTTTTTCGGCTCTTCGGTTGGAATTTCTAACCACTCAAATCGTTCTTGTGTCATAGGTTCTATTGTATCGCCATTCCTCCAACTCGCAAACTTTTTTTTACACCTATATTGTAACTACTGAGCAATGCATTACGTTAGCCCAATAAGCTATTTTCTCTCAGCCAGCAAGGAACACAGACAACTCTTTTGTTCGCATTCAGTAATTTGTCCCCACTCGCCGCAACCCTTCTCAACACTTCCGACCACTCACATAGGACAAATGTCTCATATACTTTTCTGCAACCTTCTCTACCATAGATATTTAATGTCAAGAGATAAATCGAGATATGGGTAGAGCGTTGGAGAGCGCATTTTGACATTTTGAGCAGACTGTAATGACTTGAGCAGACTGTAATGACTTGAGCAGACTGTAATGACCAATACCAGGAGCGCAGTATGAGTACGAGTTCGAACCGCAAACCAACGGTTGCGCATTTCCCCGCGCACAGATTTCTTCCACTTATTACCTTTGCCATACTGATTGCGCTAGCGATCTTTATGCATCTTACTGCGCCCACTTCCGCAGCAACAGACGCTATTCTCGCTGTTGATTCGGTGACGGATGGGATTGATGCAGCACCGGATGATGGCCTAGTGAATATAGATGTGCTGATTGAGGATGGAACAACTATTAGACGTCTGTTGTGATTGAACCATCTGCCACAATTTAGGAGTCGGTGGCGGTGATCGAGGAGTTGGCTCAACTTGGCGAGCGGGTGCAGGTTGGTGATGGTGTCCGCGTGCGTGCTAGTGTGATTGTGCTAGCGGATACGGTGATCCCGGATGAGCCGGAAGAGGTGGTCGGCGCGAGTTTGCTTCTGCGATGAAGTGGCGGGAGCAGGTACGTGATGTGGCTGCCAGTTGTTGTAGGGGAATAAGAGAGTAATTTGGTCAGTGCTAGTTGACCTCACCCTACCCCTCTCCAGCGAAGCGAAATGGAGAGGGGTAGGGTGAGGTAAAAACGTTGCCAACCCGACCACAACTCTACCCCAATAAAAATAACGAACAAATCAAATGACAATACCAATGCGTTATGGGTGGCAACCCACACCATATTTATGGCAAAAACTCAAGCCTCTTGCCAGGCAGATGCGACACAAGCCTACCGCAGCCGAAATGAAACTTTGGCAGCATGTCCGTAATCGCCAGATTCGAGGCGTCAAGTTTCGACGTCAATTTGCGATTGGGCGTTTTATCACAGATTTTTGTAGTTTGCAGATTTGGTTAATTATAGAAGTCGATGGAGCAAGCCATGATTATACGCAAGAACAAGATGCGATTTGGCAAGAGTTCTTGGAGAGTTGCGGATTTGAGGTGATTCGATTCACGAATTTAGAGGTGCTCAATACGCTGAACTCTGTGGCCGATGTGATTGAGGGCGTGGTGTTGAGGAAGTTGATCGAGATTGATGAAGAGTGAGGCAACGTGATCGAGTTAGTGCTGGTTGACCTCACCTTAACCCTCTCCAGCAAAGCGATTTGGAGAGGGCTGGGGTGAGGTGAAGCGCTGCCAACCTGATCAGAGCTTTGCTTCAACAAAAATAGCGCACCCTATGGTGAGGTGAAAGCAATCTCCCCATACGCCCAATCCAGCCATGGGATTAACGCCTCGATATCGCTCGTCTCCACCGTTGCGCCACCCCAAATACGTAAACCCGGAGGCGCACTCTTGTACGAACCAATATCAAACGCCACACCCTCTGCATCCAGCAGAGCCGTCAACTTCTTTTCGAAAGCGCTCTGTTCATCGTCAGACATCGCCGCCACCTTCGGATCCGCAAACCTGAAACAGATCGACGTATTCGACCGCGTCGCCCCATCATTTGCCAAAAACGAAATCCACGGCGTCTTTGCTTCCCATGCGGCCAACGCTGCCAAATTTGCCTGAGAACGCGCCAGCAACGCAGACAATCCGCCAATCGACTCGGCCCACTTATGCCCATCAATCGAATCCTCCACGCAGATCATCGACGGCGTATTGATCGTCGACCCCTCGAAGATCGCCGTATCCAGCTTACCACCCTTCGTCATGCGGAAAATTTTTGGCATCGGCCATGGTGGCGAATACGACTCCAAACGCGCCACCGCCCGCGGACTCAACACAATCATGCCGTGCGCCGCCTCGCCGCCCATCACCTTCTGCCAAGACCACGTCACCACATCCAGCTTCTTCCACGGCACCTCCATCGCATAAACAGCGGACGTCGCGTCACAAATTGTCAACCCTGCGCGATCCGCAGGAATCCACTCACCATTTGGCACGCGCACACCCGCAGTCGTTCCATTCCACGGGAAGACTACATCGCGATCACAATCCACCGCGCTCAGATCGGGCAGCTCACCAAAATCAGCAACCATCGTGCGGCAATCATCCAGCCGAAGCTGCTTCTGCACATCCGTCACCCAGCCCGAGCCAAACGCATCCCACGCCAGCATATCCACGCCTCGTTCGCCCAGCAACGACCACATCGCCATCTCCACCGCACCCGTATCCGACGCAGGCACAATGCCAAGCAGATGGTCGTCAGGAATCCCCAACAGCGCACGACTGCGGTCAATAGCCTCTTTCAAGCGCGCCTTGCCCGGCTTCGATCGATGCGAACGACCAACCAACGAATTGCTCAGCGCCTCAATTGTCCAGCCCGGTCGTTTGGCACATGGCCCAGAAGAAAAATTCGGACAAGCAGGACGCTTTTCAGGTTTATTCATACTCGATTATTTTGCTCCATTTCTAATTTATTGTTAAACCAACGGCGGGATCAGCTTATGCCACTCCGTTGCCCGTTCATATGTGTGGCCAACTCGGCAAAGACGCGCCTCGTCAAAATGCGCACCGATCAATTGTAACGTAATCGGTCTGTTTTCATCACTCAACCCGCAAGGCAACACCAGCGCCGGATTGCGACTAAAGCTAAAGGGATACGAAAAGAAGCGCGAACTTGTCCCCTTCTCGCCCATAATCGGCAGCCCCGCATTATCCATCATCGGGGTAGCCGATGGCAGCAGCGGACACGCAATCACTTCACATCGGTCAAAGAGCGTCAAAAGCTGCGTCGAAAACATCTCGCGCACCGCATGGGCCTCGGCATACGCTTGCGCACTCTGCGCCAAGCCACTCTCCATCCATTCGAGAAAAGGGCCATACTCATCGGCTCGTTCCGGGTAGATTCCCCTGTGTGCAACCGTTGCTTCGACCGAGCAGATGGTATACCACGCTTCTTCAACTTCTGCCATATCCGGCATTTGGACAGGTACGATCTCCGCGCCCA
>Ga0209187_1001865_pt1 | contig 22176 bp, 20 predicted proteins | sample BantaG_FD_187430 | JGI IMG/M metagenome (GOLD analysis project Ga0209187, IMG submission 187430) | Marine algal microbial communities from Bantry Bay, Ireland - BantryBay_4 metaG (SPAdes) (version 2) | ecosystem: Host-associated > Algae > Red algae > Unclassified | place: Bantry Bay, Ireland...
CTTCTGTTTCAAAAAACTCTAATATCTTTGCTTTGGTAGCAGAGGGTAGCATGTTTTTTAGTTTTAGTTGACACAAAGATATGCCAATTCTTTGCTACTTTTTTTTGGACAGATCACAACTGCGCCCGAAAGCCGAAAGCCCAAATGTTTTTGATCCAGCATCCCACGTTTCATGATAATATTGAATATCTTTAGCAGTTCTTCCCCAACCAAGTGTAAAAATGGAGAAAGAAAAATCAATTTTATTAGAAATACCAGTTAAACTAATAATTCCAATAAAATACGAATTACCATAATCACCCTTACTCGTAATTGTTCGCATTAATCCAATTGGTATTTCAAAATATAAACCTTCATATTTGGGATTAGAACTTTCAGCACTTAATTGTTTGGAATCTGAGTCGAGGCTATATTCAAATTTTGATTTAGTTTGTTTTGTCTGATTTCTAACTTTATCAAATACTGTTTGTCTATCACTAAGATCAATTGATTTTTGTGTCAAAGACCAGTTTTTCTCAAAACCCAGATAAGGTTTAGTAACATCACTATTGTATCTTGTTAGTATTTCTTTAGGTTTAAAATCATTATCGTTGTTTGTCAGTAATTCTTTAGGTTTAAGCGGTTCTATTGGTTGGCTATTCTGTCCAATAGTTTCGAATGCTGGTAAACATATCAAAAGGAGAATCCATAAAATAGCAAATTGCATTTTCATCTTTGGGAACATTTATGTTTAGAAAACTACTGGTATGTATGAAGTTATGAATATATTTTGAGAAAATATACAATGTGATATGAGTTTTTAGGAAAAAAACTTATTTGTTTAAAATGAATTTAAAAAGATGTTTAATTGCAGTATTTATTTTAAAGAAAAAAGGAAATAATAAATGCAGGTAGAGTTATTAAAGATCTTTCGCACAACGGCAGCCAATATGTGAAGATTCAAAGTTTCTAGATGAGACCCTATGTCCACGAACTGTATGACCTTCGATGTCTGAGTCGGGACCCAATGGATTATGTTCTGGGCTTTCCGCATAATAAAAATCGTCATAATTATCATTGCAAACCTCAGATGCATTTCCAGACATATCATAAATGCCCAATTCATTAGGGGGAAATACACCTACTTCTGTCAATATAAAATCGTCATTCTCAAAAATAGCGACTTCATTAATATCATTGCTTCCACTATATACATAGCCTTTACTTTTATTACCACCTCTTGCGGCAAATTCCCATTCTGCTTCAGTTGGCAAACGACCTCCTACCCACTCACAAAATGCCTTTGCTCCTGACCACCATAGAGTAGCTGGATGATACATCAAACTGTCATCAATGGTAAGTATTCCATTTACAGCCTCAATTTCAGATTTTTTAATATCTAAAACTGTTTTTTCATCCAATTTTACTAACCGAATTGAACATTTCAACTTATGCGAATTTAAAAATTTGACAAATTGTTCATTGGTTACTTCATATTGAGCAATCATATAACTATCAAGGCTAACAGTATGTATAGGCAATTCATCATAATCACAATAAACGACTACTTCTGATTGTTCCTCTGTACAACCCATTTCAAAAGAGCCACCTTCTACTTCAATCCAATTCATTTCAATGCTATTGGGATCTGTAACGATGACGGTGTTTTCTCCAAAACAATTCTCTGCATCATTTTCATCATCAGTAGAGCAGGATATAATACCAAGTACAAATAGGACAATTGATACTTTAATTATATTTAATCTCATCATTTTAAATACGTATTATCGTGGATTTGGAAGCGTCACCATTAAATAAATTTATTCCCAGAGTAATTCTATGCTTGTTTATACTAACATCTTCAAAAAAAATATTATTTTTTACAGAAAACTTGATGTATCGATATTTCAATCTTAGTAAAGGGCGATAAGACTTGAAATAATAAGTATCAAATCCAACTTGAGGGATTAAAAGTTCCGCAAGTACATACTTTTCTAATCCTGAATATTTATCTATATCTTTTAATTTTGGACCAAATACTGACTCTACAGTAAAACCTATCATTGGTGAAAATCTAATATCTTTAATTGGCGAAATATTATATCCAGCATCGAAAATAACAGCAGAAAATCCATATGTTTTTGATTCAGGATTCCAAGTTTCAGTATAATATTGAACATCTTTAGCTGTTCTTCCCCAGCCAAGGGTAAAAAAAGTCAGGGTAAAATCAAATTTACCTGAAATCATACCCATACTAAGTCCAAAAAAATACAAATTGCCGTAATCACCTCTACTCGTAAACGTTCGCATTAGTCCAATTGGTATTTCTACGTATCCAATCTCATATTCGGAATTAGAAAATAATTGTCCATTGTCCGAATTTGAGTTGTTTTTTTTAGTCTTATTTCTAATTCTATGAAATAGTGTTTGTTTATCATCACCACGATCATTTGTTTTTTGTGTCAATGACCATTCTTTCCCAAGATCACGATATGAGTTTGTTATATCATTATCGTTGTTTGTCAGTAGTTCTTTAGGTTTAAGAAGTTCTATTGGTTGGGTACTCTGTCCAATAGTTTCGAATGCTGGTAAGCATATCAAAAGGAGAAGCCATAAAATAGCAAATTGTATTTTCATTTTTGGGAACATTTATATTTGCAAAACGATTGCACGTATGAAGTTATGAATATATTATGAGAAAAAATACAATGTGATTGGGTTTTTTAGGAAAAAAAGCACTCTGAGGTGTGTTGAAATACTTAACTAAATAGCATAGATTCTCGCATTCTCGCATCAATGTTGTTTAGTTAAGAATTTCAACGCATCATTTTGGCTGTAACCTCTCTAAGATTATCGAATATGATTACAAAATATATGGAAACTTTATAAAGCTGAAAATGACTAAAAGACCGCAGAGCGGTCCAAGTATGTTAGCTAATTATGCCGCACAATCTTTATCGACCGCAGAGCGGTCGCACGTGGTTTTTTATATTTGTTAAGTTAAGAAATTTAGTAGCTGTTAGAGATACACCGTCCTCTTGTGGTTTAAATGATCAAGTAATACAACCACATACGGTCCGACGTTCGGCTGTGACCCACTCTGGGGTCAAAAAATAAATGACAAACACTTTCTAACATACTTAGACCGCTCTGCGGTCGAATTACATAAATCCAGCTAAGAATAAATGTTACAAGCAGTTCCATCATTGAGAAAAACATTGTAAATAATAATAAAAAAATGCTCTGTATCTAGTTTGATCTATTCCTTAACTAAACAACATTGATGCTCGCATTCTCGCATTCTCGCATTCTCGCATTCTTGCATTCTTGCATTCTCGCATTCAGGCATTCAAGCTTGGGAAGCGCGGAGGCCGAACTTGGCGACGGAGGGGCGAAATCAACGAAGCTACGCCCGATGCGAGTGGAAATGTATTGCATTTATTGGAACCGATGGTTCGGGAAAAAATTGCCAACGAAGCAATCAGTAGAGACGTTGCATGCAACGTCTAGCACAACGACCAAACTCAGTTCCAATAAATGCAATGCATTGTAGCGGGCAGCGGGGAGACGACTTGATTGGAAATGATCCTCGCCGTCCCATTATTAATGCTTCAATATTTTAATGCTTCAATGCTTCAATGCTTCAATAAAATGCGAGAATGCAAGAATGCGAGAATGCTTGAATGCAAGAATGCTTGAATGCGAGAATGCTTGAATGCGAGAATGCCTGAATGCGAGAATGCTTGAATGCGAGAATGCCTGAATGCGAGAATGCTTGAATGCTTGAATGCGAGAATGCTTGAATACTTGAATGCCTGAATGCAAGAATGTAAGAATCAAAAAAGCCCATAGAGCAATTTTATTGTCTTGGGCTTTTTGTAAAGAATGGTATATGTGGGTTTGTCGTGAACTACGATTTATTTCCTGAGTTTTTGTTATCCTCATAAATCTTTAGCGTTTTTTTCAATTCTTTTCTTGCAAAAAATATTCTACTTTTAATGGTTCCCAGTGGCAAGTTCAGCTTTTCAGCTATTTCTTGATACTTAAAACCTTGAAAGTGCAACATGAAAGGGATTCTGAAATCTTTGTTAAGCTCTTTAATGCTCTTTTTAATGTCTTCCATTATAAAAGTAGCCTCAGAACGATTCAACTCAATTCCCAGAGCAGCCGAATTTATATAATAAAGATTATCGGTCGAGTCAATGATTGTTTTTCTCTTAGACTTTCTTCTATAACTATTGATGAAAATATTTTTCATAATGGTATAGAGCCAAGCATTTAAGTTAGTCCCTTCTCTAAACTTATCTTTATTTACCAATGCTTTGTAAACCGTTTCTTGAATCAGGTCGTTAGCTTCTTCTATATCCTGAGTCAGTTTGAAAGCGAAAGGCTTCAAAGAAGGAGAAAAATCCACAATTGCTTTTGAAAAATTAATAGCACTCATAATTTAAGTTTTTGTTTAACTATAACAATCTAAACATACAACAAAATGTTTTGTGAAACTAATTTTGTTTAATTTTTTATCCTAAAATTTAAACAAATTAACATTTATGTCTCACGGTAACCAATTATTAGGGTTTTTAGGTTAAATGTTTTGAGTAATTTTAACATTTCATTAAGATAAAACTAGATTCACTTGAAGAATAACTTTAATATAGATATTGAAATTGTGAGCTATGAATCAAAAATAATAATATGTCCGCCAAGAGTCAAAGCTACTGAGATGTGTTTTTTTGTATTTAAAACCGTCTACTTTGAGTACATAACTACTAAGTAAAGCGAAAACAATAACTTGAGCCAATTTATCATCATCTTTTTCCGATTTACTACGGTTCGACGTCTCGATGGTCCGACATTTCGGCAAAAAAATAACCTGGTTCGACACTCGATAGCCTTGCTATGCTTGATTTTTTTTCTTGTAAATCGAAAAAATCTAATAATAAATTTTGGCTCAGTTTATTTTTTTCACTTTACTAAGAGTAATAAAATGACTAAATTTGCAGCCTGTTTTAAAAAAATGATGAATTGAGTTTAACTAGTGGTCCTATATTAAAGCTTGTAGCAGGCAATAATCGTCTAGAACGAATTTGGCTATTAGCCAAATTAGATTTTCAGAAGAGATATTATGAAGGTTTTTTAGGGATGCTTTGGGCATTGTTGCACCCTATTTTAAGGGTTGGAGTTTATTTTGTGGCATTTAAGATTTTAAGAGAAAGCCCTATTCCAAATTATGCATTACACTTGTTTTCTGGATTGATAATATGGCAATTTATAACAGAGGCAACCAATAAGTCTCTTAATATACTGAGATCGAATCTGTACCTAATTAATAATATTCGTTTTAATTGGATTGATGTTTATATTTCTATGATTATTAGCATGTTGCTTGGTTTGTTATGGAAAATGTTGGCTTTTTTCGCTTTTTGTATTGCCTCCAAGCTTTTTCCAAGTATAAATTACCTCTATTTACCCATTCTAATTGTAGATTTGTGCGTTACAACTTTAGGTATTTGCATGATTTTATCCATTTTCAAACTTTATGTAAAAGATTTACAACATTTGTGGAATTTGGTAATTTTAGCGGGGTTTTGGACTGCACCTATTTTTTTTCCATTAGAGAAAATAGCAGAGAAGTTCGCATTTTTGGTATGGATTCATCCAGCAACTCCTTTGATTGTAAATATTAGAAAAGTAATGATGGATGGTGTAGCTCCAGACTTTATAATGTTGTTTTGGAGTATTTTATATGGTTTAGTGGTTTTTGCAGTTGGTTTCTTCATCTTTCAAAGATATGCCAAGGAGGCTGTCGGTGAAATAAATACTTAGGATGAATAGTAACGATGTAGCCTTGAAATTAGTAAATGTTAGCAAAACATTTTACATAGCTGAAAATAAGCAGGATACCATTCGTGAGAAGGTATTCAATGCTTTTTCGAAAAATAGTAAAAAGAAAATAGAGGCTGTAAAACAAATTAATCTAGAAATAAAAAAAGGAGAGTTATTTGCAATAATTGGTAAGAATGGAAGTGGTAAATCGACTCTTTTAAACATAATAATGGGGGTTCCACCTGCTGACAGAGGAAGTATTATAGAGATAAATGGCAAAATTATGCGTTTGTCTTTGGGAATGGGATTTAATCCAAATTTAACAGCAAGAGAAAACATCTTTGTAAATGGTACGATTTTGGGGCTTTCAGTAGAAGAGTTAAAAGAAAAGGTGGACGAAATAATTGAATTTGCCGAATTGGAAAATTTTATAGATACTCCAGTACGATTTTTTTCAGCGGGAATGAGAGCAAGACTAGGATTTAGTATTGCAATACAAGCAAGAACAGAAATATTTTTGTTTGACGAATTTTTTGGAGGAGTAGGGGATCTTGTTTTTAAGAAAAAATCGAATGAAGTATTTGAGAAATCGTTATTAGCAGGAAAAACCATTGTACTTGTAACGCATTCTATACAACTGGTAAAAAAACACAGTACGAGAGCGATGTTGATGGATATGGGAAATCCAGTTATGATTGGTGATCCTAAAGCTGTCATTTATAAATACAAAGAAATAACCAATACTGTAAACGATAAAATCTATTAATTTTTAGAATATGAATATAGCAGTTATAGGAACAGGATACGTTGGACTGGTTACAGGCACTTGTTTTGCAGAAACAGGGAACGATGTAATTTGCGTGGATATAGATGAAGACAAAGTAAATAGAATGAAAAATGGCGAAGTTCCCATCTATGAACCTAGTTTGGATGTATTGTTCCACAGAAATTCAGAGCAAGGCAGATTGAAATTCACAACAAGTTTGGAAGAAGGAATTAAAGATGCAGTAATCATTTTTTTAGCTTTGCCAACTCCTCCGGGAGGCGATGGTGCGGCTGATCTCTCCTATGTTTTGGATGTTGCCAACAAATTGAGTTTTCTAATCACTGATTACAAAGTAATCGTAGATAAGAGTACTGTTCCTGTTGGGACGGCAGAGAAAGTCCACAATATTCTTGCAGAGAATCTAGATACCAGTTTATTTGATGTTGTCTCCAATCCTGAGTTTTTACGAGAAGGAGTTGCAGTAGAAGATTTCATGAAACCAGATAGAGTAGTGATAGGAACTTCATCTGAAAAAGCGCAAAAACAAATGCGTCGTCTTTATGAGCCATTTGTTAGACAAGGCAATGCCATTATTTTTATGGACGAAAGGTCGGCAGAAATGACAAAGTATGCCTGCAATTCTTATCTAGCGACGCGAATAAGTTTTATGAACGAAATGGCTAATCTTTGCGAAAAAGTTGGCGCAAATGTAGACAACGTTAGAATGGGAATGGGCAGTGATACACGAATTGGTAAAAGGTTTTTATTTCCAGGAGTTGGATATGGTGGTTCTTGTTTTCCAAAAGATGTTCAAGCACTTTATAAAACAGCTCAACAAAATGAATATAATTTCAAGATAATAGATTCTGTTATGGATGTTAATAAGAATCAAAAAAAGGTTCTTGCAGAAAAAATATCAAATTATTTCAACAATGATTTAAAAGGAAAAACGATAGGTGTCTGGGGCTTGTCATTCAAACCCAATACTGATGATATTAGGGATGCGCCCTCATTGGATATCATAAAAGCTTTGCTTGAAAAGGGAGCAAAAATAAAATCTTTTGATCCAGAGGCAATGGACAATGTAAAATCTCTTCTAGGTTCAAAAATTGAGTATTGTGAGAATCAATATGATGCAATAGATGGAGCAGATGCTCTTGCAATTCTGACAGAATGGAGTGTTTTTAGAACACCAAGTTTCAAAAAAGTAAAATCTTTACTGAAAAGCCCAGTAATGTTTGATGGAAGAAATCTATATGGAATTGATTTCATGAAAGAAAAGGGATTTTATTATGAAAGCATAGGAAGACCAACAGTTGCTATTGATTATAAAATAGAAATATAGCATGTTAAAAAAAATATTAATAACTGGAGCGGCAGGCTTTTTGGGTTCTCATCTTTGTGATAGGTTTATAAAAGAAGGTTATCAGGTTTTGGCTATGGATAATTTACTGACAGGCAAGATGAAAAACATTGAACATCTGATGCAATTGGAAAATTTCAGTTTTTATCATCATGATGTCACGAAGTATATACACGTTTCAGGCAGTTTGGATTATATTTTGCATTTTGCATCACCAGCAAGTCCAATAGATTATCTAAAAATGCCTATTCAAACTTTAAAAGTTGGAGCTTTGGGCACACTTAATTTATTAGGTCTTGCTAAAGCAAAAAATGCAAGGATTTTAGTTGCTTCGACATCAGAAGTTTATGGTGACCCCCTAGTCCATCCTCAATCAGAAGAGTATTGGGGTAATGTTAATCCAGTTGGTCCTCGTGGTGTTTATGATGAAGCAAAAAGGTATCTTGAAGCAATTACAACAGCTTATCATAATTTTCATAGTATTGAAACCCGAATTGTTAGAATATTTAATACTTATGGACCAAGAATGAGATTAAATGATGGAAGGGCACTGCCTACTTTTTTTAGGCAAGCAATGGCAGGGGATGACATTACTGTTTTTGGAGATGGTAGCCAAACAAGATCATTTTGTTATGTTGATGATTTGGTTGAAGGAATTTATAGGTTATTGTTCAGTGATTATCATTTGCCAATGAATATCGGTAATCCAATGGAAATTACCATCAATCAATTAGCACAAGAAATATTAACCATTACTAACTCAGCTTCAAAGATTATCAATACTGATTTACCAGAAAATGATCCTAAAGTAAGAAAACCTGATATTACAAAAGCTAAAAACATATTAGACTGGGAGCCAACAATTACCCGAGATTTGGGAATTGCCTATTCTTATAAATACTTTAAAAACCTTGATATATGAATACTATACTGACTTCCACATTTCGTACTTATCTAATTCTGCTCCTTGTTGCTGGATTTTTTTTCAATGCAACCTCATGTACAGAAAGTGATAAAGCTTCCCAAACGGTAAAATCCAAAGACGTAAGTACCAAAAAAGCGTCTGATAAAAAAAACAAGATATCTAATTCGAAAGTAAATCAAAATAAAGCAAAACAAGCGACTAAAAAACAAGCAGCTAAAAATAGTAAAGTAAAGGGAGCGTACTGGCTAGACTTGCAAAAAGCACTGAATCTTTCAAATGCTCAATTGAGATGTATGAAAACGGCAAGAAATAACTATATCACGAAAAAGAAACAGTTATCAAAAGCGAAAGAGAATCCTAGTGCATTAAAAAAGTTATCGGCTGAAAAAGCAGCTAAAATGAAAAAGTGTATAGGTAAGGACTTATATGAGAAATCAAGAAGCTTTACTGTCGAATGGAACAAACAAAGAAAATGAAATCATAAAGGTAAGAACCTGTCTAAATTTTATTTTGTGTAATTTTGTGGCAGCTTGCATCCCAATGTTTGATAAAAAACAATGTATTTATAATTTTAAGGAAAATTGGTTAACAAAAAAATATTGCCCTCTGATGCCTAATCGTAATAAAAAAAATAATTTAACTGATACAAAAGAAGAAAGTGTTTTGAAATCAAAGACTGTGAAAAAGACAAAGAAAATAGATTCTGAGACAGATAAAAAAGAATTAAAAGCAAAGCCTAAAGTTAAAGCTTCAGCTACCAAAAAAACAACAAGAAAGAAATCAACTGTTGAGTCCAAAGACAAAGCAAAGGAATCGAAAGTTAAGGCTAAGGCGTCCAAAGCTTTTTCGGTTGCTAAAATCAGAAGTAGTACTTATACAGCGCAATACATAGCAATTCAAAGATCTGGCTTGTTTGACATGACGTGGTATTTGAATAAATACCCAGACATAGCCTTCTCGGGCTTTGATGCCATAGAACATTATTTGAAGCATGGAGCAATAGAAGGTAGAAATCCTAGTGCAAAATTCAACTCTTTGTATTATTTATCTAAAAATGTTGAAGTAACAGAGCATCGGTTAAATCCTTTGTTTCATTATATTGTAAGAGGGCAATATACAGATTGTTATCAAAATATAGATGACGAATTTGTTGCGCAATTTACGCCTGAGGAGTTGGAGATAATGAAAATAACAGAAGATTCTCCTTATTTTGATGGAAAATGGTATTTGGATACTTACACAGATATAGTAGGAACAAAGACTCGACCTATTGTACATTTCACTTTACATGGTGCTAGAGAAGGGAGAAATCCTGGACCAATGTTCAATACTTTGCTTTATGCAATAATGTATACTGATGTTAGAGAAAGTGGGCTTAACCCTCTTTATCATTACATAAAATTTGGTAGTCAAGAAAATAGATTTATATTTCCTGCCGATGGAAGTCAATTAGGAACTGATTGGATTGTTGAGCAAATCAATCAAACGGAATTTTTTGATACGAAATGGTATTTGGAACAGAATCCTGATATTAAAGAGTCGGGGATGAACCCTTTAATTCACTGGATAGAGCATGGTTGTAGAGAAGGCAGGCAACCTTCAGCAGATTTTGACATAGTGTATTACCAAGCATTGCCAGGAGTTGCACTATCTCGTTTAAATCCTATCATTCACTATATCTATGCTGGTAAGATTCAGCATTATGCTACTATGGATGCGCAGGAGAAAATCTGGAGAGATGAAATCGCTTGTATTAAAGAATCAGAACATTTTGATACTGATTGGTATTTAAAAACCTATACAGATGTTAAGTCAAATAATTTAGATCCAGTTACGCATTACGTAAAATATGGAGTTAAAGAAGGAAGAAACCCAAGTCCAAGTTTCTTTACGAAATTTTATAGAGGGCAATTGGAGAAGAGTGAGAAAGGAATCAATCCGCTTGTTCACTATATCAAATTTGGAGAGGCAAAAGGCCTAAGTATTTCTCCAGGAGTTTTAGAAATAACTTCTGCATTACCGACTGGAAATCTTTATAGTGATTTTGATCTCACGAAAAAACAACCAGGAACGATAGCAGTAGCTGCACATATTTATTATGATGATATGTGTGAAGATTTTTGCAAATATTTCTCTCACATTCCATATAAATTTACACTTTTAGTATCAACGGATACAAAAACCAAACAAAAAAACATAGAGAAAGCTTTTAAAACTATAGCAAATGTAGAAAAGCTGGATATAAGGTTAACCCCAAACAGAGGTAGAGATTTATCTCCAATGTTGGTAGAATTTTACAAAGAGTGTTTAGCACATGATTATGTATTACATGTTCACTCTAAGAAAAGTCCTTATGGATCTGAAGTAGCAGGTTGGTTCGATTATTGTCTTAGCCATCTATTAGATAGCACAGTTTACACTGATAGTATATTTAATATGTTTAGAGATGATGAAAAACTAGGAATTGTTTATCCACCTGCATTTCCTGGTGTAGCATCACACATGACTTGGGGAGATATGAAAGATCAAGCAAAAGGTGTGCTTAAAAAGTTGAAGATTCCAGTAAAAACCTTGAACAAATTCCCACTTGATTTTCCATCTGGTTCAATGATCTGGTTCCGCTCTAAAGCATTGGAGCCTTTGTTCTCTGGTAAATTTAAATGGGATGATTTTCCTGAAGAAAAAGGACAGAAAGATGATACATTGGCGCACATTATTGAAAGATTATTTTTCTATATTGCAGACCACCAAGGTTATACAAGAAGATCTTTCCGTCCAGCATTAAAAGGTGATTATTTCCTTCCACGAGAATTAAAAGATGGAAATTATGAAAGAAAAATACCTAGTTTTAAAGATCCATTGGTATCTATCATCATTCCAGTATACAATCAGTGGGAATATACCTCTAATTGCATAGCCTCAATAGTCGATCATACTGATCCAGAGACAACACCATATGAAATAATCATTGCAGATGATGGATCTACAGATGAAACTGTAAATGTAGCGACCATATTTAGCGGAGTTAAAGTTATTAAAACACCAACAAATCTCGGCTTTTTAGGTAATTGTAACAATGCTGCTCAGCATGCAAAAGGAGAATATTTATTTTTCTTGAATAATGATACACAAGTGCAACCAGAATGGCTTAACAGTCTTGTTTCAGTAATGGATAAAAAACCAAAAGCTGGAATGGTTGGTTCTAAATTAATTTATGCCGATGGAAGTCTGCAAGAAGCAGGAGGAATTATTTGGAAAAACGGTGATGGAATGAATTATGGTCGTAACAGACAGCCTGAATCACCACAGTTTTGCTATTTAAAAGAAGCAGATTATATTTCAGGTGCGGCAATATTGGTACGCAAAACATTGTGGGACAAGTTAGGTGGCTTTGATAAAAGGTATACACCAGCATATTATGAAGATACCGACTTGGCATTTGAAACCCGAAATAATGGATATAAGGTATATTTTCAGCCAGCATCCATAGTGATTCACTTTGAAGGTAAATCGCATGGAACAGATATTAAAACAGGTATTAAAAAGTATCAAGCAATCAATAAAAACAATTTTGAGAAGAAATGGAAGAAAGTGCTTGCATCACAACATACTAGTAAAACCTTAATGTGGGCAAGGGAGCGTTCAGAGCCAGGAAAAGTAGTAGCCATTTTGGATTATTACTTGCCTGAATATGATCGTCATGCTGGAGCGAGACATACTTGGGATTACATTAAGTTATTGGTTGAGAAAGGATATATAGTAAAATATTTTGCTTGTGTTGTAGAAAATGAACGTCAATTATTATTTGCACGGGAATTGGAGCAAATGGGCGTTGAAACATTTTATCCAAACAAAATTTTCTATGAAAAAAACTGGAGCGATTGGATAATTGATCACAAGGACTATTATGATGCTGTTATAATCAATAGGCCTCATGTTGCGCATTTACATATTGATGCCTGCAAAGAAGCTGGAGTGTGTATATTGTACTTCTGCCATGATATTCATACCTTACGTGAAAAGCGTGAATTAGAAAGACACGGAGAGTTAGATCAAATAAACGATGAGTTTAAAGCTAAAGAAGCACAGGAAAAATCTATTTTTGATAATGTTGACTATGCTTATACACCAAGTGAATTTGAAGAAAAATATGTTAAAGATAACTTTGGAATAAAGCAAGTAACTTATTTACCACTATATTTATTAGATCAAGAAACAAAGAAAAGAACTGCGAGACCAAAAGGTAAAGAACTCGTCTTTGTAGGAGGAATGCGACATGCGCCAAATATTGATGGTATTTTATGGTTTATTGAGCATATATGGCCAGAGATTATAAAGAAAGAACCAGATACCGTTTTGAATGTTGTAGGAACAGGAGCAACTTATGATTTAGTGAAACATCACTCTGATAGTATTAGAGTTTTAGGAGGTGTTTCAGAAGAAAGTTTGAATGAGTTATACAGTAATGCCGCTGCAGTTGTTATTCCATTATTATTTGGAGCTGGTGTAAAAGGCAAAACAGTAGAGGGATTAAAATTAGGTATTCCAACTGTTTCAACAAGTATTGGGCTTGAGGGGATACCTGAAATTGAAAAAGTTATCAAAGCAAGCGATACTGATAAAGATTTTGCAAAAGAAGTTTTGAGAATTATCAAGATGAAAGAATCAGATTGGATAAAATCTGCTCACCTATTGCAGAATCACGCTGATAAGTACTTTTCAAAGAAGGAAGGTTATAAGTTTCTGAAAAAGGGATTAGATATGATAAAAAAGAAAAGTAAAAATAAGCAATCAGTTAGTTAATGGAGAGTTAATGGAGAATCAGTCAAAAACAATGGTATTTGTACTTGGAATGTATCGCAGTGGTACCTCCTGTGTATCAAGAGTACTTAATTTAATGGGAGCTTGGTTGCCACCAGATTTAAAATCGCCTGATGAGCACAATGTAAGAGGATATTGGCAATCAAAGAGCGTATCAAATGTCAATGAAAAGGTATTCAGACGACTTGAAAAAGGGTGGAGATATTATGGAGATTTAGCAGGAGTTTTATCACAAGAAAGTGTGGTTTCCGAATGCATCAAAGATGTAGATGGTTTTATAGATAGTATTCCTGAGTCAGAAAATTTGGTAGTATTAAAAGATCAAGGGTTTTGTAGACTTTTTCCGATTTGGAAGCAGGCGGTAGTAGAGAAAGGTTGGAATGTAAAAGTGGTACTTCCTTACAGGCATCCATTAGAAGTTGCCTATTCATTAAATACAATGGAGCAAATTGATATTCCAGGAGGGCTATTGATTTGGTTGAGTTATATATTAGATTCAGAAAAGCATTCAAGAGAAGAAGAACGTCTGTTTCTCCCTTTTCCAGATTTTTTAGTTGATGAACCAATAGCGATATGTGAAAAATTTGTAAATGGTTTAAACCTTGATTTGACGATAGAAAAAGGTGATTTATTATTAATTGAAAAAATCAGAGAGTATTTATCTATATATATGATTAAGCAAAAGACTGAAAATTACAATTCAGAGGAGCTGTTACTTCATCCATATTTTGCCCAAACTTTTAAGCATATTTCCGCTATAGAGTCTGGTAAAAAGGAAGTATTAGAGGAAATAGATAAAATAAGACAGTCTTATTTTGTATCTTGTGATTTATTTTTGCCATTAATTGAAAGGTTACATACTATTATTAGAAATATTAGAAAAAATTAAAACCACCAAAATTATTTATGAATCCTAATCTGAATATGGAGTCAATACTTGTGCATATACACATATTCAAAAATGCTGGAACATCTTTGGATGTTATCCTGAAGAATCATTTTCAAGATCGTTTTTTAAATTACGATAAAAATGATCCTGAGGGGTATATATCTGTAAATGAAACAGCGCATTTAGTGCAAGCGAATCCTAACGTTGCTTGTATTGCCTCCCATCAAATATACCTGCCATTACCCGTTTTTCAAACTAAATTTATTATTCCAATATTTTACCTAAGACATCCGATTGCCCGTGTTCAATCCTGTTTTCATTTTGAAAGAGATATTCAAAAAAATTATAGCGAAGACACGACATTGGAAGTTTATGTTAAACGTCTTTTAGAAGATACCAAGGTAAATGCAATAGTGAATCTTCAAACCGCCATGCTTTGTGATAGTAGATTTATTTATCAAGATAGATCAAAAGAAAGAATAGATCAAAGAGTATTAAATACAGCATTGAATCATTTAAATGCTTATAATTTTGGTATTGTAGAGCATTTTAAGGAATCGTTGACATTGTTGGAGACAAAATTGGACCCCTTTATTGGAGGGATAAAGTTGCGTAATGAAGAGTCTGAAAAAGTACATGTAAACTCTACAATAAATAAAGATTTGAATTTGCAGGATAAGATAAAATACGTAAAAAATAATTTATCAAAAGAAACATACAATGATTTATTAGAGCAACTTATGCCCGATATAAAATTGTATAATCATGGGTTGGGGTTATTCGAAAAAAGATATGGTCAACTTAAATTAAATGGATATTAAATATCTAAACCCAAGAAATTTAAATATTTAATATAAAATCAAAGCTATGGAGGAAGGGAAGCGCGGAGGATGAATGTGGCGACGGAGCAGCTAAATATCCGAAACCACGCCCGATGCGAGAGGAAATGTATGGAATGAATTGGAACAATGATTGGGGAAAATTTGCCACGAGGTAATGTAGAGACGTTGCGTGCAACGTCTTCAAATAACGCCAAAACCCGTTCCAATGAATTACATACATTGCAACGGACAGCGGGGAGACTACTTAATCGGAGATGATATGTTCCGTCCAAAATTTTAATAAAATAAATTGCAGAGAAAAGCAAACTTTAAATAAATTTTTATAAAAAACAATGATGTCTATTTCTTATATTAAAGTGTTTGGTGAGAGAAACTCAGGCACAAATTATTTATCAAGTTTATTAAAAAGAAACGTAAGTGAGATAGGAACAGGGGCTAAGTTCGGATGGAAACACGGATTGGTTGACCATGCGCGAATAGCTAAAGAAGGCACAGATACGTTATTTCTAGCAATTTTTAAGTCACCGTATTCTTGGGCTGTTTCAATGCATGGAAAGCCACACCATGCTCCTCAATTGCATCGACTTCCATTTTCAGAATTCATACGTTCCGAATGGGCATGTTATTCAGGAGAAAATTTTGATACAAGAGATTTGGCTGAAAACCCAGTTAAGCCAGACGAAGAGATGCTTCATGAGCGTAACCCTCATACAAAAAAGAGATTTGGGAATGTTTTATTAATGAGACAAGCGAAAGTCAAAAGTTTTTTAAAAATAGCAGAGGTTACAGATAAGTTTGAAGTAATCAAATATGAAGATTTACTATATACTCCAAAGCAAGTATTAAATCGAATAATAAATAAATACGATCTTAAAAGGACAAGCCAAAAGTTGGTTTTAGAAGCTGGTTATCAAGGCAAGAACCCAAAAATTCCTTTCAAAAGACGTAAGTTTTACCTTCAAAAAGAATATTTTAATACCTATACACCTGAAGATTTAGATTATGTAAATCAATACATTGACTTTGAATTAGAAGCAAAAATTGGATATTTCAAACAAGATAGTTTAACAAAAGTAGAGCAAGACCCACAAAATACAATTAGTTCGTAAATGGTTATAAAAAAATACGATTCTTTTATTTTTACACATATTCCCAAGTGTGGCGGAAGTAGTTTTAGAAAATATATTTTAGATGCAGGGCTGTCAAATAAGATTCCCAATCATAAGATATACACACCAGGGTTGAATGGAGTGGAGAACGATAAAAATATAAGACAACTCAGTAAAGTAGAGAGAAATCAATTTAGAAAAAAGAAAGTAAAGGTTTTAGCAGATCATTCAATGTTTGGAGTGAATCAGCGATACAAATTAGGGTTACCTAATCCCTTTTTGTATGTCTTATTTAGGCAACCAGTAGCGCGAATTATTTCACATTACAATTTTTTCCACTTTAATCAAGGGCATGGTAATTGTAAGGGCATTCAAATAAATGATTTGAAGATTAGTAAGTTGGAAAACATACTTGTTGAGCTGTCAAATTTACAAGTTAGGTATTTGACAGGAATTGATAAAAACACAGGGTCAAATGTCACTAATCATACTTTATTGACAGCAATTAGTGCATTGGAAAGGTATTTTGCTTGCTTTGGAATTTTAGAAAGATTGGAGGAATCTATCACAATATTGCGGCAGTATGCTCCAGATTGGTTAAGGTTTAAATATGATTTTCCCAAAGTTAATGTGAACAAAAAAAAGAGTTACTTGGAGCCTAATAATAAGACTATAGCGAAAATAAAGGAATACAACCAATTTGATTTACAACTTTATGATTATGCTTTAAGGTTATTTGATTTGCGAAAAGAAATGTTTGTCAAAAAATAATGGTTGCAAAATAAGTTATACCAAATTTTATCAGTTATTTTTGCAAAATCCTATCGAACGGCGAAATAAAAGTATAGATGTATAAAGGTAGATTGATTCATAAAGACAAAAACTATGTAGCTGGTTGGATAAAAGATGCGAATAAAGAGGAACCAGTACGAATAAAAATACTTTCAAATGGAAATGTGATAAAGGTATTGATTGCTAATAGAAGATTTAAGAATGATAAAAATAAAGCTCTAGGTTATCATGGTTTTCGTATTTCGTTGGAACATTTAATAAAAGCAGGAGCTAAAAAACATATAACTATTCAATCGGAAGATGGTGCTTTCAAATTTAGACAAGTTGAGATACCAGATATAAAGAAATTTGTAAATAATAAAATGGATTTAAATAAAAGACAAATAAACAAAACCAATATATTTCTAGTTGGCGGTAAATCAAATTCTGGGAAATCTTCATTTACAGAAGAACTTAGCAAGCAACTAAATAATGTTTACATTCTAAATACGGATGAAATATTTAAGAATGACATGTATCCTTCAAATGTACATTCAAAAATTATAGGTTATGTTAAATCAGAGATGTTTAATAGAGAAGATTTTGTAAGATTGTTTATAAATGAATATCTTCCAGAAATTCCATTTAATGCGAAAACGACAATAATAATAGAAGGTTGGGTTTTAACATTTGAATGGATCAGAAAAAAGCTAGTACAAGTTTTAAATGTTTTTGGCTCACCATACTATATAGAAGTAGAGGATTTTAAAATAAAATTTAGAGGTAATAAATTTGAAAAGAGTCTTTCAGAAAACGCAAAAGACTTTTATACATTTTATAAAAAATTGCGATTAGAAGAGTTATCAAAAAGAACGACTTATCAATTTTATGAAGATTTGGGTCAAAAAGCAAAAAATTCAAATTCAAAAATCAAGATAGAAAAAGCAGCAATACCAGATTTAAAAGGCAAAGTGATATTGGACGTTGGATGTAACGCAGGATATATGTCGAATAATTTTGCTAGATCAGGAGCAAAAATGGTATATGGAATAGATGTCCGAAGAGTTTCAGTAAGTGTGGCATCACAGTACAATAATATTTTCTATCAATCATCGAATGTAAAATTTTATCATATTGATGTATATGATATAAATCCAGATCATCCAATTGATATAGTATATGCATCTTCAGTATTTCATTATTTTAGAGACAATCAATACTTGTTTTTTGAGCATATGCAAAAAATAATGAGTCCAGAAGGTTTAATGATTATAGAAATAGAGCTTTATGAAGGGAGTCAGGATAAGGCATTTATCTATAAATATAAAAGACCAGTTGACGAAACAGACTGTTATTTTCCAAATCAAAAAATGCTTGATGATATGATTCAAGGTAAGTTTACGATTGAATCTAAAGTATTGTCAGTTAATCAAAAAGGTAGTAAATTAAAGAGATATTTCTTTCATTTAAAAAAGAATATTTAATGGTTTTTAACAAAGACATATTATTCATTCATATAGGAAAGACAGGCGGAACCTCAGCAGCTGAATATTTATGCAAAACATTAGTTCCACCAGTATACAATGTAATACCAGAAAGGGCACATAAGCTTGGAAAGGCAGGGAATGAGATTTTTTTAAAGGGACGACGTCATGCAACTTTGGAAGAGGCAAAGGATTTTTTAGAAAATATGGACATAGATATTGATTCATTTAAGAAGATTATAGCAGTAATTAGAAATCCTTATAATTTAGAAATTAGTTTATAATAAAGAACTTCATCTATGCAAATTACATATGACATGTTTTTAAAAGCTAACCTTGATAATAGAGTTTTTAACAACGATTCCACTAGATTTATTTCGCAAAGTTTTTCAGAAAATAATTCTCAAATAGACTTCAATGAATTACACTCATTAAACGAATTTGAGGAATATAAAATCAAAAATATAAATGTATGGAATTCAAGATTACGCTTAGAAGAAAATTTATCGAAGCTTAATCAAAATGAATTTAATTTGATAGGTATAAATCCTGTTTCAAAGAAAAAAGTTAACTTTAATATCGGGGGGAAAAGGAAGAATAAGGTTAGAAATGGAGTTCGCATACATAATTTTAGAGAAAGTTTAATTGATTCAGAGGTAGGCTTAAATAGTCGCCTTAGGTCTGTAGTCGTTGCTTTAGAAAAAAACAAAATATTTGACAGTAGTATTAGTAAAGACATATATCTAACAGAAGAAATAACACCATTTTATAATTTTATTAGGAAGAGTGTAAATTTAGAGAATGTAAATCTATATGGTAGTGAATATTTGGGAAATAGTTATAAATCTGGTGAATTAGTTAATGGAGTTAATCATCAAGATTTGACAAACTTATCTTTTGAGAGCTCAACATTAGATACCATTGTTTCATTGGAGGTTCTTGAACATATACCAGATTATCAAGTTGCACTTAAAGAAATTTATCGAGTTTTAAAACCAGGAGGGCAATGTTTTATTACAGTGCCATTTGCACTCAATAACTTTTATCATATTGAAAGAGCTAAGCTGAACAAAGATGGTGTTATAGAACATATATTACCTCCTGAGTATCATGGAGATCCTGTAAACCCTCAAGAAGGCGTTTTGTGTTATAGATATTATGGGTGGAAATTGCTTGATGAACTTAAAACTATTGGTTTCAATTCATCAAAAATGTTATTTGTATGGTCAATTTTTTACGGGATAATTGGCGGAACTGAATTAAGTATAATTTATGCAAAAAAATGAACCTTTATATCTCACGTTCACGAGTTAGAAAAATTTAAATTGATAATCAGTTTTTATAAATTTTTAAATATTTAACTTATTTTATTTATATTACATAAAATTAATAATTTCAATTAATTGGGAAAATGAAAAATTTAACTCGTGAATGTTAGTTGTATTTATTTATATGTAAAAGATCTGGGACTTCTGTTTTGTGGCAAATTATTTCGTCCCATAATAATATCGTTCTAGGATTAGAAAGATATATTCATAAATCGACAAAACAAAACTTTAGTTTGGAGAAATCTTTATTTGAAAAAGAACGATTTTTTGAAATACAAGAAAGTGATACTCATTTTAGTTCTCTTTACGATAAAGGAATTTCAAAAATTAGCTATGAGGCTTATAAAAAGAGACTTAATGAAAAAGTTTACTTAGGGGGATAAAGTTCCTCGACTTTATGCATCATACGATCAATTTTTTAAAGTCTTTCCTAATGGCAAAATACTATTTATTTTTAGAAATATATTTTATGTTGCTCAATCAATCTTACTTGTCAGAATCAGGGAGATAGATCAATTCGCTATCACCTCAACTGTTTAGACAGAAACATAAAGACGATAGATGAAATGTTGGACCATTCTTCAGCTAAGAACTTTTTGGATTATACAGACTCTAAATAGTATCTGAGCGAAAATATCTAAAAGCTTGAAAATCAATAAATTAAAGTAGGTCTAAAATTTGAGTTTTTCATAAAGTTTGTTTATATTTATGTGTATAAATTTGATATTCAGCTATATGATTTTTAGGGAAGCTAATAACTGCCCTTTTCTATAAAAAACTGCCAGTGATGCGTAAAGAATTTGAACAACAACTGAGCCTAGGTGTGATCCCAATAAGTGAGGTACAATTTAATAAAAAAGTCGTCACCAATTGCCCCAGATACTAAAAGGTTTACAACATATGTTTGTTACACCAGAATTAAATACAACCGTTTTTGACTTACTGGACTCCTCTATAAACGCCGATAAAAGCAATATAGGTCGCCCAGGCATGACTTTATGGGAAATATTGGTGTTGGGCAGTATTCGTTTAGCCTTAAATATCGACTATGATGAACTTCACGATTTGTCTAATCACCATCAAAAATTACGAGAGATTTTAGGGGTAGGCACTAGTGATTTTAAAAATCATAAAGAATATCCATTAAATACGATAAAAGATAATGTTCGTTTATTGGATGCTACTTTAATAGACAAGATCAATATCGAAGTAGTAAAAGCAGGCCATCAAATTGTTAAAAAAAAAGAGGACCTAAAAGAATCTGATCAATTGTCTTTGTCTGTACGTGGAGATAGTTATGTACTCGAAAACAATATTCATTTCCCCACAGATATATCATTGGTTTGGGACAGTGCCCGCAAAGTATTAGATTGTTTATTCAATTTAGGCTTTGAGTTAACAGGTCATCGCCAATTAGTAGATTTACGAAAAAAGATACGTTTTCATTATCTGACCAGTAGTGAAATCCATCGAAAGAAAGGAAAATACTATGAATCAAGATTAAAGAAATCGGTTGGATTGTATTTATCGAAAACAGAAAGTTTATTATTAAAAAGTAAAAAGAGTTTTATTGTTTTACATTCCAATATGCAAGCTGGTACGTATTCCAGTAAAAAACATATTGAAAAGACAATCAGAGAGTTAGGAGTTTATATTAGATATTTGGAAAAATGTATGAAATTGCTGGATGATCGAATATTAAAAGAGAAAATACCAACTCACAGTGAAAAGATTTTTTCAATTTTTGAGCCAGCAACCGAATGGATAAGTAAAGGTAAATCAGGCAAGTCAGTGGAGTTCGGGCATCGTCATTTAATTTATACCGATCAATATCAATTTATCCTTCATCATCAGGTGATGGAAAATCAAACCGATCAGGAAGTAGCCCAAGGCTGTTAAGTCCTAAAAAAATCTTATTTTTGCAAAAAAATTTTCAGATGAATTTTGGCTCTATATGATTTAAGTGGGTTGCTTTGCGCAATGCAGTTTGACCATTAGAATCAAATTTTCAGTTTTTTTATATCCTCTGGCTTTTCTTTTAAGGGTTTGAATTTTAGAATTGAATCCCTCAAG
>Ga0209187_1001872_pt1 | contig 22127 bp, 15 predicted proteins | sample BantaG_FD_187430 | JGI IMG/M metagenome (GOLD analysis project Ga0209187, IMG submission 187430) | Marine algal microbial communities from Bantry Bay, Ireland - BantryBay_4 metaG (SPAdes) (version 2) | ecosystem: Host-associated > Algae > Red algae > Unclassified | place: Bantry Bay, Ireland...
TGGTACTTGGGCACGAACTTCAGGTACTGGTGGAACGTTTAGCGCAGCTGCTGGAACGTATGTTCCTGCAGTAGGGGCAACAACTTCTACATTTACCTATACAGTAGCTGGAACTGCACCATGTCCCAATTACAATAGTGTAGCGACTGTAAATATTCAGGCAGGTGTTGATGCTGGTATGGATGGTAACACAACCGTTTGTGAAAGCAACACTGCAACAATTGATTTAACAACTTTAATTACTGGCGAAGATGCTGGTGGTACTTGGGCACGAACTTCAGGTACTGGCGGAACCTTTAGCGCAGCTGCTGGAACGTATATTCCTGCAGTTGGAGCAACCACTTCCACATTTACCTATACAGTTGCAGGAACTGCACCTTGTCCAAACGACAATAGCCTAGCCACTGTGAACATTCAGCCTGGTGTTGATGCAGGTATTGATGGTAATACTGCAGTTTGTGATTATGATAATGCTACCATTGATTTAACTACATTGATTACTGGTGAAGATGCTGGTGGAACATGGGTTCGTTCTTCTGGTACTGGTGGTACATTTAATGCGGCTGCTGGAACTTATGTTCCTGCTGTAGGAGCAACAACTTCTACATTTACTTATACAGTTGCAGGAACTGCACCTTGTCCAAGTGATAATAGTGTTGCCACGGTTACCATTAATATCTGCAATGTAATGGTTTCAGGAAATGTTTTTGAAGATAATAATGGTCCTACCAATGTTGATGGAATGGGTACGAATACAAACACGCCAATTTTTGCGAACTTAGTTGATCCAAGTGGTAATGTAGTAAGTGTTGTGCCAGTTGCTAGTGATGGTAGCTATACATTTCCTAATGTAACTCCGAATACTACGTACACTATGGTTCTCAGCACTACACAAGGAACAGTAGGTAACCCTGCACCACTTCCTTCATTACCAGCTGGCTGGGAAAATGTAAGCGAAGATTGCTGTGATAATATGGGTAATGATGGGACTACTGATGGTGCTACAACGGTTACAGTTGGTACGGTAAATGTTCCTGAAGTGAACTTTGGTATTACACAGCCTCTATCATTAGGTAATTTGGTTTGGAATGATTTAAACCAAGATGGAAACTTTGATGCCGGTGAGCCTTTTATTCAAGGTGCAACAGTAAATTTATATGCTGATGCTAATAATGATGGAACTCCTGATGGAGCTGCTATCAATACAGCAACTACATTGGCCAATGGTGAATATCGTTTTGATGATTTAATGCCTGGTAATTACATAGTTGGAGTCACTCCACCTGCTCCGGCTTCAGGTCCGGCTTTTGAAAGCACTGATGGTCCTGCTCAATCGGCTACGCCAAATGACAATATCAACAATGATGACAATGGTGTTACAACGGTAGGAGGTGAAACGATTTCTGGAACTGTTGCGCTTTTAGCTGGTTCAGAACCAACTAACGATGATACGTACGCTGGAGTGCCAGACGCTAACTCAAATTTGAGTGTAGACTTTGGTTTCTTCCAACCTATTAAAGTGACCGGTAATGTTTACTCTGATCAAAACGGACCAACGGATGTTGATGGTACTCCTATCAATGCTCCTAACAATGTTCCTTTATATGCTAACTTAGTTGATCCAATTGGAAATGTTGTAGACACTGATCCTATTAATCCAAACGGTACTTATGAGTTTGATGATGTTGAACCGAACACTACTTATACTGTTGTATTAAGCACAACACAGGGTACAGTAGGTAATCCAGCACCAGTACCAAACTTGCCATTCGGTTGGAATAATGTAAGTGAAGATTGTTGTGATAACATGGGCAACGACGGTACTACTGATGGTATAGTAACTGTGATGGTGGTAACTGATGATGTTCCCGAGGCTAATTTTGGAATCAATGAGCCATTATCACTGGGTAACACTGTTTGGAATGATTTAGATCAAAACGGTGTTCAAGATCCTGGAGAACTTGGTATTTTAGGAGCTACAGTAAATCTTTACGAAGATGCTAATAATGATGGAACTCCCGATGGAGCTGCCATACAAACTCAAATGACTGATGTAAATGGATTGTATTTATTTGATGATTTATTACCAGGTTCTTATTTAGTAGGTGTCACTCCTCCAACTCCTGCTACTGGATCTAACTATGTTAGTTCAGACGGTGCAGGTGAAGAAACTGATCCAAATTTGGGTGGTGATAAAAACGACAATGGAATCGTAACGATGGCTGGAGAAACATTAAGTGGAACAGTAGCGTTAGCAATCGGAACTGAGCCAACAGGTGAATCTCCAAGCAACGATAACACAAAGCCAGATGCAAATTCTAATTTGACTGTTGATTTTGGATTCTTCCAACCAATTAATATAGAAGGTACTGTATTCAACGATCAAGACGGTCCTACCAACATTGATGGAACACCAATCAACAACCCTTCTAATACTCCAATCTATGTGAGTTTAGTAGATCCTTCGGGCAATGTTGTAGGAGTTGATACGGTAGATCCTAATGGTGAATATGACTTCATGGATGTTGAGCCTAACACAGTTTATACTATTGTATTAAGTGATACGCCAGGAACGGTAGGAACTCCTGCTCCGACGCCAAACTTGCCTGCTGGCTGGGACAATGTTGGTGAAGACTGTTGTGATGGTGTAGGAAATGATGGTACACCTGATGGTTTATTGACAGTTACTGTTGGAACTTCTGATATTGAAGATGCTGACTATGGTATCTTTGAACCATTATCAATAGGAAATCAAGTATGGATTGACAGTAACAAAAATGGTATTTTAGATATGGGCGAATTGCCATTATCAAATGCTGTTGTTAACCTGTATGAAGATGTGAACAATGATGGTACTCCAGACGGAGCTGCTATATTCACAGTAACTACTGGTACTGATGGTCTTTATAAGTTTGAAGATTTGCAAGCAGGTAATTACATTGTAGGTGTAACACCTCCTATGGCTACTGGTGGTTCTTACACTAGTTCGCAAATTGGAAATGAGGTAGATCCTAACTTAGATGTTGATTTAAACGATAACGGTGTAACCCTTATAGGAATGGAAAGTAGAAGTGGAACGCTAATGTTAATGGCCGGAACTGAGCCTACAGGCGAAACTCCTAATAATACACCAGCTATAACTGACGCAAATAGTAACCTAACAGTTGACTTCGGATTCTTCCTTTGTCCTGATGACTTTACGTTTGCCGATGTTCCTTTGTGTGCTACAACTTCTATTGATTTGACAAGTTATGAATTAGCTGAATATACAGGTGGTGCATGGACATTCAACAATCAACCAGTAGCTAACCCAAGCGCGGTAACTACTGCAGGAACCTATACGTACACTTTCACAAATGGTACTTGTGCCGCTACGGGAGACTTAGACATCTTTACGAATATTCCTGATTATACTCCAACAATTCAAATTGCGCCTAGTGCAATTACAGGAGCAAGTCAAGTACGTGTCATTCTTACCATTTCGGAAATATTAGATTTCGAAGCATGTTCAGACTTATTTATTTTGGTACCTAAATTGTTGCCTCGCTTTATCTTTAATTATCAAAATACGGCTAGTATCGTTGGTGGTATCGCAGTAAATAATGCTGATTGGCAATACTTCCCTAATGCAAATCCTAATTTCTATATTTGGAAATACACAGCTACAGGCGCAGTATTCCCTGCCTTAGGGTCGTCAAAAATTGGGTATATCGGAACGTACGATCCTAACAATACTGACGGACAATCTACATTTAGTGTGCAGGTATTCCAAGGCAGTGGAGGAGAAACCAATCAGGTGAATAACACTGATTCTGATTTGTTAATTTACTTTAGATAAAACATAAGTTGTATTATGATTATGGGCTGTTCCTTTTGGAACAGCCCTTTTTTATTCAGCTTACTTTTTTAATTGGATAGTAGAAAAATGAAATAGAACAGTACAGAATTATCCCAAATTAAGATAACAATCCATGGTTTGCTTTATGGCTGTTTTTTCTGAGCTTGAAGTTGTAGAAAAAATAGTTTGTGTTCCTTTTGCTCCGCATAGGCCTAAATATTCGTTGAAATTTATAAAATTTCAAATTATTTTTATATTTTATTGGTAGTCAATAAGTTAGCTAAATTATAATATAATGTCAGCATTTACGCATGTTTGGAGTTAATTGAACTGTTTGCATATTTGTAATATATTGAAATACAGATAGTTAAAAATATAATTTGGCATATGTTTTGTATCATTTGATTTATAATAAGTTAAATGTTATGAAAAAAATATACTGTAAAATATTGATAATAAGCGTATTCGTTCTTTCCTCTAGTCTATTATACGCTCAAAATAAATCTTCTGATATAGTCTTTCAAATTGGGGTAGTTCCTGACTTTCAGAATAACTCAATAAATTTGGAGTGGAATAAACTACCAAATGTTTCAGGATATAAAATTTACAGAAAAGTAAAGGGCGGAAGTGCATTTAACTTTGTTACGAATAAATCAGTGAATGACACAACGTTTGTGGATGCAAACGTGCCAGTCGGTGTTGCTTATGAGTATGCCGTATACGCTTCTCATACGAATGATATTTCTGGTTACGTATGTGCAGGCTTAAATATCGACGTTACTCACCAAAGAGGAAACGTACTCTTGATGATTGACAGTAATTATATCACAGCTGCGCAAAATGAAATCGAGATTTTTAAAATAGACTTAATCAAAGATGGTTGGAAAGTATTGGTACAATATGCAGGAAGAAATGAAACTCCTCAAGTTGTAAAACAAAGAATTTCTTCTTGTCATGGTAGCAGCGCCTTAGAGGGTGTAATTCTTTTGGGAAACATTCCCGTACCGTATAGTGGTGATATCGCACCCGATACACATTCTGATCATATCGGAGCATGGCCTGCTGATGTATATTACAGCGATATGTGTAGTAACTCTAATAACATTTGGCATGACGCTTCCTTAGTTAATACTTCGGCAGTGAATACTAGAAATCATAATATAGTGGGAGATGGTAAGTTTGATGTTAGTGTGGCCACCAATAATTCTAGCACTAAAATTTTTGTAGGAAGAATCGATGTTTCTGACATGAGTACTATCAATTCTGATGATGTTGTTTTATTTAAACAGTACATACAAAAAAATCATGCCTATCGTGCGTCTGTAAATAAATTTAAAGAGCAAGGTTTAATTGATGATAACTTTGGTTATTTCTATGGAGAGGCGTTTGCCCAAAACGGTTGGAGAAACATGAGTGCCTTATTGGGTGCCGATAAGATTACAGAAGGTGATTATATGACCGACATGAAAAACGATAGTTACTTATGGAGCTATGCTTGCGGTGGAGGTTGGAATACTGGAGCCACTGGAGTGGGCACGACTACTTCTTTCAAAAGTAATCAGATTCAAAGTGTTTTTACAATGCTTTATGGGAGTTACTTTGGTGATTGGGACGAGGAGAATAATTTTTTAAGAGCGCCTATAGCATCACCTTCTAGTACCTTAGTTTCTTTTTGGGCCGGCAGACCCAATTGGTTTTTACATACAATGTCAATGGGTGATCCGATCGGATATAGTTATTTAAATACTGTAAATAACACTGGCAACTATTTTCCCGAAGGATTTGCAAACGCACAAGTTCATCAATCTATTCAGGGAGACCCAACTTTACATATGTATGTATACGAGGCGCCTACTAATCTTCAAGCCTTTGAGGTGAATAATGGACATTCAGTTAAGCTTGAGTGGTCGTTTTCAGTTGATACATCTGTGGTAGGTTATTATGTATATCGAGCTTCAAATATTAATGGAGACTTCCAACTATTAAATCAAACTCCAGTCTCCTCAGCTGAATTTACTGATACGAATCCGCTACCGTCTGCTTCTAACTTGAGCAGTACAACTTACATGGTGAGAGCCGTAAAATTAGAAGAAACTGTAACAGGAACATTCTATAATTTAAGCCCAGGAGACATCACAGAAGGATTTTCTAGTAACGCCCCACTAGCTGTTACAGTAAGCGAATTTTCAGGAATAGAAAACGAAACCAGTAATTTATTACAATGGGATGTAGTTGAAGAAGAGAATATTAAAGGATATGAAATTGAGAAAAGCGAGGATTTAAATTCGTATGAAGTGATAGGTGAGCAAGTTGCCTTGGCTGACGAAGGAGGAATTTATAATTATGAGTTTACTGACTCAAAACCAACTGAAAACAATTATTACAGACTGAAAATTATTGATGCTCATAATGACTTCACATACCACTCAAAAATCGTACGGATTCAAAGAGCTACAATAGAACAAACAGAAGTAGTATCACTCTTTCCAAATCCAACCAAGAATGATATCAATCTATTGATTCCAACTGCCGAGAATAATGATTTTATTAAACTTACAGTGTTTGACATGAAAGGTCGGGCAGTTCTAAACCAGTCCTTTGTTCATAGTAAAGGTGAATCATTGAAACTTAATGTCAGTAGATTAGTACCGGGTCATTATTTTGTCCAATATTATAATGAAGAAAGTAGGATTAAAAAACATCTTCGATTTGTAAAATCAAATTAGCATATGAACTAAAAAAATCCCCCGAATTGATTCGGGGGATTTGCTTATCAATCAACTTGTTGATTATCTGCCGCCTCTTCCATTGCCTCCACGGCCATTTCCGTTTCTACCTCGGTATCCACGACCGTCTCTGTCATAGCGATCACCTTGGTAATAACGATCTCCGTCTCCTCTGCGACCACCTTGATTCAATCGTCCGTTTCCGCGACCGCCACCTTGGTTAAATCGTCCTCCTCGGTTTCCTCTTCCATTCAAGTTTCCATGTCCTCGGTGATGATTATAAAAACGTCCGTTTCTAAAACTGTTACCGAACATTCCGCATCCTCTAGAGTTACATCTAACTACGGCTCTTGGTCCACAGTTACCACCTCTCCAGATATTGCGCATGTGATGACACATTCTGTTATTTCGGTTGAATCCGTTATTCCATCCATTGCGAAAACCTCTATTGTTTCTACACTGGTTGTAATTATTATGCCAGATAACTACTCGGTTACCACGCTCAAAGTATACATGTTTGTGAGTTCCACGACCCCCGCGGCCGTTGTGCGCTTCAGCTGATGTGCTAAAGGTAAATAAGCCCAGTAAGGCCATTGCTGCTGTAAGTAAAATTTTGTTTTTCATACTATCTACATTTTGTTATTTGCTTCTTTGACAAGTAATGAGCTTTACTAGTTTAACTCATATTAAAAAATTAACAAATGTGGTACGAAAGAATTTTTATTTCTATGAAGAGATTATTTCTTAAATAGTACTGTAATGTTGGGATGCAAGTTTTGTAAATGCTCTATAAATTTTTTCTTTTCTTCAGGTGAAACTAAAACCCGATGGTGTTTTCCATACGAGATTTCTAAACGATCAAGAGATAGAGCAGGGGCGCTTAGTATATTATTTGTTTCGCGAATCTGAGTAATTGAATTTATATCAATGCTCAGGTTGACCAAAAAACCACATTTTATTTCTAAGATAGAATTATTGATTGTATAGTAAGTCGTTCTAAAAATGTATACTATAAAAATTATGATGGGCGCTACAGAAAGTACCGACCACACCGAGTAGCCATCTTGTGTAATAAAAACTAAGACAATAAAAATTATAATTAATGGAATCAGTATTTCCATGCCAATCTTGGATTTGTACTTCGTGGTCATGCAAGTCTTGATTTTAAAATCTGCAGTAAAGAGTAAAGGTAGTATAGTTAAAAAACAAAAGCCGAAACATTTCGTTTCGACTTTACATTAGTTTATTATCAAATATTACTTCTTTTTCTTCGGAACAAAGATAGCGTGCATCCGTTTTCCTTCAAGCTTAGGCATGTGCTCTAAGTCGCCAACATCTTTTAAACGTTCTGCAAACTTTAATAAAATTAATTCTCCTCTATCTTTAAAAACAATAGACCGTCCTCTAAACTGCACATAGGCTTTTACTTTATTTCCTTCTTCAAGAAACTTGATGGCATGTCGTGTTTTAAACTCAAAGTCATGGTCGTCGGTATTCGGACCAAAACGAATTTCCTTCAAATCATTCTTAGCAGCTTTAGCCTTGATTTCTTTGTCCTTCTTTTTCTTCTCGTAAAGAAACTTGTTATAATCTACTATTCTACAAACGGGAGGAGATGCTTTTGGCGAAATTTCTACTAAGTCTAATCCTGCTTCTTCAGCAAGTTCAAGAGCTTTGGAAGTAGGAAATACTCCTTGTTCTGTATTATCTCCTACCAACCGTACTTCTTGTGCAGTGATAAGTTTATTGATTCTGTGTTCTGGGCCTCGTCGGCGTGGTTTGTAATTCCTTCTTCTAGGACGCATTTAATTATTTAAAAAAGTAAAACAAAGTTAAGCTAAATATGATTTTTAATGTGTTGTAAGCATTATTATTTACTTGGACCTAGAAACCGGATGTTGAATGATTTGATTGATTAAAGTCTGCTTTAGACATACTATTTAAATTATAACGGCATTTCTTTAATTTGGTCGGATATTGAAAGTTCACCGGCGGTACTTTCTTTTATCTCTTCAATGGAAACCCCCGCCGCATGCTCTACACACTCAAAACCAGACTCTGTGACATTAAAAACGCCCAAGTTCGTCACTATTTTTTTTACGCAGTTTAATCCTGTTATGGGTAGAGTACATTTTGCCAATAGTTTTGAATTTCCCTTTCGGTCTGTATGATTCATGGCAACGATTATATTTTTAGCACTAGCCACTAGGTCCATGGCACCACCCATACCCTTTACCATTTTACCAGGAATTTTCCAGTTAGCAATATCACCGTTTTGAGCAATTTCCATGGCGCCCAGTACAGTAAGATCCACCTTGCCAGAACGAATCATTCCAAAACTCATAGCACTATCAAAAAAAGCAGAACCTGGTACGGTAGTGATGGTTTGTTTTCCAGCATTAATCAGATCAGCATCCTCCTGACCAGCTATAGGAAAGGGCCCCATGCCTAACAATCCATTTTCACTTTGTAGCACAACTTCAACACCTTCAGGAATATAGTTGGCCACTAAAGTTGGTATGCCAATTCCTAGATTAACGTAGTAACCATCTTCTAATTCTTGAGCGATTCGTTGAGCAATCTGATTTTTATCTAGAGCCATAATGTAAGTATAAAAATAGCGTGTTCTTACCGATAATCGAAAGGCTAAGTCGGATTAGTTTATGAATCAATTAATCTGTTTTAATTATTTGACAAATGTTTTATATTAGTAAAGTGAAACTTGTCAGTATAACTCTCCTTTTCCTTTTTATTTTTAAAAATGGATATTCTCAAGATGCTAGATTTTACCACTCAAAAGGAATAGCACATTGGAATGGAGAGCGCTATGATTTGTCCGAAGAAAATTATAGAAAGGCGGTGTGGCTTGAGCCCAATAATTTACATTATCGAACTTCGCTTGCTCAGATATTGGCTAAACGAAATCGTTATAAAGAAGCTCAGCATGAATTTTTGCAATGTATTGGCAAAGACTCAACCTACGTGCCTGCCTATAGGTTAAGCGGTTGGCATTTTTACAAAGTAGGGCAGTACAGAAAAGCTCTAAGACGCTTTGAGAAAGGTCTGAAATTTGAATGCAGTAGTGGCAATTCAAGAGAGATGTATCGGAGAATTGGTGAAACCTATGCTGCTCTTCTTAAAACAGAAGGACTAGATTCTGTAGAAACAAATCGTATGTTCGAGGCTTATAAAATTTTTGTAAGTAAAGAGATTGACGAGGAGTTTTCAAAAGAAGCCATAGCGTTTCTGCAAAAAATGAAACCACTTCGACCAAAGAGTTTTAAGGCGAAGTGGTTTTATAAAGAATAGTATTTACATATTTTCTTCGTAAATAAAATGAACTTACAATATAGAAATTTTCATTCTATGGAAATGATTCGATTTGTCTTTTAAAACTACAAAATAGATTCCACTAGCGCTTCCGCGAAGGTCAATCACACGGTCGTTTGTATTTTGTACATCAATTGTTTTGATGATTTGTCCAAAAGAATTCAATACTTTAATTTCTTGTATACCGTCAAGTTGATTTAAAGTAAATATTCCGTCCGACGGGTTGGGTTGTATAGTATATTTTTTGGTGTCACGAATCGTATTCACAGCCAAAGGAAAGTTGGGTACGGCTGTAAAATTTATATTGTCAATTGCAATATCTGATCGAGCTGAATTTCCAGTATTGCCTACAAAACGAAAACTTACATTGCTAGTTTGATAGCTACTAAAGTCAAGTTTTTCGTTAATCCATTGGTTACCTTGGTCACCAGAACGGCCCCAAATTGGAGTGTTATTCCAAGTTTGTCCACCGTCAGTAGAAATTTCTACCCTCAAGGAACCCATACCATTTCCAAACATGTGGTAATCAAATTCTAACTCTGCAGATTGTACATCACTTAAGTCATAACAAGGACTTCCTAATATCGCACGCTTAGAGGGATGATTGGGATTAGACGCTTCAAGATATATATAAGTAGATCCATTGGAAGCTGTGCTCGGCCCGGTATTATTGGTAAAGGTACCGCCTGAATTTCTGGTAAAATCAATATCGTCTGTTGTAAACTGACAGAACAAACCAAAGCCAGTTTCAAAACTTTCTGAACTTGGAAATGTTTTGATGCTGCTAATACAACCCGGACAAGAAGCTAAAGGGTTAAATATAAAATTTTGCGCATTCGCTCGCTCTCCAATTATAGCGGCTGTGTTTGCCGAAACACTCAACCATATATCGTCTCCATTTTGTAATCCGCCCAATACATATTGATTGGTATTGGAAGAGTCTATAATTTCCATATATTTCGTACCAAGTCGCCAGATGTAGTATTGAGTAGCCGTAGGAATTGCTGCCCAATTCATCTCAAGTGAGTTTGCTGTTTTAGTTTGAATACTAAACGAAGGAATTGGAAAAATATTAAATGGAGCATCGCTCACATCTGATTGGGCTCCCCGTGTTACTCTGATAATTGCGTCGGCAGTATTAATGTTAGGTACCTGCCATGAGTAATTTCTATTTTGACCTAAAATAGAAGCTATTGTATTCCAACTAGTGCCATTATCAGTGCTATACTCTATGTTAAATGACCCTTGGTCGCCATAGGCATCCCAATGTATCAACTCTGTATTGCCAGGAATCAAAGACTCGCCACCGAGGGGATAAGTAACTCTTATATCGTCTTTAATAAATGAATAAACTAAAACATATTCTTGAGGGCCACTAGGGATTTGAAATCCTTTTATTTTCACAGAAAAAGCACCGGCAACTGGACTATCCACCACGACTTGCTCGATATTATTTAAATGGTCAGCGCCTGGCGTGGCAGGTTGGTCGAGCGATGTTGCGTTAGGAGTAGGGTCTAAAATGAGGGGAAGTAGGGTATTGTTTACTACCATATCCAAATCATTTACCAAGGCCTTACTTGTGTTAACCGTTGCTTCCGGATCATGCCAATATAACATTATACGCACTTGCCCAGTTCCTGTAGGTAAGCTTATCGTGTGCGTGTTAGAATCCCCTTGACTGATACTACCAAAAAGGAATTGATTATTTGCCAAAATATCATACGCTCTGGCCGTATTAATCATCCCATAGCCAAATTTATAGTCAGGACCTTTGTTACCAAGATCAGTTGCTGAGTTCATGGCAGCAGCTTTTAGTAAAGAAGATTTAGGATCAGCATTATTATGTAAATCTCTATAAGCTTCAATTAGCTGTCCTAGATTACCTGCCAAACTGGGTGCGGCTGAAGACGTGCCGCCAAATGGACTGTACTGATGATTTGGATCGGTTGAAACCTGACCTTGACCATGCGCAGCCATATCAGGTTTGATTCTGCCATCATGAGCGGGACCGCGTGAACTTGACCCTACTAACGAGCCGTCATTAAATAAATTAGCAACGGCAATTACGTTTTTACCAATTTTGTGACCGCCTGTAATATTTCCCCACTGGTCACCCGCTCCGTAGCCGCAATCATTGTTATTAGAATTACCTGCGGAAAAAACGTGCATTAAAGTAGGGTTGTCAAATACGTGCTGATCGACAGTACGAGAAGTAGAAGTGTAACCCGCATTGCAACCATTACTATATGATGAATTCGTTATCAGAACTCCATTGTTTTGGTGGAGACTCAGAGTATTATCTTGAAAGCTAGCTAAATAGTCAATTACATAGATATCAGCGCCAGAAGAACCACCTTCGCCGCTTGGGTCAACGTTTCCGGCTGCACCCATCACACCCGCTACGCCGTCGCCATGAGTTCCGGTAGCATCAGTGGTAAGGTTGGTGAGCCTTCCGGTGTAATCAATGTGTGGTCCCACTAAACCGTCATCACGCACTAGCAAACTTACACCGTCCGCATTATAAGTAAGTCCATTGGTCAGGTGGTTATTAATCACGTTTGATTTTTGAATTGAGCGTCCTTCTGTTGATTCAGCTTGGCCGGGTTCATCAATAAATTCTATAGAACGTACCCAAGATTTTTTTACTAAAGTATAAATTTGACTTTTCGAAAGTTCGCAATAGGCAAATCGTTTATCCTGACCCAAGGCGAAGGGTGAACTATTGATTAGTGCTAGCTGGGCAAGGTAGTTTTTTACGCTAGTCCCGTTCATTGTGATAAGAGCGACCTTTACCTTGTCTTCGTTCCCGATAGCGTGCTGCGGAACGTCCCAATCTATAATTCTGTAGTCAAGTTTTAAGGCTTGTGGAATTTCATAGATTCCAATCACGCCATTGGAAGCTAACTCTTTAGAATTGATTGCTGCCGGCAACCTCACAATAAAAGAATTGTTAGGCGCATATTCTAAAAAATCAAATGAGTTCTTTAGTTTGTTTTTTGTTTCTTGGTTGGGTAATTTATTAAAAATTAATAATTTGTACTCTACAAATCCGCTCGGAGAATAGCTTGTAATATTAGGACTCAGACGTATCGCTCCTGTTCGGCTTAATATTTCAGTGTTTCCTTGTGCAAATAATTGACAAGAGAATACAAGTAGAACAATAATTAGTTTTAAATTTTTCATTTTGTTTTATTTTAAAGCTTCTTTCAAAATGGGATAGGCTAATTTACGAATATAAAAGCACTTAATGGCCAGCATTGCTTATTGATTCAAATAAGACCGTTGGTTCTATTGTATTCAAATTTGTAGTAACTATATGGAATTTTTGGCTATTACCAACTGCAATAAACAGCATGGGCAAGCGGTCTTTTTTGAAAAAACTAAAGACAAAGAAACTCTAGAAATTAAAATAACCATAAAGGGGTTTTCGTAGCACTTTATTATTTTATATACTTTAGGACAAAATCAAGTCTGTAAGTATTCACCGTATAGCTCAGGGAGTTAGACTTATTGATAACTCAAACTTATTATAGTACGGTTACTGTACATCTATAATACAGCTTACCCTATAAACGCTTAAAACCTACCCGCTTAAATCTAGTTGTTTAGTGCTTTTTTAAACTAACCTTTTTATTGGCTACTAATTGTTCATAAGCGTTTATGATTTTCTCGAATGTTTATGAAGAATAAACCTCCCGATAGATTAGGCAATCTTGTATACTTCAATTTTATGTCACTTATTAATGGGCGTAAAGAATTTGGTAGAAGAAGTTCTATTTTTTATAATAGTCAATAATATATTCTTTCATAAAAAAATCCCTCACGCTATAGCGTGAGGGATAAAGTTTCTTACGAATTAAAGTAAATTACTTCAATTCAACTTCGGCACCAGCTTCTTTCAACTTAGCTGCCATATCCTCAGCTTCTGCTTTAGCATTGACTTCTTAAAGCTTATACTTTATTCTTTTCTTAAATTAAATGTTCCAAGTCTTTGACGATTCCTTGTTAGCTCAAGAAAGTAAAGGCCAGATGGGAAAGATGAAACATTTAGATGAGTTTTTTTGTTCTTAATTACTCCACTTCGTAGTGTTCTGCCACTGACATCCATAATTGAGTATGAATAATCAGTTCCCGATTTGTATTCTAACATCTCAAAAGTCATGCTATTATAGGACGGATTAGGGTATAGTTTGACAACCGATTCATTCTGCTCATTTTTTATTGAAAGATTACTGCATTGTTTTACATACACTCTATACCCATACGATTGTTCAGCGCATTGATTATCTTTTACCTTGAAAACAACAATGTAAGGCTGTGTGCGTACTTCGGCTAAACCGGGTGTCCAATAAAAATATCCTATTTGATTCTGGCTTTGGATTGCCGCAAAAGTGGCACCAGTTGGTTTGCTTATGCAAAAAATAAAGGTAGAGTCAGTTAAATTAGAGTCTGTACTATGCACGGCAAAGGTAAAATTATTGGTAGGGCATACTTCAATAGTGGTATCAATTAGAAAGGAATTATTTATACCTGTTAAGGTTGGCGGTTGATTAGAATCTATTTCAAAAGAAAATAAATAATCTCTCATGGCCGTTCCTATTAGCTTATTATTACGATATTCTTTTATAATAACTGCAAAATTAAAGTCTCCCTGTAGGCAAGGGTTTAAAGTAATATTGCCTGTAGCAGAGTTGAGTGAAGGGGCGGGTATTGAAACAAAAGGATTGTTTATTGTTGCACCGTTAACGTAGGTCATTTGTTGTGGGTTAAAATAAGAAGGAGGTACGGGTAAATTGCTCAGTGGAGATGTAAACTCTATTTCTAGAACATCTCCATCGGGGTCTAACATAGGAAAGTTGAAATTACTTTGGATACTAGAGTTTTGTCGCATATTAATAGCCGCATATGGGAAGGTTGCATTGTTGGGCAAGGTGGAATTATCCAAGGTAGCTTCAATATACATGTTGTAGTTAGTTGAAGATGTACCAGAAAGATTGTTACTAGGATTTCTTGCACCAGTTGGTGTTACTTGCATTTGCCAATCTGGTGCAGGTCTTAATATAACAAGAGCTGAATATTCTCGAATCTCTATGCCCAGTAAATTAGATGATGGGATTTCACAACTTGTATTAGGACATGTATTATTATAATAAAAAGTATCCTGTGGCATATATGTTGATGAGTCAATTCCCAAACTAACTGATCGATACCTTAAAATTTCAATGGTTGCTGCAGGTATGCCACTACAATCTCTATATGTTCTGTAATGTACTTTATACGTGCTGTCGCTAATATGACTGTACCAGATTTCGCCCCCAGCTAGATGAGAGGCTTGTGTATTTATATAAGAACATATTATTGCAATGAGTAAAATAATCTTTTTCATAAAAGAAGTTTCCTTCTATGCAAATATAATCAATCAAAGGATTACTTCAGACTGCTCCTATTCCGGTGTGCTTTTCTATTGGCGCCAAATTTAAATACTTTTAATAAAAAAACCGTCACGCAAAGCGAGACGGTTTAAATATAATGGGTAGAGATGAAACTTATTTAAGTTCAACCTCAGCACCAGCTTCTTTCAACTTAGCTGCCATATCTTCAGCTTCTGCTTTAGATATACCTTCTTTAATAGTACCTGGAGCACCATCAACTAATTCTTTAGCCTCTTTCAAACCAAGACCAGTCAATTCTTTTACTGCTTTCACTACACCAAGCTTAGAAGCTCCGGCTGCTGTTAATACAACGTCGAATTCAGTTTGCTCAGCACCACCGCCACCTGCGTCGCCGCCTGCTGCTGGTCCTGCTGCCACAGCTGCTGCTGCCGGCTCAATACCGTACTCATCTTTAAGGATGTCAGCTAATTCATTTACATCTTTAACTGAAAGGTTTACTAATTGTTCTGCGAAATCTTTTAAATCTGCCATTTTACTATTTGTTTTTATTGTTTATGTTTTGTTTAATAATGTGGAAGCATTATGTAACGGTACTAACTACTTGTAACCTTATTCGGCACGTTCGCTCAGTGTTTTTAATATTCCAGCTAGTTTGCCACCGCCGCTTTTCAAGCCGCTGATAACATTCTTCGCAGGAGATTGTAATAATGTGATGATTTCTCCAATAAGCTCTTGCTTGCTTTTGATCGCTTTCAAGGCGGCTAATTGATCATCGCCCATAAATACGTCGCCATCAATGAAGGCGGCCTTTAATACAGGGCGGTCACCTGGATTATCGTCTCTAAAAGAAGAGATAATCACAGCAGGTTCTTTAGGGCTTTCAGAGAACATAAGAGCGGTAACACCTTTTAAAGCAGGCATTGTACTTTCATATTTTTCAGCATCTAAAGCTTCTAGCGCTTTTTGGATTAATTTATTCTTAGCCACTTTCATTTCAACATTTTTTTCGAAACAAGTGCGACGAAGATTCGTTATTTGCTCAACAGTGAGCGACTCAGTATCAGCCAAGTAAAAATTCTCGTATTGAGAAAATTTCTCTTTTAATACTTCTATTACTTCGTTTTTTTGTGCGGGTGTCATTGCCATAATAATATTTTTTTTGTTTGCTTGCCACGCTAGGCATGGTTTATTTATATGCGTCTACGCACTTACTGATTTAGTGTCAACTTTAATACCCGGGCTCATAGTGCTCGCCATGCTTAAACTTTTTAAGTAAGTACCTTTGGCGCTGCTAGGCTTCATTCTCATGATGGTCCCGATTAATTCTTCTGAGTTTTCTTTGATCTTATCAGCAGAAAAAGATACTCTTCCGATAGAAGCGTGAATGATTCCCGCTTTATCTACTTTAAATGCAATCTTACCTCCTTTTACATCGGTTACTGCTGCACCCACATTGGGTGTTACTGTTCCAGTTTTAGGATTTGGCATTAAATTACGTGGTCCGAGTACACGACCCAAACGACCAATCTTAGGCATTACAGAAGGTGTTGCAACGATTACGTCTACGTCTGTCCATCCTTTTTCAATTTTAGTAACGTACTCATCTAAACCTACAAAGTCAGCGCCGGCTTCTTTAGCCTCTTCCTCTTTATCTGGAGTACATAATACTAATACTGTTTTTGATTTACCCGTACCGTGTGGTAAGGTTACCGTTCCACGTATAGCTTGATCAGCTTTACGAGGATCTACACCCAAACGGATATGTAAATCAACAGAAGCATCAAACTTCGTACAATTCACTTCTTTTATTAAGCCTGAGGCTTCTTCTAAGCTGTAAAAATCTTTTTTCAATTTATCAGCAGCTGCTTTTCTTGCTTTTGTTAGTCCCATTTTGTTCTAATTTTTTGTGTTGATTAAATTAATTATCCCAAGGGGCATTTCCTTCCACAGTAAGTCCCATGCTACGAGCTGTGCCCGCTACCATGCGCATACCGCTTTCAACCGTGAAACAGTTTAAATCTTCCATTTTATCCTCAGCAATAGCTTTCACTTGATCCCAAGTTACTTTACCTACTTTTTGACGATTACTTTCTGGAGAACCTTTTTTCTTTTTGCTAGCTTCTAATAATTGTACTGCTGCAGGTGGTGTTTTGATTACGAAGTCAAAACTTTTGTCAGCGTATACCGTAACAACTACTGGTAATACTTTTCCTGCTTGATCTTGTGTACGGGCGTTGAACTGCTTACAGAAGTCCATTATGTTTACACCCTTAGCACCTAGTGCTGGTCCGATGGGGGGAGCAGGGTTTGCTGCACCTCCACGACATTGTAGCTTTATATAGCCACCGATTTCTTTTGCCATTTTTTTACTTTTTTTGGTTATAACGTCTCCGCATTATTGCCTCGACTTCCAACAGCTTCTATCCAATGATAGATGCTTTCAGGAGCGCAAAAGTAAGGTGGTTTTGTTGAAAAAGGCCAAATTAGGCTTAGTTTTTGTGAAGTGGGTGTTATTGAAGTTCATTCATCCAAGTTAAATTGGCGTCTAATCATTTCCAAAGGAGAATAAGGAGCATTGAAGATTGGAGAGTCTTCCACGTTCTTGAAATAATCTTTTTTGTGTTCAGAAGGTAAAGTCTCATAGGTAGCGTCTTCATTGCATCCTCCTATCGGTTCACGAACGGAACAGCCTCCCATAAGTGGTACTTGTCTTATTATCTCATTTTTACTTGTTACCGTATCTGGTAAGGCTTTAGCAGTTTTGTTCACTGTTTTTAGTTCATTATTATTTCTGTCCGATTCAGAGGTTTGGGCAGTTGTAGTAAACGGAAAAAATACCAAGGCCAGCACGTACAAAAACTTCTTAAGTTTATCATTAAGGGTAAGTGGAGTAATTATTTGTTCTTTTCTAAACTTCCCACATACTTTTTCTTTTTTGCTTTCGAGGTAGGCAATGATTTCTGAATTACTCATTTCCGTAAAATCCAGAACCACCTTGCTACATTTATCACAGAACCGACCTTGTTCGCTTGGCGTCATTTGCTCCCAGTTTTCAGAGCAGGGGTTTGGTATGAAGATTTGTTTATGCACCTGTCATAAAGATAAAACAATTTTGAACCATAAGATATATAACCTTTTAAATACTATAAAAAATTTACATTACCTTGAAGCACTACGAGAGTTTATGAGGTTCGCATTATATTTGAAATTATGAAGCTTAAAATTTTTCTTCTTTTCATTTTTTTGACCAGCTTTCAGTTGGTCAAATCCGAAATTTTAAAACTAGGCCAAAGCGCACCTTTTGAAGCTCCTCAAAAGGGCTTTGCCAGATTGTTTGCACTAGATAACGGCAATGTGAGCTATGTAAAATATTTCAAAGGCGAATTAGATTTTCGACTATATGATAAAGGGTATAAACTGATCACTAGCAAGAAGGTAATGCTTCCCGAAGGAGGCTCAATAAATAAATCTTCGGTGCTAAAATTATTTACTATTAAAAATCAAGTAAACGTTTTTGTTCAAGGAAATTTGAATCGATCATGGACTTTATTTCAAATCAGTATAGACGGCAGTACGGGTGAAGTCTCAGAAAATAAAATTGTTCGTAAACTAGATAAGGTGTCAGACGGCAAGGCCTTTGCAAAAGGGTATAGCAGACAGGTTGAACCCAAATATTATTTAAGCAAGAGCGACTATTCAGACTATTATGTAATTGGAGTTCACGATTCTTATAATAAGGATAAAAAGCAAAGCCTGTTCGTTATGCTTTGCAATGGTCAGTCCAAAGTAATCGATAGTTCTTACGTGCCGTATCCTATTGAAGGTTACGATTTTATGCGTTTACGCGATCTGATCGTAGGGCCAGATCAATCTGTGTATGCTACAATTTATAGTATGCAAAAGGCCAATGCCATGGGGATTGGAGATGAAAAATTTGCCTTGCATTTAGCTAAGCTCAAAGATAATAAAGTTGATTTTTTACGTATCAATATGCCCGTTGGTTTATATCCTGAGAAAAGTATGTCGCGTTATAACAAGGCCACGAATCAAATTATTTTTTTTAATAGAATACGAGTATCCAAAAAAATGTTGGATAATGGAAAAGACAAACGGAGCGGCAATACATTTTATGTAGATCAGCTTTTATTTTATGATGCGACCTCTAATAAAATTGTAAAATCTATAGGGCTCGATCTAAAAGATTTTGAAGTGAATCGAAAGAAGCTCTATGGGGCTAAGTTGATAAAGAAAAAACCTTTCAGTGTAGTGCCGCAAAATATGATAATAGATGAAGAAGGAAATTTTTCGGTTATCATAGAAAGTATAGTGACAAAAGCTAGTCAACAATCATGTTTTAAATTGGTTGATGATATTGCTGTGTTACATTATGATAAAAACGGAGAATTTCTTTCCTCCCAAATTGTTGTCAAAAGGCATGTTGCTGCTTGCGGGTATTCTGATGATCACAAATATTATGCCCTGATAAAATCTCTTAGTTTTAATGCTTTTTATCATCATAGATACACGTCGTTTAAAGCATGTCCATTAGTCCGAGCTGATGATCATTTATTGTCTTTTGCGTATATCAATGGCAAAACTCAAAAGTATCTTATGGTGAACGACTTTATATCGAATCAAAAAATTGTAGCGAATGGGTTGAAGGGAAAACTAAAAAAAATGAGGAGGCCCACAAAAGCCACCGCTTATTACGTAGGATTGGGCGGTATGGAATTTGTTCCAAAAAGTGAGCCTTTGTTTACTGAAACAGAAGGGGAGATTGGCTTCTTTTTAGCGTCTGATTATAATAAAATAACCGATCGCTTTGTAGTCTTAAAAAGAGAAAAGGATAAGCTACGAGTAGTCTGGATGCAGCCGGATTAATCTATGAGTAAAGAAGGTAATGTGGGGCACTGCTTTAAGAGTACAACGAAATCTGTTTACCTGATCAGGGTAACATCTCCTTTCACCTCTTTAGTGCAACTCCCTTCTTTTACTTTTATAATGAAAACATAAGTACCCAATTCTGCATAATCTCCATTGTAACTTCCGTCCCATCCTTCTTGCCAATGGGTAGTGTGAAAAACGCGTTGTCCCCAACGATTGTAAACTGATAGGTATTGTATATCTAACTCACCATTTCCTATTCTTATAATTTTGAATATATCATTATGGCCATCGCCATTCGGGCTGAACGCATTGGGGGTTTTAAATTGAGTTTCTGATGGCATGCAAAAAGTAGCACTATCCGAGAAGCAACTATTCGATGCTTTAAGCGATACACAAATTTCCTGATTATCAAATTCTTCAATATTTTTAGGACTGGGTTGCGGGTCTGCCGAATATTGCTTACCATTAATATACCATTGGTAGTTTTCAGCCTCGGAGCTTTTGTTTTTTACAACGAGTAGAGCAGCGTCATCGCAATTTAGGTTTGCTTCAAAATCTGAGGTAGGTTTTCGTAGGATATTGACGGTAAAGGATACGGTTGTATCAAACGGGCATTGTGCCAATGCATTACTTTTTAGATTTACAGAATAGGTTTGAGTCCTAGTTGGGCTGAAAGTTGCACTGTGATTATTCTGATCATAGGTTGAAGTTCCGGCCGGTGTAATTTGGATATCTGCTTCTGGAATAAAGTTTAATTTATAGGTACTCCCTAAGCAAATACTTGTATCGTTTAGGCCGATAATATTGGGCTTAATTATATCAATTGTAAATGAAAGACTCGTATCAAAAGGGCAGGGGTTATTGTCCTTATTGGTAAGTCGAATGGTATAGGTTTGTTTTGAGTTGGGGCTAAAGGTTGCGCTGTGGTTTACAGAATCGTAAAGAACATTTATAAACGGATTTATTTGAATATTGGCATCTTTTGGAAAAGAAATATTTATAAATTCATTCTCACAAATGCTAGTATCATTGATCTTAAAATCAATTTTTGAGTCTACAATATTTATATTTAAACAGGAAGTGTCCGGCGTAAATTTCCATAAATCGTTAGCGGCATTTACTGGATTTGAACTGAGTCCTCCAAAAATCCAAATGTTTCCTTGTTCGTCACTCCACATACAATGACCTGATCTGCCAGGAATAGAATTAGTGGCGGTAGTTATTCCCTTTAGGCCATAGTTAGAAATTAAAGGAATTCCACTAAGAGAACCCCATAGTAACTTCCAACTGCGATTATTATTGCTAAACAACCATAGGTCGTTATCGAATGCGCTGCCCCCAAAGGTTATGAGGGCGGTGTTACAATTGGTTAGCTGACTAATGGTTCTGTTTTCATGACGACCTGATGGTATATTACTTTGAGAGAATAAGCATAATCCATTAATTGTACTGGCTGGGTCAATGCTATTAGAGCCGTCAACCCATGTCCATAATTTGCTTTGTAAATCATATTTCCAAACGGTATTGAAATGACCTTTTGCTGGGTCAAAACTACCAAAAATAAAAAGGCTGTCTTTAACTTTCCAATTAGTATGAGAGTAGCTCGCTCCCGGTTCGTTAATAGCAGCAGGAATATTAATTGTGCCATAAGTTGCAGCTTGATTAGCTAGATCAGAGCCTGCTTCCCAAGTCCATTCATTTGTATTTAAATCAAAACTCCATAGGTCATTCATTAAATTATTAATGAGGGGACCATACGTGAGACCTCCAAAAAAGAAAAGTTTATTTTTTACTACCCAAGCGGAGTTGCTTTCTCCTCTAGAGCCAGGCTGATTTAGGGCAGAGGCAACGCCCTTAACTCCATGGTTAGGAGAAACATTTGGAGTGTTATACCCAGCAATCCAAGTCCATTCATTCGTTGCAATGTTATAACGCCATAAGTCACTATATAAA
>Ga0209187_1001873_pt1 | contig 22097 bp, 18 predicted proteins | sample BantaG_FD_187430 | JGI IMG/M metagenome (GOLD analysis project Ga0209187, IMG submission 187430) | Marine algal microbial communities from Bantry Bay, Ireland - BantryBay_4 metaG (SPAdes) (version 2) | ecosystem: Host-associated > Algae > Red algae > Unclassified | place: Bantry Bay, Ireland...
TCTTGTAGCCATATCCCTGAGAATAGTATTGTCTAATTTGATTAATTGTTTTCATTCGTATTGGTTTATATGCCATATATGATCTTTTTAGATCATATATAATTCATCATCACCATTCTACATACTTTTAGAAGTCTTAGCTGAATAAAACAGGGGGGTCAGCTTCGAGCATTAGGGGGGTCAATACTTCCGTCAACTGGGGGGTCAATACTAGGTCAATAGACATTTATGCTTAATATGAACTCAATCTATGCTACTAGCCCTATTTCGTAGGCTGTCTCTGTCCTAAGGACTCCATATATTCTACTTAATAATTTCCTTGCAACTTTCACTATTATGTCATTCGGTTTCTTCCCTGCATGTTTTCGATAATACTCTTGCATCACCGGATCTATTCTTACTGCCTGCCATGCTGTTTCCACTAGATAACTTCTGAGTATACTTAGACACCTAGGAGTCACTCCTTGAGTCTTATGAGTACCAGCACTTTGGTAAGTCGTTGGCATCAATCCGACTAAACTTGTTAAGTGTTTGAAGTTTTTAGATCTACTTACACTACCCACCTCCGCAATAAAACAAATAGCGGTCAAAGGTCCTACTCCTGGAATTGTCATGAGCAAATTATACTCCTTCTTATGATTTTCTCTACAGTACTTTCTTAATTGATTACCTATCTCATTGATTTCATAATGCAAGAATTCTTCTTGTTTCAAACTCGACAAAAATATTAATTGTGCAGTATGGTATTCCCATTCCAGTTTCCTCAACCAATCCCTAAATGCATGTGACCAATTAGCATTATCTAATTCTCCTGGTACAGATCGTCCATAATAGATAAGTAGGTTTTTTATTCTAACCTTAATTGATCTTGCACACTTGACTAAGTCTCTTCGTCTTCTAAACAAACCTCGAAATTGCTCCCGTTCAACATTCGGAATGCTAACATTTCTAATAAGTCCGAGTTTCAAAAACTTACTCAATGCTCGTGCATCAATGGAGTCTGTTTTTTGAAATTTCTGCTTACTCATTCTTGGTAGATCAGCTGGGTTAACAACATAACTCTTCCATCCAAAAGACATAAATTCACGATGCGCCCAATAACCAAAGCAACCACATTCATAAATTGTCTCAACTGAGTAATCTGGAAATTCCTTTAAAACTTTCTTTTGTAGTTGTTCTGGAGATGGCTCCATACTGAATGGATTGCCAGAAAATAAATCCGATCTAAAATGTACTCTCCATGTTTTCTTGTGAAAGTCGATACCTATCCATAACTTAGGTGTAGTTCTAGCTTGGGTTTTCATAATTTTGCTTTTTTATCCTAAGCTAGGGCTTTTACATGGATGCTGATCATGTCAGATTGGCTGACGCCATATCCGCCAGATATCGCAGATACGCTATCTGCCAGCTAAAAATCAAACGGAGAAAGACGATAAAGAATTTTTAAGCCAAATGAGAAAACTTTGGATTCAGGAATAATTTAAATATGAAGCTAAACTCAATTTTAAAACTTAAAATTATATCAACTATATTATCATCTTGTAGAAATTCACCTGAAAAAATAGCTGAGGACTGGAGTAAGAGAATTAAAATGAACATAATTGAAGAAAGCAAATTAAATAATAGCAGAATTGAAATTGACTCAACCGAAGAAAATTGGAAAACAATTGTCTATTGGAAAAATAACATAAAGCTTAGAGAATATAATTATCGGCCAATTGATGTAGACACAGTTATATCAATTTTTTATAGCAAGAATCAAATATTTGAGCTTATAAGAGAATTATGTCCTGGGGTAGATAGAAGTTTTGAAGAAATTAGATATGAGGGTGAACATTTAGGATTGGCAGAATTTAGATATTGCAATGGCGATATTAAAGAAAGAGGCTATAGAATTGATGGTGATGTGGGGGTCTGGGAAGAATATAATACGAAAGGAGAGGGATCAATACAAAAGATTTTGGAAATATAGATAGATTGAAAAGGTTAGATAGAATAAAATACGAGTAATAGCCAGCAGATAACAAGCGACGATCACGATCATGCTTCCTTCGTCTGTACGACGGATGTCGCAGATCCGTTAGCATTCATTAATAGAAAAAATAAAACCGGGTAGAATGAATAAGAAAAGAATTATTGGAATGATTATCAGCCTCATTGGTCTTTTTATTATGGGATATGAAGCAGGTAGGAATTCCAAAAGCGGTGAAACTAATATGAGTCTAATTTTTACAGGATTATTTATTGTTTTTGTTGGAGTTTTTATTGTTTCTTATTTTAACAAGAAGAAATCTACGAAGGGATAATTATTTAAAAAGGCAAATTTTTTCTTTTTATTAAATATGATTCCAATATTTCAAATGTTGAATTATATATAAAGTTAGAATGAAAATAGAAAACGAAATGGTAACAAGTGATAATGATGTCAGACGGCAAGAGCCATCCGCCACATATCACCTATCAATATATGAAAAGAATCAATACATCCAAGCTAAAATCAATAATAACAGTATCTTATATACTCATATTCTCTTGTGTCTCAGCCCAAGAATATTTTTCAGGCAAAACGGCAAAAGGACTTATTCAGATATACTTATTTGAGCCTAATTGTCAGCCACGTGGATTTTACTATGAATAACAAAATGATATAACTGACATAGTGTACAAAAGCCAAAAAGTTGGATAGGATATTATGAGCAATGAAGTTAAAGTAGTAGGTAGAATTAAATTAGATGATTCTGATTTAAATTGTCCAACTATATCATGCAGTCTAACACTTGCTGACCTAGATTCAACCTTTCACATCCAATTATACAAGAAACATAATAATTGGAAACCAAGTATTCCAAAATCAATTTCTACAAAAGAACACTTCTTTATATCTAGCCAACTAAACAGTGCTCATAATTCAAGTAACTTGATCATTTATGAAAGAAATACCTTTGAAATTAAGCAAAGGATTGTCTCAGAAAATTTCAATGGGAATATAAAATCAATTGAAATAGAAGATTATAATTTTGACAACTACGACGACTTTTCAATTTTTCGTTTCTTTGGAGCAGGTCCAAATACATTTAGAGATTATTACTTGATTAATATAAATACGTGTGAATACTTTAAAATTATAATTGATGGATCTTCATTGATTTTCGATCAAGACAAAAAGCTGGTGTATTCCCACAATCAATGTTGTGCAGGAGCATATCAAAGTAATAGTACTTTTAAAATAGTAAACGATAATTTGGTTCTAATAAAGGAGAATTGTAAGGAGTATGATGCTGAGATAGACGACTATATAGAGGTTGAATGTAAATAAATACAGCTCCTAACAATCGATCCAAACGATAATGTGCTAAAGTCCATGGAGTGTATCTCCATCACTTATGGGAAAGAAACTAAAACAATGAATACACAAGAGTAAATCAAAACGTTTGGAATTCCAGTAACATACTTAAATCCGTCTAAACTTGAAACGCAAGACTTACGAAGTAAAATGGTAGGATCTGAATCTTTTGTAATTGATGAAATTGATAAATGTCAACATTGCAATTGTAAAATGACATTAATATTAGAACTGTTTAAAGATGAATTTGAAGAGGCTTACTTTCACGATAATAGTAATTACTTACAAGTAAAAACTTGTTATAATGAAGAGTGCCTATATGATCGTGAGATCGAATTTAAATTAGCATTTGGGAATACAAATAATTTAATAGCAAACACAGTTATTATTGAATCTCATATTCCTAATATATATTTCGAGCCTAAATCAGCTTTCGAAGTTCCTTACAATACCTATGAAACAAGTGAGCAACTTAATTTATCTGAAAAATTAAGACAAGACGAATATGAGAACAGAATTGAAAAATATGTTTCCAAAATAGGAACAAAAATAAACGGAGATATATTTGCCTGGAATGAAATAGAAATCCCAGTTTGTAATTGCGGCAATAAGATGAGTCAAATTTTGCAAATTTCATCATATGAACCTTGTCTACATCCAAATGAGGATAGGCAATATTATAATTGGGAACCTTCAATTGGTGTATTTATAGCTCAATTAGGTAATTATCATTATTTTACTTGCAAAATCTGTAAAGATGAAAAGATTGAATACCGGTGGGATTCTATGTAATAAATTAAATTAATAGCAGATGGTATCATGCCATAGCCTATCGGCTACGTCAGATACCCTCATAACGTCGGTACGTCTACGCCCCATATAATAATATCAAAATACTTATAAAATGAATTCAATAAAATGAAAGAAGATAAAAAGCAAGATATATACGATGACTTTTATGATAGGGTAAATATGACTCCATCTGAACTAGAAAAATGGCTAGATACTGAAAAGTCAAAATCTGTGGGACAGGATAGTGGAGATGGTGAATCTATCGGACACAAGAGTGGTCAGAAAATCATTGATATAAAGAGAACGAGAAAAGATGAGCTAACAGATGCTAATTTTGACCACATGAAAAAAGTGAATGCTTATGTGTCTCGACATACTGCTCAGAAACCAGATGGAGATGTAGAGGAATCAAATTGGCGATATTCATTAAAAAACTGGGGACATGATCCTTTAAAATGAATTGCATTGATGTTCAAAAAGTATTATTCAATTCAAGAATTATTGCAGTAGTATAATCAAGTTACGACAACCAAATATAAAATGTCTCAATCAAATAGAATTGATTGAGACATTTTAGTGTATACTTTTTCTAAAGTGTAGGAATCAACACATTGGATATTGCATGGACGACACCATTCGTCGCTTGTACATCGGTAATGATGACATCAGAAAGATTTCCACCTGCATCTTGGATTTGAACATTGTCTCCAATGAGGACAGTAAACTCCTGACCATTAACAGTACTGACCACCATGTTATCGGATAGGTCGGATGACAAGACATTAGCACCACTGATGACATGGTAAGTCAACACAGATCCCAGTTGGTCTGGAGATAACGTTGCTGTGACATCCGCAATAGCATCAAATCCAGAGTTGACTGGAGCAAATACTGTAAATGGACCATCTCCTCGCAACACACTCACTAATTCGCCCGAAGCGCCAGTAAGCGCAGTTACTAAACTTGAAAAGCTCGAATTTGCTTGTGCATGACCAACAACGTCAAGAGGAGTGAGGACACTGTCTATGATATGGATGACACCATTGTCAGCATCTACATCTGCTGTGGTAACATTAGAAGAATTATTGACAGTGATTCTACCTCCAGATATTTCTACAAGTAAGGATAGAGCATTATCGTCAGGTCCTGTTTCCGCTGCTGTTGACAGATAGCTTTGGCCTTGCGCTAGATTTTCAGTTAAGGCAACAGAAGGCAAGACATGATATAATAATATTTCAGTTAGGTCATCATCCGAGATAGTCATTAAATCTACACCCAAGGCATCAAAGGCATCATTTGTCGGTGCAAAAACAGTGAAAGGCCCATCTCCTTGGAGTGTCTCGACTAGATTAGTTCTTTGTAGTGCAGAGACCAATGTGCTGAACTGATCATCTCCAGCAGCGATGTCTACAATTGTATTTGTTTCCTCATCATTATTATCTCCATCTGGAAAGAGGACAATGCCATCATCATCCCCGCAGGATACGATTGAAATTGATAGAAAAGCTAGAATTAAGAGTTTGAAAATAGAGTTCATGCAAAATGTATTTTAGTTATGTTAAGTACTAGTTACAACTACACAATTTTTATTTTGTTGTACTAGTTGTAAAAGCTTTTTAGAATAGAGATCAAGCCTTACTTTAAGAATCAAACCAGCTGTTTATTGACAATCTATTGACTCAGTGATCAACCCCCCGTTATTGTTCACTTTTATTCGATAACAGTTTCCGTTGGGTGCCACCAATACCACTCCGTAGGTTCTATCTTGGATTAATAAATCTCCTTGCTCAATAGTGATTTCGTCTTTAATAGGCGTTGATGGGATGACATTATTTCCAAATTCGTAAGCGCCTGCGTCTATCACGCCATCAGAAATAACTCTCGACTCAAAAGATATCGGGTGAATATATGATTGTGTCGGCGTCAAAGAAGTGCTACCGACACTAGACATAGTGGTGCCAAAATTAATTGCAGGTGAATTTCCAGTTAAGCTATAATCATAGTTTGATTCATCCACAAACCCCAATGCGTTAATATCGGTATTTGTATAATTATTAGAAAATGTAGTTGCCGTCCCTTGAATGATTGTGCCTGTTCCCGCAAATATATTGTTACTCACATTTGCAACACTTGTACCATTTGCAGCCCAAACAAATATACAAGAGGCAGCGCGTTTATTTACCATTGAATTATTGATTACATACAATTCTGACGAGCTATTTGTTAGTCCCTCCAAGCCATAGCCTATTAAATTATTATTAGTGGCAACGGGTCCTTGCATCAATAGATTTCCAAGCACGACGGACAGTCCACCATTTGGAAGATCAATCAGTCGGCTAGATATACCTGACTGCTCATCCATTATTCTATTGTAATAAATATAGTTTTCATTCGCTCTTGACTTTATGCAGTGGCCAATGTTTGCATGGTGCGAATAGTTGTATCTAAATGTAAAACTTCGTGCAGAGTTGACATAAATATTATGCGTAAAGCCCGAGCCGAACCCATTATAACCAAACTCTGAATGTTCAATTAATATATCACCGTCATTGGGCGTGTTGATTGTCAAAATCCCATTTTCATTGTCATGAAAATAGCAATGGCGAATAGTGAAGCCAAAGCCATCCACTCGTATACCCGCACCATTTTCCGAAGGTACTCTGGCACCAGAAAATTCAATGTTTTCAACCGTGATGTTATTGCCAGCTAGTACCCAGATACCTTTGCCCCAAATATAATCATCTTCAGAAACTTGCTGCAGATGTGGTCTACCGCTCACACCTCTGATGACTAAGTCATTATTAGTCCAAGCGGCAAGAGCTTCTTGGCCAATATAATTGCCTGCATCAATTTCTATAATGTCTCCATCTTGAAGGACATTGGCATTATAGAGTGCATTAGGCGAAGCATATGTTTTTGTTGGCCCGACTTCATAGGTTGCAGAATAGGAGTATAAGGAGATCATGCTGAAAATAAGGAACAGGAGTACTCTGGTCATACTGATGTTTGTGGTTATAAATGAAATGGTGAAAGTGAGATTATGGAGCTGCAAAGTATAGAATTATTCTAGTTGTTTATATAGGGGGAAAGCCTGATTTTTTTAGGATTGTGGAGACAAATGGGTTTAGTTATTATTATTGTTGTTTTTAGTGTACACTGCTGAATGGTCCCGTCGGGATCAAATTATGTTAGCCACGGGTGAAACCCGTGGCGGATTATACATATAAAAAGCAAAATTGGCATGATTTTTTGGTTAAAATCATGTCAATTTTAACTCTCCTGATAGACACTACTTTAGATGAAAATTCACGACATGTTTAAGTTTTTCGAGCTAAATAACTATCTTAGAAACAACAAGCATAAACCAATTGTAGAAACGACAACCAACTTAAATCAATAGTAGTCTTTACGAGTGGTGCAGTTATGGATGTATGGAATCCTTTATTCTATTTCACGTTGGAATAGTGAAATTTCGTATGGGATGCTATTTTTATAATACACTGTAAATCAGAAGTTTGTGTGCTAAAGGTGTGATTTTTATTGATATAAACTTGAATTTATTGTCTTTTTGGATCGAGTGAGTGGTGTTACTTTGTGTGGGATCGCCCGATTTGGATGGATGACGCCTTTTTATTAACTAATGTACATCTTCAAATGAGGAATTTACTTCTTAGCTGTAATTGCAGCCATTTTATTTTAGTGATTATTATTCTTGCCAGCTTTTTATTTTCTATTGACAAACTTTATTCACAACTTGATCTGGAACCAATTGTTGAACCTGAAAAGGAAACTTTAATTCCACCACCATGTGTTCCTGATTGCAGGAATGAAACTAGAGTTGATTTTGATACACTAAATGAAAGTGGACCAGATACTGTTTTTGTCAAAGATCAGTATGTCTTGACTTTCTCTGAAGATTCTTTGAATTGTAAACGCCTTATTCAGATATCTCAAATGAATATTCATCAAATAAAAATTGACAGTGTTTTACAAGCTAATAATATAAGTATTGTAAATGATGTAGTTAATACGGTAAAACTTTTATGTCAATCAGATGATCGTTTAGTGCTAGATGAAATAAAAAAATATTATGTAAAAACGTTCTTAGATAGGATTCTAGTGGAAAGTCAAGCCTCTGAAGTAAATCCTATTGATAATACAATACAAAAATGTCTTTGTGATAAGGAAATTTACTTATATGAAGGTCTAGATATTGAGTCTGAAGGCTATGTTTTAGCTACACAGACAGATGATGAATTCGAAAGCAATGGGGGAACAATTTCTAGAAATTTAGTCATCGATTCTCAAGAGAATACCATTGATATACCTTATGTTAAGTTTGATACAATAGGCATTGACGCCCCATTAAATACAAATCCAAATAAAATTGTAGCTATATTAGATAGTGGAATAGATTTGTATTTTTTTTCAGATTATATATATGCTGAAAATCAAACTGATAATTGTCTTGAGGAAGATTATTGGGGATGGAATTTTATTGACGATTCAGATAATGTCCAAGATGTCTTTGGTCATGGTACTTTAGTTGCAGCAAGTTTTAAATATACATTAGATGTTGAATCATCTCGACCAAACGGAATTGATTATGATTATAAAATATTGCCTGTCAAAGTTTTAGACGATTGTGGCTTTGGAACACTCTATTCTGTGATATGTGGATTGTATTATGCTCGAGCAAAAGGTGCTCATATCGTCAATGCCAGTTGGGGTTTGTATCATCATAGGGAACAGTTAGAAGAAGCTATTATTGAATTAGCGGCAGATGATGAAATACAAATAGTTGCTTCAACAGGAAACGATGTAAATAATGTAGATGTGATTGACCATTTTCCTTCAGGTTATTCGTCCATTTATGGCAGTAATAATGACTTTCAAACACATGTTAATGTCTTTGCAGTTGGCGGTTTAAATCAACCATATTACATGGATGAGAGATGTAGTTTAGATAAATGGAATGAAACAAATTATTCTTCATTTACAATTGTCGAAAATGCAATGGGTTACAGTGAATTGATGAATACTCAACCGTATTCAAATATTGAAATGGAATCTACGAATTGTACTTGTGAAGGAACTTCTTATGCTGCTCCTAGGTTTAGCGCAGCTTTGGTAGTAGAACCCAATTTTAATATATATTCAATACCATATAGAGTTGCACAGACTAACGCCTATATTCTATACTCATATTGGACTAACAAATCATGCTTCTCTTCTTCAGGTCAGAGTTACGATTAAGTTTAATTTTGATATGCTAATGAGAAATAATATAGTTTTTTGTGCTTTTATGTTAATTGGTTCCATTTTACATAGCCAACATATCCAAAGTATATTAGCAGCTAGAAATGACTCGATAGTAAACAATCAAATACCTCTTTTAAAGAAACAGATTGATAGTCTAAAACATACCAATCATAATGATACTCTTGGCATAGCATATTATTTTCTTTCGGATAAGTTTTATAAGAATTTAAGTGATATTGATTCTGCTCTACATTATTCTACTTTAGCTGAATTGACATGGAAAAACTATATTATTAATAGTGATCGAAGGGTACTGAATTTTTATAATACTGTAAAGTATTACGAGGCAGACAACCAATTAAAGTCTCTTGTTTCATACTTCTTAAATCACTACAAGGATATTGATCAAAATCAAAGACTAGATGTTTATGCTGTCACATTAAAAAAAACGATTGCTGCTCTACAAACGTTAGGTGATAATGAAACGGCACTACGAATCTTGGAATATTTTTTATCACTTGAAAAAGACAATAGCAGCATAGTGAAGCAATTGTCTGATTTATATCTTGAAAAAGGTAAAATAGAATCAGCTTTACACCAATACAGTAAAGCAAAAGTGTCTTATGAACAAGCAATACAGTATGAAAATAATCTTCCAAAAGATATACAAACAATTGGACGGCGAACAAATATTGTGAACCAACAATTTATTCTGCTTAATGAGTCTGGACATCCCAAAGAAGCAATTGAATTGGTAAATGATTTTTTAACTCAAATTAAATTGCCAAGAGATAAAATCATGTTGATAGGTAATCTAGGATACAGCCTCATTGAAAGCAGAAAATATGAACAAGCAATTCAATATACTAATATAGCTTATACTGATATCAATTTAATATCTGAAGAGCAATATTTAAATAAAGCATCATTTATTCAAAATTATGCAGAGGCATTAATGCACGTGGATAGTCTTGATAAAGCAAAAGTAGTTATTGATCAAGCCTTTGACGTTGCTCTAAATGGGAAGTCACAGAAATTAGACTCACTATTAACTCGTCCTGATAAAAATGTTTTAGTAGAAATATTATACCAAAAGTCAAGAATACTATTTCGCTTGTATAAGAGAACTGCTGAGGAAGATTATAAGAACACTACCGTAAAAACTATAATAGCGATAGATGAAATAAGTCAATCAATTATAGACGATCAATTATTTGATGCATCAATAATCAATTTAAAGGAAAGATCATCAAAATATTACAGACACGCCATTGATGCCTTTTACTATTTTGACGACTGGGCAAATTTATTTCTTTTCTCAGAAAAAAACAGAAACCTGCTGTTGCTGAAAAATATAATGGAAGAGACACATAATCATCTGCTAATGGATAGCTTACATAAGCTGAAGACCATCGAGCAAAATTTACACTATGCCATATACACTAAAAAACAAGATTCACTCAGAACATCATTGATTGAACTACAACAGCAGCTCATATTAGTCGAATCCAAAATTAAATCTGACACAAAAGAAAGTTCGATCCAACTTATTGATTTAGGCGATGACATTTATAAAAATAAAATTGTATTCTATTATCAATATGGTCAAGACTCCCTTTACCTACTTAGCTTTGTCAATACTAAAATGAATGTAAAACCACTCGCAAGTATTGAGGTTTTAAATGAAATGCTTGAGTCCTATTTAACTCTAGTACATGACAATAAGCAAATTTTTGATACATCACTTTCAAAAAAATTAGCTTCAATATTAATCCCAGATCCTTCAATCTTGCAAAGTCATCTACTGATCATTCCCGATAAGCAATTGAATTATTTGCCTTTTGAAAGTCTATTGTTAAAAGATGATTCTTATTTATTAGATAAAGCATCTATTTCATATTGTAGTTCGTTAAGCCTATTTCATCATTTAGACAATATGTCAAGTCAGCCAATTGAAATCCTTAATATTATCAGTCCTGACTATAAAGAAATGCAATTAAACGATTTGATAGTTTCAGCTACAAAAGGCAAAATGACATTTAATTATTTGGTGCATTCTAAGAATGAGGTCGGACACATTTCTGAAATATTACCTGCCATTATAACAGAGGGAATTGACATCGATAAAAATGACGTATTGAATCAATTATCTGAGGCGGAAGCTGTTCACTTTACTGGACACGCCGTCATGATACCTGGTCAGGACAAGCTTTCTTTTTTAGCTCTTGCGGAGGATTGGAGCAATATAGACAATGTGATTACGATGGGAGAGATTTCTAGTCTAAATACAAATGCTGAATTGATATTCATGAATGCATGCAATACGGGAAATGGCACTTATTTAGACGGAGAAGGTGTTTATGATCTTTCACGTGCCTTTCTTTCTGCAGGTGCCAAGTCAATAATAAGCAGCATGTGGGAAATCGATGATCAATCTAGCAGTGAAATCACAATCTCATTTTACAAGTATTTAAAAAAGGGCGAATCAAAATCTAATGCTCTTAGATTAGCTAAACTGGATTACATCAAAAATGTAGAAACAGATCGAGCGAAGCATCCGTATTATTGGGCTGGACTTGTAGCTATTGGAAATGTTGATCCTGTGCATTTCCAATCAAACCCTATACCTGTAGCGATCTGGGTGGGACTTGGTTTATTAATTCTCTTACTACTATTCCGTAGACAGCTGAGCCAGTTGCTGAAGTAATTCTTGACTCGAATTATATCTAACACTCTCTGTGCTTATTTCATTAAGAAGTTGAATAGCAGAACGATAATCTTTATTATGGATTGAAGATAATGCTTTGTACCAACTTATATCATTTCTATACATTCCAGATTTATCATTTATTAAATCAAAATTGCTTAGTGCTTGAGACGAATTCTTTGCACCTAGAAGAGCAATTGAATTATAATATTCTACTTCAGGATTAATTGTGTCATTGAGTAAATGGTATTGAGCAAACAGTGTTACAGCTTTTTCATAATTGGGAAGGTTGTATGCATACTCTGCTAATTGCAAAACAGAATCTGCCTGGATCTGAATTGGGTCGCTGTTCTCATTAGGAGATTTTGTCATAAACGAAGCCATCTCCGGATCAAAATACTCCGCAAACAACTCCTCCCCAGTCACAGGAGCACCTCCCTTCGGCAACAACACCAAAATAAGTATAGCCACAAGAGCAGCAGCAACTAAATAGAAAGTTCGTCTCTGAAAATTAATTCGCTTGACCCTGCCTTCCTCCCCACGTTTATCCATTTCTTCCGACTTCCCTTCCTCCATAACTTGAGAAACAACATCTATCGCTCCTTTATTGTCAGCCTTTCGCTGCGCAAACATTTCCATCTCCTTCACCATATCGACTTCTTCACGCAATGCAGCATCCTTGCGCATCGCCTGCTCAAAGAATTGCATCTCTTCTGGAGATAAACTCCCAGAGACAAATGCTTCGATATGCTCAAAGGGATTATTCATGCTCTCGTTTCCAATTTAAATATTGAATATCAGCTTTCAAAAATTTTCGCCAAGATGCCATACAAGCATGTTTGCGACGGTACATGGTGTTGGCCGAATTAAATTGGAGCGTTTCCAAAATCACTTCTGTTGATTGCTCTTCCTTCAGCATGCTGATGAGTTGTTGGCAGAGATCAGAGAGTAGTTTCATTGTACGTGTGAGGATGAGTTCGAGTTCCAAGCTAGAATCTTGCATGTCTATTTGTTTGTCTTCAATAGAGTGTGTAGCCTGTAATTCATTTCTTACCTGATCATTGCGTTTTTTATTTCGCTTCAGACCGTACCACATGTATGTGCAGACTCTATAGATATAGGCTCCAAATACTGTCTCAATTTCAAAAGGCTTTTTTGCATATCTGGTGATCGTCGCTTCTAATGCGTTTTGAAAGATGTCTTCTGCATCGCTACTTGACCCACCTTGTTTTAAAATGAATTGTCTCACCTTAAAAAAATTATCATCGTAAATCTTTTTTACAGTCTGCCGATCGCCCTGAATTAAGCCTATAAGCTCCTCCATGAAAAATAAATCTTCTATGTAGGGTAAGGTAATAAGAATATTAAACACGTAGGAGTGAAAATCACAATGATCGCTATCAAAGTTCTAGACCAGATGATCGAACATTGATTTTCAAATCGAAATGTATTGGGTTTTAGAGACCTATTTTAATCTTATAATCGATCCTATTTAAATTCATAAAAATGAAAAATAAAATTTTACACTGTTTAATTATTTGTATTTGCTTTTCACTCAATATATTCTCACAAATAGAGGTGTGGGATGGCGATTTAGCATTTACCACAGATTACATCTTTTCGTATGAAGATTTTTTTATTTACGATGATGATATTCCTTCAGAATCAGTATCAGAGAATGAAGATATAGTTAAAGCTCGTTGTTTTTGCCGAATTGGTAATGACAGAGGCTCTCGTCAAAAAGAATTTCCGAATGCGCTTAAAGACCTAGGAGTATTGAAGTCTTGGGGAGGGCCAATAGGCGGTACTCAAAATAGAGAAGATGAATGCGGTAGGCTGTGTTCCTTCGCAGCAAGTGATTGGTTAAATAAATTGTCATACGATGCATTATGTAAATATGTAAAGAAAAGTGGATCACAAAGGGTTGTTGCATATTCAAAAGTAGGTGGTCGCGATTGGACTGTAAGAGGAGCTGGGAAAAAGGCAAATTGTTGTAATGCAAGACTTGTTAATTGTCCATCTGGAACCAATTCTGAAGATGAAAATTTTCCAGGGCAATGTTCAAAACATATGTGTGGCAGTATTTCAGAAATAAATAAAAGATTTTATGATGTTAATGGTAAGCCTATTGGATTTATTTGGAATAACAATATGTATAGCCTAGTACCAGCACGAGTTTCTTATACAGGATGGAAATCCTGTAACTAATTAATTTTTCAAAAAGAGCTCATCATTAAATTTTTTCTCTACAGAGTAAGGTAATATCAATAACAAACACAAATAAGTGAAAATCAAATTGGACGGTTCAAAATTCTAGAACATTTGATCGAACGAAGATTTTCAAACTATCAGGAGCGAGTTTAACTCACTTCAAAGTAAACGGAATGTCATTTCATTCTGTGGCCACAAATGATCGATAAGCCGTGAGCAATTTTTTTAACTCACAAACTTATTATCATGGAATTGTTACAAGAAATCTTAGACTTCATGTGGTGGATGTGTTCTATCATAGGAGACGATGGTGAAGGTATTTAATACCTTAAAAAGGGTTGAAATGTGTTCGGCCCTTTTTTCTTTATGTCTGAAGTAGCTTCAATTTTCTTTTGGCCCAGGTTCTGAACATCAAATATGAATAGTCAGCTAAATCTATTGATTTATGTAAAGATTTATTTGGTGTTGCTATTTTCTCTATGAAATCACATAAGTTGAGGTGGGCATGAAAGAGTTTATTACTGATGTTAGATCGATTGCGTTTCACTTGTCTTTTATAATTGAATAACTGATTAAGTAAACTATCATAATACTCTTGACCTTCCTCTAAAAATGCAATGTTGAGCAAGGCGTTAGTTGATAATTTTGTAATTAATTCTTCATACGTTAATCCTCTTAGAAGAGAAATAATTTCTGAGTACTCCTCATAATTCAAACATGCAAAAGCGAGAGCAATTTTTTTACTTGACTCTGGATCATTTGAGTTTACAAAATTTGCCCATCGGTCAATGAATTGATCACACTGGTCTTTCGGAACACATGTAGATATGGCATTGACAATATTGTGAAATCGCTTTTCAGGTAGTTTTCCATTGGAACAAAAAGCACCTGTTTTCATGCCAGTTTCATATAGCTTCATTAGCTGCTTAGGATCATCAATCTTTCCTTGAGAACATAGGCGCATGTAATATGCCAGGCAATAGTTTAATAATATCACATAAGTCTGTGTGCCTTCTTTAATTTTTCCAGACTCTATCTCTTTTATAAGTTGCAATAGATATCTAGGCTCTTTTTTACTGACTAATTTTACCACTAATTGATAAGCAGGTGATAGTTTTTCGTTTAAAGTGATTTGGCTGAATATCTCTTTTTCTTTTTTAAATTCTACATGTTGTATATCACCCCAATTATACAGTTCGGCAGTAAATATGGCAGATTGTTTACTGTGCCACTGAAAATAGGAATGCGCGACATCTTCTAGCAGGGCTGCACCTTTTGCGATCTTTATGGGATTATCGCTATAATATTGAGCCTTGTGTAATGCTACTAAATTGTGATCGCGCTGTAGAGATTCATCATCATCTATTTGTTTCAAAGCTTTATTGTATACCTGATCTGCCAATTCAAACAATCCTCTTTTATTATACGCCTCTACTAGTCTTACCATCTGTTGGTCAGGTTGCTTTTGAGCATCATAAAAGACAAGCCATTCTTCAAACCACAAGGTGACTCTTGACAATAGATTTGCAAAGGACTTTTGATTCATTTGAGAAAATTCTTTGCGCCAGATTTTATCAGACAGCTGTATATCTCCAAGTCTTCCCTTTTGTTTTTGTAAAGCTTTAAATAGTTTGTAATTATCAGAGCCCTCGCCAGTCTTCATCAAGAGAAACTTGCGAAAGGAGATCCACTCTTCCTTAGTTAGCGTCGCTAGGCAGGATATTAATTTAGATGTCATTGCTAAATCAAGGTGTTTATTCTACTTTCAATATACTGATTCTCAATTATTTATAAGATTAATTTGGAAAAATAATGTAGGAGAACTCGATATTTTTGTCTTTTAATTTTTAAAAGATTGGGATATCTATGTGACGGAGTAAGCTTATGCGAACGCTTCATAACCGACATTAAATAACCATCGCAATTCTGATCTGGGATTGTCTAATAAAGCCTTGAGTATGAAATCAAAATTGATACTAATTATACTTTTCATTTTTACCATGACAGTCATGTATAGTCAAAGACCTCTTAAAATTGAGCTGACAAATTGTAGCTATTCTGCCAATGATGTATATGTAGAAGGGCCAAACATTAATGGTTGTCAGTGTTTTGACAGGGTCAATGGAAATGATAGAATTGCGGTTTGGACTCCAATTAATTTTCCAGATGATCGTGAATATGTTTTTGAGGCAGGGAAGACCTGTGCGGATAACTCATCTGTAGTCAATAATTTTTGCATCACTAACTTAGTGTCTGATAATTGCGAAATCATCGATAGCCATGGATCTGCGAATTGCAACGACTGTATTGTTAGCGTCCTAGAAAGAGATCCTTGCTTCGATATATTGCTTATCAATAATCAAGTTATACCAGATAATACATATCAGTCATTTGGATCAATTATATCCAATGGTACTGTGCCTGCCAACGGAGAGGTCATGTTTAAATCAAATAAGATCGAACTAAATGCTGATTTTGAAGTTGTCAAACCAGCAATTTTTGAGGCACTAATCGAGCCAGATGATTGTATTGAAAATTTATGCCCCCCAATAGAAGATGCTCCAACTTTTGAACAAGCTATTGCTGATCTTAGCATCTCTGGAGATGGGAATTGTATGGCCGCTATTCAGATTCCTTTTCAAATATCATATCGATTTCCAGATCGCTTAACTGCTAGTGTAGATATCGATAATAATAGTTCTACTTTATCGATAAGTTTGGATAACATAAATGGATCAACTGCTAATTACACTGTAATCGGATCTGTACCCTTTGGTACTAATGAGCTTATCCTAAATGTCTCGGATACAAATTGTAATCTGTCTGCAAGTATGACTTTTGAAGTCACTGTGTCTGATCCAGGAGTACTAACTAATTTTACTTGCCGCTGGCTGACGAAAGAGATAGGTCCTTCTGGTACTGTCCCAATATTATCTTCAGAAATCGTCTCGCAGCAATTTGATTGCTATCCATCAGCCACAGAAATTATCTCTGCCTTTTCGACTGATCGAACAGACACTGAAAAAATCTTGACCTGTGATGATTTGGGTGATCAACAAGTGACTGTGTTTACTTGGTATGTTTCAGATAATGATAATGATGGTGTATTGGATACTGTTTATAATCGGGCGTGTATAACGTTTCATAGGGCGATTGATCCTGGAGGGTTTTGTGATTGATGGGTATGTTACTTTATAATTAGATCTCAAGTTTTCCTTAAGATCTATTGTGCAGTATTTAAAATCTCTGTGAGGTGCCTGGAAAGTAAAGGCTTCTTTTATAACTATTTTATTAAATATGGCTACGTTGTTCATTAAACAATTATGAGGCACTAATCCAATGTATATATATTGGGTCATTTAAATCTCAAACAACTTATAAATACTATTTGTACATTTCAGTATTTAGCCCATTTCAATAGAAATACTAGTTGCAAAAAAAAAATATTATATAGAAGTTTTTCATAATTATTTAATGTGCTTGTTATTGATTAAATAAATTGACTATCAGTTGTTTATGGATTTAAATTGTAAAATTAATATAGGTAAAATGAGTTTTTTTATGTTTTAAATTTAGAGTAATGTTAATATCTATGTCAAGAAATGAAAGCACAGTGTAAATGCTTTCTACAATTAAATTTTAAACTTCTATGGCATCAAAAAATAACTGCCATACTAAACTTCTTATGTTATGAAAACAAAATTTTCGAATTCAAAATTTTTATTTGGATTACTTTTAATTCTCATAAATATATGGTTTAATAGTAATCCATTAAAAGCACAAGACAATGGTTGTCTTACATTTGATGGTCAGGATTATCTTACTGCGTCGTCAACTATTTTTGATCAAATAGGTACTGGTGATTTTACAATAGAATTTTGGATGAACGGTAATGCTCCACTATCCTCAGTAGAGCCAATTCTAAGTAATCGGGGTGGAAATACCTCTGTGAATCGTAATGGAACTCAAGGCTTTATGGTGTTCTTTCATCCGGAAGGTTTGTTTGGTGCACCATATAAATTTATATCGATTCAGTTAAATCAGCAAAATTTCGTAATAGCAAACAACGGAACCTTTAATGGAGATATTCAAGATGGTCTATGTCACCATATCGCAATTGTAAGAAAGGGTCAAAATAGTTTGTTCTTTTACGTTGATGGGATTGAAATAGGGAGAATAACCGGTAATCCTAATATTTTATATGATATAAGTGCTCCTGGAACTACTTATATAGGCTACGACATTATAGATGGTAGAGGATTTGATGGTGTTCTCTCAGATATCCGTGTATGGAGCCTAGCAAGAACAGAGGCAGAAATCAATCAAAATAAGGATACTTATTTAACGGGCAATGAGAATGGATTAGTAGTAAATTGGCAATTTGTCGATTTGCCATCTGTAGGAGATGATAATTCACCAAATAATTTTGATGCAGATTTTGATACCGATATAAGTACAAATCCAGAATTTATACAAGATTGTTGCTCAATAATTCCAGATGTATGTTTGGTAAACACCATTAACATCAGCACAGGATTCGATCATATGAATACGCAATTAGCTCCGCCAGGTCAACAAGTTGGTTATTGGACTTTAGTCAATATGCCTCCACCAGGTGCTGCACCGAGTCCTAATTTAAATTTACCTTATATACCTTATACAATAACGCCGAATCCTGCATGGGGAAATTTTTCTGGAAGCTCCTGGATCAGCGCCTTTGAAAATAATGAACTGGATGAAAACAATCTCGCACCTTTACCATCCTATAGTTATGAAACATATTTTTGCGTATCAGACGATAACAGCGATGTCTTATTTAACTTTCAAGCCTTAGCTGATGATGTAGTCACAGTTCTGTTAACAGATACTCAAGGTAATCCACTACATACCTTTGGAACGGCTAATTTTAAAATAGGCACTGTTTTAAACGTCAATGAAACAATCAATTTGGACGCGGGTACATATTGTGTCAGAGGTGACGTGAGAAATACAAATAGTGTCGCCATGGGATTCAATTTGGAAGGTACACTTTCAGGAGCGACTTTTATTGATTATGGCTGTTGTGAAGGGGATGGAAGTGTGATTACTGGTCAAAAATTCCATGATAAAAATTGTGATGGATTGTATTCATCAAGTGAATTAGCGATGGGACTAGCTGGTTGGGAAATCCAATTAAGTAACGAAGCGGGACAAGTGGTGGATGTACAATTCACAGATGATTTAGGCTTTTATTATTTCCGAGATTTACCTGCAGGTGTTTATACCATTGTAGAAGTCAATCAACCTGATTGGGATCAATTACTACCTGGCAATAACTTATATCAAGTCGACTTAGGCACTTTTGAGGTGCAAGGCGGATTTCATTTTGGAAATAAATATACAGGACCAATTGTGACAGATAATATAGGTAATACTTGTGTTGGACACAACACTCCAATTCAAATAAATTGGAGTGGTCAAACTTGTGATTGTCAAATTGAAGTTATTGCTGTCGAATGTAACAATGCAGGACCTGATATAGTACTAGGAATAGTAAACAATGTTGGAATATTTAATATCCAACTGGGTACATTAATAGGAGAATACGGATTTTTAATTCGTGATTGCGATGGGAATGAAATAGCAGTAGAAGGGTGTATCAACTTTAGCAACAACAATACATCAATTTCCTATAGTCAAGTTGGATGTGGTGAATATGAATTTAATTTTAACTCAGAAGGATTTGAAGTAGCAGATGTAAATGCTATTGACTGGCATCTCGATATTGAAGGAAATTCAAGCAATCCATCTCCATCTGTATCATTTGATGAAGCTGGTACCTACACCATTTCGTTAACATTAACTTTGGCAGATGGTTGTATTGTTAAAGATCAAATCCAGTTAAACGTAGAACAAGGAGCCAATGATGATGACTGTAACTTTTGTCCACCACACATCCTCAGCGAAGTCGAACAAGCTGACCTATATATCTACGACGAATGCTATGGCATGATTATTAAATCTCCGAATGGATCGTGTTTCCGCGTCAAAGTTAATGATGAAGGCCTCTTATATGCACAAGGTGTTGAATGTCCATAAAACTTAAAATCTCTGTGAGGAGCCTTGCACGCCAAGGCTCCTATTTTAAGCTACCCTTTAAAGTCATTCTGAACTTACATGAAATCACTTTACTTTTTTGCAACACTTTAATCATTACAAATATGAAGTTTTATAAAACCTTAAAGTATATTTTTCTATACAGTAGTGTGCTTTTATTATTTACAAGAGTAAACGCTCAGTGTGACATAGTACCAGACGTTCACATTCAAGACGGCGATGTATATATAGAAGATCCCTGTAGAGGAGTCGTACTCACATCTCCAACTGGTGAGTGCTATCGCTTAACTGTCAATATGAATGGCGAATTAGAAACTAATGTAATTCCGTGTATCACTTGCTCTGAAGTTGAAGACGCTCCAGCCTTCATTCAACAATTCTCAGATATCACTGAGGTTGGAAATAGTAATTGTGAAATGAGGGTCAATATCCCTTTTCAACTAGACTACATCATTCCTAGTAATTTGACTGTTAGTGTTGATGTCACAGGACTTGATGCAGCAAGTGCCAACCTAACTGTCAATCAAACGGCAACTAATGGCTCAATCTCAGACTATACACTGAGCGGTAGAATGCCAATAGGTACACACACTGTAACCATACTAGCTGAAGACTCGAATTGCAATCTGACATTAACTGAAAATTTTGATATAACCGTAATCGCTCCCTCAGACACTCCAGCAACATTTGAGTGTAAATTTGTTGTGAAAACAATAGAGGACGGACCAATCCCATCAGTCACATTGACTGCAGATGACATCGTCTCTGTTACAGATGGCAGTTCATGTGGACTTCTAGTGCCTACTATGATCTCTTCTTTCTCAAATGATCCGACTGATGATGAGAGAATTTATTATTGCGAGGATATTGGTGATCAACAAGCTACGACGTTCATATTCGATGTTATTGATTCTGATGGTGATGGCGCTTTGGATACAATGTTTAGAGAACCTTGTCTTGTTATTTTTGAGGTTGCTCCTTCTCCAACACCTTCGCCAATATTTGATTGTAAAAAAATCGTAAAACCGATAGGGGACGATGGCACCGTTACATTTGGTGCTAATGAAATTGTATGTGTTTCAGAGACATTTATAAATGTATGTGATCCATCATTAACCCATACTGCCACCGCTGCTTTTTCAAATGACCCAACTGATGTATCCAGAACATACACTTGTACTGATGTTAATCCAGGTAATGGGGGGACGGATATACAAGTAACCATGTTTATTTTTGATGTCCTTGATGCAGATAATGATGGTTTGATAGATACACTATTTAGAGAGCCATGCTTTGTGATTCAAACAATAACTGGTGAGCTTTGTCCATAATTTGCGACTTAAAGAAATCAATCTTAGATGCAGAATGCAGTAAACTTTAAAATCTCTGTGCGGAGCCTTGCCAGCCAAGGCTCCAATTTTTAACTTTTAAAAGTTATTAAGTGAAGCTTTAAAAAAGAAACAACGACAACTTCCATCGCAAGTGTCTCATCGCAGTGAGGCACTTGCACTTTTGTCAATTAGCTAATTGGTGTTTATTGCATATATCCTTTGCCTATATAGTGTCTGACAGAAAACTCTGCTTTTTTCAAAAGCTGTTGAGATTTCAGAAGCTGGTTCAATTAAAAACTTATCAAAGCTGTTTTGTTTTTACTCATATTTAAATGTTATGACAACAAAATCTTAA
>Ga0209187_1001875_pt1 | contig 22082 bp, 12 predicted proteins | sample BantaG_FD_187430 | JGI IMG/M metagenome (GOLD analysis project Ga0209187, IMG submission 187430) | Marine algal microbial communities from Bantry Bay, Ireland - BantryBay_4 metaG (SPAdes) (version 2) | ecosystem: Host-associated > Algae > Red algae > Unclassified | place: Bantry Bay, Ireland...
TGGAAATGCCGTAGCAGCTGAAGCATGTGGAACAGTAACTTGGTCTCATAATTATACTGGGTACTCAACAGTTTGTCCAGGAGCAGGAACTGCAACAGTAACATTTATAGCTACTGATGAATGTGGGTTGTCTGCTTCTACTACTGCAACAATTTCTGTTTCGGATACTCAGAATCCTACTTTTACCACTCCACCTTCTAGTATGGAAGTACAATGTTCAGGAAGTGTAACAGCAGCCTATACAGCATGGTTGGATTCGCATGGAGGAGGAATGGCTACTGATGCTTGTTCAAATATTGATAACTCGACTACTTCAACAAATTGGAGTTATGTAGAAAATAGTTTTACGCCAAATTGTCCAAATACAGGAATTTATAATGTAACATTTACAGTTGCAGATGATTGTGGATTGACACAATCACTTACCGTTAACTTTACCATTATTGATCTTATTTCACCAACTATTTTCCCAACTTCAACAAGTATGACTGAATCGTGTGGAGGAGGAGATGACCAAGCGAATTTGGAAGCATGGATAGACAGTCAAGGAGGTGCAATTGCTGATGATGGATGTTCGAATGAAACTTGGTTGGATTTTGATTTTGTGACCAATGATGTTTTTCCAGTAATGGGAACAGTAGCATTTGGAAATAATGCAAATTACCCTCAAGTAACGGCAAACAAATGTGACTGGTCAGTTCAAGTAACTTTTAGAGTGACAGATGAATGTAACAATACATCTACAACTACTTCAAGTTTTTCAGTTCAAGATAATACTGATCCGATTCTTTCTGCTATTCCAGCAGATATAACAGTTGATTGTCAAGCACCTGCTCCAATTCTGCCAACGGCAACTGATAATTGTGATGCAATGGTAAATATTGTTTTAGTTGCTGACACGGTTTCTACTTGTGCCAATAGTTATGTACTAACTCGAACTTGGACAGCAACGGATGATTGTGGCAACACAGATTCAGGTGTTCGAGTAATTACAGTTGAGGATAATACTGCACCAATGGTAACTGCTCCTGCAGATGTAACAGTTGAATGTGATATGGTGCCTGCAGTAGGAACACCAATAGTAAATGATATGTGTGATATGAATCCAGCGATTGTTTTCACCACGAATACAGTTCCAGGATCATGTGTCAATGAATACGTAACTACCCGAACTTGGACAGTAACTGATGCCTGTGGAAATGTTGCATCGGACGAACAAGTGATTACCGTACAAGACAATACAATACCAACAATCTCGGGAACATTGCCACCTAATATTACGGTAGAGTGTGATGCAATTCCTGCACCACCAGTAGCAGGTACTGACATTACTGGCGCTGATAATTGTGGATTAGCAGCTTTTGATTATTTACAAGTTTCAACACAAGGAAATGATACAGACTTATGTAGTTTTTATAATTATACCTTGACTCGAAGTTGGACGGCTACTGATGAATGTGGAAATACAAGTGCTCACACTCAAATAATTACAGTTGAAGATAATAATACACCTTCATTTACAAGACCAGTTAACCTAACCGTTAATTGTGAAGATGTAAATAATTTTGCGGTAACAGGTCAACCAACAAATGTTTCTGATGGATGTGATAATGATCCTGAAGTCACTTCTGTAGATAACATTACTATTCCAGGAGTATGTCCTCAAACTTATACTTTAGAAAGAACTTGGACGGTAACTGATGCTTGTGGAAATTCATTTTCGGATGTACAAACTATTTTTGTACAAGATATAACTAATCCTGTTTTTGGAAATACGCCTCAAAATATGACCATGGCGTGTACTGATAATATGTCTGCCGATGCAGCTTATGCTAACTGGATCGCAACTAATGCAAGTGGAACGGCAACTGATAATTGTGGAACTATTACCTGGTATGCTTTAGAGCCAGGTTCTTATGATATTAATAATGAGACGACATTTACTACTGCGCCAGATGGTTTGGATGCAGCAACTTGTCCTTCAGCAACAATGGGAATTCATCGAACAGATGATGTTTCATTTGTTGCAGTTGACCAATGTGGAAATGCAATTGATCAAACAGTCACATTTACCGTAACTGATAATACAGCTCCAGTATTTGCAGCTTGTCCTGTGGATGTTACATTTGATAATGACCCAGGAGTTTGTGGAGTCAATTCCGTATTGAACCCACCATTGATTACTGACGAATGTGCAAGTAGTACTGCAAATGTAAATGTAACAGTAACCGAACCTTTCGTCTCACCAAATATGGGCGACGATCAAACGATTGTAAATCCAATTACGTTGGATATTGGTCCATTGCCAGCTAACCCAGCCGTAGCAACTGATCCAATAACATTAACTATTGATTTAGCTAATTACGATGGAGAAGATCCAGGAGAGTTTTTTAGTATATTAGGAGAAGATGGAACCAACCTTGGTCAAACAGATTTTTCTGCTACGCAATGTGGAAATTCTACCACAGCAATAACTCTTTCTGCCAGTCAAGTAAATGCTTGGGCATCTGGAGATGGATTTTTGACCATAACTTTGTTGCCAAATGTTACAGTTAATCCAATTTTTGCAATTAATGATATTTGCCCAATTGGTGGCGGTGGATCAACTGCTACAGCAAATATTAATTACTCGACAGTTACTCCAAATGGATTGACTTATGAATACAGCATTGACAATGGTTCAAGAGTTCAAGTAACTCCGGGAACTACAGTTCCTTACACATTTGATATAGGAACTACTTTGGTTACTTATTTCGCAACTGATTGTGCCGGTAATGAATCTTCTTGCAGTTACAATGTAACGGTGAATGATACTGAGTTACCAACGATGTCTTGTCCTTCTGATATGACTGTTTCACTTCCTGCGAGTGCAGATTGTATGGTAGGAGCTGCGGTAGATTTAGTTCCACCAACTAATATTTTTGATAATTGTGGTTTCCAAAATGTGTACTCACAAGTACAACCACAAACATTTAATCAATCATTACTAACTTTCTCTTACAATCCAAATTACTTGGATTATGTAGCAGATGATAAATCATTTTCATTCTTTGGAACGGGTGCAAATGCAGTCAATGGAAATGTAATATTTACAGTAAGAGTAGAAGGAGATGTGGAAGACCCTGATGAGTATTTTGAGATATATGGAGAAAATGGAAGTTTGATTGGAACGACTCAAGCAGGTCAACCTAATGTAAATGTAACTGCTGGATCTTGTCCAACACTTTCAGTAAGTGTTACCACTATATCCGTACCCGTTGGAATATTTAATGCTTGGGCAGTAGATGGTCAAGTTGCGATCAATGCAGTTTCAAATAGTGCATTTCCACCTCCTCCAGGAGTTACGGGAGATGGGATTAGTCCAGCATGTATTCTTCTGCCTAATGGAACACCTAATGGAACACCTGATGGATCAAGTAATATGACCATAGTTTTAGATTATACTTCAGTCGCACCAACTTATTTTGCGACAGGTGCAACTACTATTGGAAATAGTATTTTCCCTGTGCCTCTAGTGCCAGTTACTCATAACTTAAATGTTGGAGTGACTACCGTTACTTACCAAATTGAAGATGTCAATGGAAATGTAAATACTTGTACTTATGATATTACAGTTGAAGATAATATTGTTCCTTCTGCTATTTGTCAAGGAACTACAATTTTTGTAAATCCTGACGGAGGTGTTTACACACTTGATCCGACGGAAGTAGATAATGGAAGTTCTGATAATTGTGGTATCGCAAGTATGACCGTTTTTCCAAATACATTTAATTGTTCAGATGTAGGAAGTACTGTTAATGTAACTTTACAAGTAACTGATAATTCTGGCAACACTTCTTCTTGTGTGGCTGCGGTAAATGTTCAGACAATTGAATTTTTCCCAACATTCTCTATAGGGGTATGTGGAAATACAGATTTGAATTTATTTGCAAATGCACCTGCGGGAATGTACTCTTTCAGTTGGACAGGGCCAAATGGTTTTGTTTCATTTGACGAAAACCCAGTTATTCCAAATGCAGATCCTGCATACTCTGGAACTTTCGTAGTAACGATTACAGGACAGAGTGGATGTCAAGCAACTGGAGCAGTTACTTTGACGATTAACTCTGCTGCCAATACTCCGATTGCAACTATTACAGATAATAATATTTGTACAATAGATGATATAGTAATTGAAACTCAATCGTACTCAGGTACGATGGTTACTTATAGTTGGTATGAAGGAGTTTCTCCAACAGGAACTTTGCTTGGGACGACTCAAGTGCCAAGTTATACTATTCCAAATCCAGCAGCAGGAACATACTCTTATTATGTAATTGTTGATGTAGATGCTTGTCAAACTAATCCTTCTGGTGCAGTAAGTGTAACGGTAAGTGAAAGCCCTGTGATTACCACAGTTACCAATACCGCAATTGATTGTGCTACAGGTGATGAAGATATGATCTTGACTCCAACGGTTACACCATCAAGTGCAAACTATCTTTATGAATGGGTTGGGCCTAACGGATTTTTCTCTACTTCGATGAATCCAACTTTGCCTGATGTAAGTTCTGCTGATAATGGTTCATATACTTTAGTGGTAACAAACGGGCCTGGTGGATGTCAATCTAATCCTTATACACATGTGATAAGTGTAGATGATTTACCAGCAACTCCAATTATTACCTCATTAGATAATCAACTTTGCGAAGGTGATTTATTACAATTACAATTAGTCAATAATCCATACGTAGGTGCAAATGTTACTTTCGATTGGACTTTGCCAAATGTAACTAATGTAACCACTTCAGTTGCATCCTTGACAATCAATAATACTACTGTAAATGATGCTGGAAATTACTCCGTATCGGTTACAGTTGATGGATGTACTTCTGATGTGTCAGGAATGTTTGCAGTAAATGTGAGTAGCATTCCAGCAGCACCAGTTGCCACTTACAATGGCCCAGTATGTGAAGGAACGACATTACAATTAATGACTGATTTTGTTCCAGGAGCATCTTACTTTTGGACAGGACCGAATAACTTTAACTCTACGGTTCAGAATCCATTAGTTTTCCCAGCAGATCAAACTGATGAAGGAACCTATTTTGTTTCTATCGTAGTAAATGGTTGTCCATCGGCTTCGTCAGCACCTCTTTTAGTAGAAGTGAATGATGCACCAGTAGCAGTACTTGCGATGAATAATGGACCAATCTGCTTGGGTGATCCAAATGCAACTTTAGAACTTTCAGTTACAAGTGCCTCTGCAATTGCGGGAGCAACATATACTTGGTTCCAAGCGTCAACGAATACAATTGTAGGTGGACCAACCACTTCATTGACAACGACTGTTTCTGATTTGACTCCATTCTCTACAGGTGCGAATGATTTCTATGTCGTAGCAAGTGTAAATGGATGTCCATCAACGGCTTCCGTTCCAACAACGGTAATCTTTGATAACATTCCTACGAATGGAGCTTTCGCAGGAAATGACATTTTCGTTTGTGATAATAACTCTGTCGTCTTAAATGCTCAAGCACCAACAGTTGGTACTGGACAATGGACACAGACAAGTGGTTCAACAGTTGTCATTGCAAATCCAAATCAACCAACTACTTCGATTGTCGGCTTAAATTCTGGACAATCTTATACATTCGCTTGGACACTTTCTAATGGATCATGTGTCAATTATGCAACAGACGAAGTAATGGTAACTATTGATATTGCCATTGCAACTGCTGATGCAGGAACTGATTTCCAATTATGTAATGAAACTACAGCTAGTCTTAATGCAACTCCAATTACAGGAGGGATTACAGGAACTTGGACACAACCTTCTTCTCAAGCATTGCTAGGTGTTATGATTGTAAATCCAAATGATCCGAATACTCAGGTCACAGGTTTGATGGCTGGAAATAGTTTCCAATTCATCTGGACATTAAGCAACGCAGGTTGTGGAGATTTCTCTTCTGACATTGTTGTCGTTACCAATGCAAGTACCGTTGGCATTGATGCCTTCGCAGGAAATGATATTAACTTGTGTGGAGATGAGGATACTCCTCTAGCAGCAGCTTCTGCTCCAGTTGGTTCTACAGGAACTTGGACAACAACAAGTACGGCAACGATTGTTGCGCCATCTCAACCAAATACATTTGTAACTGATCTACAGCCAGGAGCAAATACATTTACTTGGACATTGAGCAATGCTATATGTGGAGAGTTTTCTTCTGACGAGGTAACGGTTATTTACCAACCAACACCTATCGCTAATGATGACGCTTACAATATTGCATATAATGGTTCACTCGATTTAGATATTTTAGCCAATGATGATATCATCAGCGGATACACGATTACCTACACTAATCCAGCGAATGGAACGATTACGGAAGATAACGGAGTTTTCTCTTACACATCTAATTTAGTTTATGTTGGAGCAGATGAATTTATTTATGAAATCTGTAGCGACATTTGTCCTGATGAATGTTCTACAGCTACTGTAACCTTGACTATTGGAGGAGATGCTACTTGTGAAATACCAACGATCTTTTCTCCAAATAATGATGGCATCAATGATGAATTCATCGTACCATGTTTGAGTACTAGCAATTTCCCTAATAACATTGTATCAATTTTCAATCAATGGGGAGATGAAGTATTCCGACAGGATCAATACCAGAATAACTGGCAAGGAACTTACAAAGGGGAAGACCTTCCTACAGGTACTTACTTCTGGGTAGTTGACCTTGGAGATGGAACTACTCCAACATCTGGATTCTTAGTATTAGAGAGATAAAGTTCTTAAATCAAATAAATGTTTAACGCATCCTTTTCCAAAAGCAATAGAGGAAAAGGATGCGGATAAACTATTTTTTATAAAAAAATGAATAATGTAAGTACGTTGTTATAAAACTTAAAAACAACAGTTTGCATTTTTATTAAAGCTAAATAAAAAGTAATGAGAAAAATTTTATTTACAGTCATTTGCGCTCTTCTTACGATGACTAGTTTTGCACAACAAGAGCAACAGTACACACAATTTATGTACAATAAATTGGCGTACAATCCAGGTTATGCTGGAAGTCATGAGACAGCATGTATAACTGGAATTATTCGAAGCCAATGGTTAGGATTAGAAGGTGCACCCAATACTCAAATTTTGAGTTTTAATATGCCCATCCTAAATCAACGAGTCGGAATCGGTGCAAACTTGACTCGCCACACTATTGGTATTTCCCAAAAATTAACTTTGGATGGAGTTTACTCTTATCGAATTCGATTGGCAACTGGAACCTTAGGTTTAGGAGTTCAAGCTTCTGTTCGGTACTTCAACAATGACTTTGCAGATTCTAGATTAGTTTCTACCGTACCGATTGCATTAGATAATTCTATTCCTTCAGGTGCTCGAAGTAAGTATGTTCCTAACTTTGGAGCAGGTGCTTATTTTAGCAATGAACGATTTTATATCGGCGCATCTATTCCAAGATTAATTGGGAATAATATTGATTTTAATGAGATTGGAAATATCCTTTCTGAAGAAAAACTACATGGTTATATTATGACTGGTTATTTATTTGACATCAATGAGAAAGTATCTTTTAAGCCTCAAGCATTATTGAAGTTTGCGGCTAATTCTCCTTTCGATGCAGATGTGAATGCGAGTTTTATTTTTAATAAAAAATATACCGCAGGCTTAACTTATCGACTAGGAGGTTCAAGCAATTCGTCAGGTGGAGAGTCACTTGACTTGATGGTTGGAGCGCAAATTAGTAATCACATTTTCTTCGGTTTATCTTATGATTTGACGCTTTCAGAAATCAAAGATTACAGTAACGGAAGTATCGAAGGAGTCGTTAGATATTGTATTGGAAAATCAGAAGGAGAAGACATCGTTAACCCGCGATTTTTCTAAAATTGTTACAGGTATCGGATACCTTAAAGGTATCCGATACCTAACAAAGTAAGTCTTTCAATTTTTGAAGTTTTATTGTAAAAAAAACTTCACTATTAAAAAGTAATCAACCAACCAACCTTACACCTCACGTTTTTTATTTTTCTAAAAATAAAAACCCCTACGTGAATCCAAAAAAATAACAATAGATTTTATTCTAAACAAAGTTGTATGCACGACCGTAAAACGTCTAACGTACAACGAATAAAATCTACTGTAAAAGCATCGTTATAAAATCGTTGTTAACCATTCACCGCCTGCCTGCCGGCAGAGGCAGGTTAACAATTCACCGTTAAAAAATTATGTGTCATGTTAAATTATCAAAAAATTATAATGCTAACCCTTTTTGCATTGTTGTCACAAATGGCAATTGCGCAACCCTCTGGAAGTGAAATGAAAAGGAATCCAGATGCGGTACAATTAAGAAATACTGCAAATATTAATACAACTAACCTTGAGTTTTCTCCAGCCTTTTATCAAAATGGAATTGTCTTCGCTTCCTCACGAGTTGCTGGAAAAAAAGACAAAAAAATTGATGAGACTTTCTTCGAATTATTTTACTCAGATACTGATGGAAATGGCGAACCTTTAAAAGCTCGTCCATTCTCTTTGCAGGTTAATTCATTTTTGCATGAAGGCCCTGTAACGTTTAGTCGAACTGGAGATAAAATATTTTTCACTAGAAATAATATCAAAAAAGGTTTGCAAAAAGCAGACTCAAAAGGAGTGACTCGATTAAAAATTTACGAAGCCAAAAAAGGAATTTACGATTGGGAAAATATCCAAGAGTTACCTTTCAATAGCGATGACTTTTCATGCGCTCACCCAACACTTTCGGCTGATGGAAATAAACTTTATTTTTCTTCTGACCGACCTGGTGGACTAGGTGGGATGGATGTTTGGATGGTAGAAAAAGCTGGAGACTCTTGGGGCGCACCTGTAAATATGGGTGACAAAATAAATACAACAGGACATGATGTTTTTCCATTTATCCACACTAGCGGGAATTTATTTTTCGCTTCTAATGGACATGGCGGAAAAGGTGGGTTAGATTTATTCATGGCAAATGTGATGATTGAAGAGACTGATGTGAAAAACTTAGGCACACCTTTTAATTCTGAAAGTGATGACTTAGGATTAATTTTAAGTCCTGATGGAACATCTGGTTACTTCGCTTCTAGTCGAGAAGGTGGTGCAGGAAAAGATGATATTTATTATTTTGATGCAGCCGATGGAATTATGGGAGCAACTACCGCGGAGGTATTGACTTCGATGATTACAGTTTATGATTTGAAAAATAATAGCTTAATCGAAGGGGCAGAGATTCGTGTTTTTGAAAAAAGTAACGACGGATTTTTAAGTGGAGATAATAATTTATACCAAGCCGTTTTACTTCCAGTTAAAGAAGGTTCTAGTGAATTAGTGTTTAAATTGATTCGAAAAGATAAGGGAGCAATGGGTAATGCTGATCGACTTTCAGATAAAAAAGGAGAAGCTACTTATGGTTTTATAGGCGAAAAAGAATACTTGATTGTGGTAACTAAAGATGGCTATGCTCCGAAGGAAACAACTTATGCAACGATTGGAAATGAGTCTATTTCCAATATCAGAATTCCTCTAGAAAAACCAACTTGTTCAACGGTCTCAGGTGTCGTCAGAAATAAATTAACCAATCAATTATTACCTAATACAATTGTGAAATTTTGGAATGGATGTAATGGCGAAGAGGTAGAAATTTTTTCAAATGACCAAGCAGAATTTGAATATTGTGCCAAATCAGGTTGCGATTATATGATTAAAGGAATGAAAGAAAATTTCTCTGGTGATTTTGTAAAAGTTCCTGCTACAGATTTGGCTTCAACTAATTTGAGAAAAGATGTTTTGCTAACACCAGCTTCAAGTGGTCCATCTATTGGAGCAGGGACTGTAATCGTTTTGGAAAATATTTATTATGATTTTAATAAGTCATCTATCCGAATGGGAGCAGTAAGAGAGTTGGATGAATTAGTCGTGATGATGCAAACTTACTCAAGCATGGTAATCGAGTTGTCTTCACACACCGACAGTCGTGGAGGGAGTGATTATAACTTGAAATTATCTCAAGCTCGAGCAGAATCTGCTAAGCAATTTTTGACATCAAAAGGTATTGACCGCAGCCGAGTTCGAGCTGTTGGATATGGTGAATCTCAACCTCGAAACAAATGTGTCGATGGTGTAAATTGCACAGAAACAGAGCATCAATACAATCGACGAACTGAGGTGAAAGTCATTAGCATAGATTCTCCTGTCAATATTCGATATGGAAATAATGGGCCTGATAAAATTGATCGAAAGAATTAATTTGACATGTAATTACATTAGCGAAGCGTTATAAAAAGAGAGGATGGTCGAAAGATCATCCTCTTTTTTTACTCTCGTTCGCATCGTTCGCATCGTTCGTGCCAATGCTCTAGCATTGGTGTGTAATATCATAAAGCCTCTGACTTTCTCTAAAAGAAAAAAACTCATCTAATCTTTCCACTTTCAATATCCTGCTTACTTCCTCAATATTTATCAAACGAGGGCAAGAGCCTTCTTGAATGCTTGGAACTACTGCAGATCGGTATCTCTAGCGTTTGTGCTTTTTTTAGGAAAACAACAAGCAACCTGACTCCTGATTGAGAGCGCAGCGACCAGTTTAATTCCTGACTTCTGAAAAATATACCTAATTTTCTTAGGTAAATATTTGGATACCTAAAAATCTTAGGTATATTTGCATTATGTTATCAAATGAACTGACAAAAGGAACGCTAAAAACCATTTTATTAAAACTCCTCGATGAGGAAGGGAAAATGTATGGTTACGAAATTACGCAGCATGTCAAAACACTTTCTGATGGGAAAATGGTTTTGACCGAAGGCGCATTATATCCTACTTTGCATAAGTTGGAAGCAGAAGGATTAGTGAAGACCAAGCAAATCAAGGTAGGCAAAAGAATGCGAAAATATTATACGCTCACCACCAAAGGGAAAAAAGCCAATCAAAGTAAACTCGCTGAGTTTCAAGAGTTTATCAATGCGATGCAATTAATTTTAAAACCTAAAACGACTTCTTCATGAAAATAGAACTCAGCGAGGAACAAGTTTTTTTGATTGAAAAAAAACTAGAAGAATTAGGTCTAAATTATGTGCCACTTCAAGGCGAAATTTTAGATCATATCTGCTGTATTACCGAAGACGAAATGCAAAATGGAAAAACATTTGAGCAAGCCAATCAAGCGATTTTTGAGAATTTTGGAAAAGATGAATTAAAAGAATTACAACAACAAACTATTTTTTTTACTTATCAAAAATCACAACGTATGAAAAATTTTGCGCTTGCAGTTTTTGCACTTTTATTAATTCCATCTACTATTTTCTTTTTTCCAAAAAAAGAAAAAACTATTGTCGTCAATGGCATTCAACCACCTTCTCCACAAGAGATGATGACCATGGAAAATCTTTTGCCCGAACCAAATGGAATGCCCGTGACAACCAACGTGAACTTCCATGATCCTCCGAACATCAAACCAATTGAAGGAAGTTTTAAAATCAATTCTGGTTTTGGAAAAAGAGTACATCCTCTTTTTAAGAAAATGAAATTTCATTCAGGTATTGATTTTAAAGCACCAATTGGAACACCAGTTTTAGCTACCGCAGATGGAGAAGTTTTGATTTCCAAAAATGATAAAAATCAAGGCTATGGAAAACATATTGTTCTGCAACATGATGATGAATTTAAAACAATGTATGCTCATTTGAGCAAACTCAAACTCAAGGTAGGCGATAAAATAAAAAAAGGGGAAGTGATTGGATTGGTTGGAGTTACAGGATTAGCAACTGTCCCACATCTACATTATGAAGTTATTAAAGATGGAAAAAAAGTGAACCCAGAAGAATATTTTAATCCATAAATAGAGAGGATTTTACAACTCACAGGTTACTCGAAGTTACCTTGTTAGTAATTAAATGGAATCAAAAAAAATACTATTCATCTTTTCATTAAAAAGGTTGTTTGCGAAAGTGAGCAGCCTTTTCGTTTTTTTATCATTGATTAAAATCGCTCGTTCCACCCCTGTTTAGACGCTGGAGATACCGCTCTGCGGTAGTTCCTCACATTCAATTTGGTTCTGCCAATTATTGCACTAACCAAAAGGATAAAACTCTCCAATACTTCCACTTTTAAGATCCCTCTTCCTTCATCCAAATAATTAGACGCACTACTATACACATAATGTTGTGCCATCACTACCCAATTTGCTCGTACAGGATTATTGTGAATATAGTTTAATTTTTGCTGTGTAACTCTTTTTGTATATAAATCTATTGGATGATTATCTGTTTGCCAAAATTGATGTGCCGATGGTCGATGATTTTTTTTAGCAAAAAAGCCAAACATATACATCAACCATTCCCTTCTACTTTCATTAGATTTTGGTAAATCTTTTAAAATGCTTGTAGCTATAAAGGATTTAAAATTACCAATGACTTCTGATAAAGTTTGCTTACCTGATGCACTTACTACTAAGTGTATATGATTCGTCATGATAACGTAACCATGGACGTGCAACCCTTTGTGGTTAATACAATATTTAAGACTTTCAATGACTAAATTTCGATATTTCTTTCTGGAAAAAATATCTATCCAACCTACCACAGTTAAGGTTAAGTAGTTTAATCCTCTTTGGTCGATGACCTTGTATTTGTTACTCATAGTTTTCTTTTTTTGTAAAATAATGCTTTATTCTATAATAAAGAAAAACCGCAAACAGTATATTGATTGCGGTTTTGTTATTTTACCAACCGAAGGCTAGAGCCTTCTTAAATACTTGGAACTACCGCAGAGCGGTATCTCCAGCGTCTGTGCTTTTTGTTAGAGGTGGTGCTAGCGGTCGCATGAGGGCAAAAAAGTAGTAAAGTCAAACTTAGGTACTATTTTGAGTTCCCTAATCATTTTATATACCTTTGTACTTGGATTTAATTCCATTGGATTGCAGATTTGAGTTGTGTCGTAACTACAAAAATCTGCTTTCCTTTTTTATTTTCATAATCTCTTCAAAAACCATCGGGTAGAGTAATCAAAACCATTTATATTTTTTAGAATTTTCGTAACTATTCAGCATACCTTATCCTCAATAGTTACATTTTTTCTTCTATTCAACATATCAAATTTCTATTTTTTCTTACTTCTTTCTGAACATTTTTTTCTTTCTCTCGTTTTGGCGATGAAAGCAATTTGTAATTTCCTTTATTCTATAGAGAGTAAAACGAAATTTATTTTTAAACCAAAATCATAAAAAAAATGGCAGAAATTAAAATTCAAAAAAAGAAAAATAACAATTTACTACCTTGGTTATTCGCTATCCTAGGTTTAATATTATTAGGTTGGCTGGCAGTCGATTTGTTTGACAAAGACGGAGAACCAGAATTGTTAACCGCTGACGAAGTTAACTTTCCAGATGCTCATCTAAATGATGATCGTCCAGACAATGATGCGCTAAATGCTAAAGGCGGACAGACTGATATGGATGACGACGACAACGACTGGGATGAAAATTGGGACGGAAGTAATGCTACGTATAATGATAATTATGAATATTTTATGACTTCTATCGATAGGATAGATGAAGATATGGATGTTCACCATGAATATAGTAGTAACGCTTTGCGAGCTTTGGCAAATAGCCTGATCGTTTATGCTGATGAGAATGATCTAAAAACAAAATCAGTAGTAAAATCTAAGTGTGAAAAAATTAAACAAAATGCAATGGAGATTACTCAAGATTGGAAGTCAACCGATCATGCTGATAAAATAAGAGCTGCTGCACTTTCTGCTGTTGAAGTCATTAATGATATCCAAATGAAAGAATTTCCTAATCTAAAGAATGAGGTGGTAGAACTAGAAAAAGTAGCTCAGAGTATCAAGAAAGGAACATTGGCGTTGGATCAAAAAAAGGAAGTAAAAAGCTTTTTTGAGGCAGTAGCTAAGGTTTTAGATAAAATGACTTCTGCTTAATATAAATAAGCAGTTGATTTTTTTTAGTAAAATTTTTTAACCAAAAATAAAATAAAAATGAGTAATAGCAATAATATTAATACGAGTCCAGTAACTGAAAATCAAGAACAATTAGTTCCATTAGAAAATTTGGAAAATTGGAAAGTCCACGAACATGATACCGATATCAGAGGTTGGGATTTCTATGCCAATGGTGAAAAAGTTGGTAAAATTGAAAACTTGATTGCTAGTACTAATCAAGAAAAAGTCAAATACGTAGAAGTGGAATTGGACGAAAAAATGAACGAATATCGAGATTTTAAATATCGACAACATTTGCATCAAGAGTACCATAATTTTTATGGAACGGATCAAGATCGCAGAGTCATCGTCCCAATCGGAGTTGTGGAGATTAATAATGAACAGAAAAAAGTAGTTGGTTCTCCTAATTTGAATGCTCAACATTTTGCTAATAGTCCTCGCTATAAAAATTGGAGTTCTACCCCGATCACACCAATTCATGAAATCTTGGTAGCAAAACATTATACTGATAATGATGAAAATTATAAAAATGATTATAGCGGAAAAGAATATAATTTAGCTGAATATCGCTCTTATCCACGTATTCCAAATTCTCGTTTTTATCAAACAGATTTGTTTAGCCGAGGGAGTTATTTGAGTCGCTATCGAAATGCTACTCCTTCGATGACGAATTTTAATTCAGGAATGCCGAAAAGATAAATTATCATCAGATCATTTTATAACTCATGTTAAGCATGGTAATCTCCCATGGTTCTCCTTTTTCTTTAAAGATAAAAAAGTAGGGAAACAGGAAATTATATATGGTGCGTAATGTCAGTTAAAAAAGACTATCAGTTTAAATACTGGTAGTCTTTTTTTATGAAATATTTTTTACCGTTACTTACTTTCTTAATATTTATCAAACGAAGGCAAGAGTCTTCTTGAGTGTTTGAAACTAACGCAGAGCGGTATCTCCAGCATCTGTGCTTTTTGTCAGAGAGATGATTTCAGCGGTCTTGATTTTTTTACTGATGTCTAAAATCCTTGAAATCTTGATTTAAAATTTTAAAATCTAACTTTCCATTCATCCGTTTGAGATGCTTTTCTCTAAATTCCATTTTTAGTTTTTTACAAAAAAAATGGAAATGAAATGCACGCAATGATTTTCAAACAAAAAGAAAGAGTCCATCGCAAAAAACGATAGACTCTTTGATAACTAACACACGCCTTAATATATTTAATTACTTGATAGTTCGCATTCCTTATTTAAAAAGAAGTTTCAAAAGGAAAATTAATTTCTTAAAATGGATGAGGAAAGAAAAAAAGAAAGTTCTTGCCGAAGCAAGAACTTCCAAATGATAACTAACACACGCCCTAAAAACTTTGTATTTTTGTATTTAATTGGGTAAAAATCCAAATGCTATTATTGTTATAGCTAACGCATGAATTCTTAATAGAAATTCTTAAAACGTAATAATATTATTTAGGCGGAGTTAGTTATTAAAGCATTAATGAATTACCAAAGTATAGACTTTGTTGATGTAACTCTACTTAATTTGTAGTGTGTAAAATATCAAACGTCACAAAATTGATATAGTTTCAACTTTATAAATAAAGCTAAATTTTTGTCCAATAATCTTTCGTCCTCCTAAATTAACTTTTTACCATTTTGAAATCTCCATTCTCTTTGACGAATTCTAAAAAGGCATCAGCATCTTTTAAGAAAAATTTATGGTCACCTTCGGCAAATACTTGAAGTTTTTTTTCGCTCGTTGGAGCTATCCAAAATGTTCCTTTTTCCAAAGTGAAAATTAAAAGGAAGCCTGGTTCTACTTGATATTTTCCTACATCTTATTGAATTCGGTTTTTTTTGATTAAAAAATGGATGAAATTGCACAAGTGCAATTCATTATGATGAAATTTGAAAATGGTATTTTTTGATTAGAATGGATTCTGCTGAAAAGTAGCAAAGGAGATATTTGATATTCGCAAGAAGAGGACAATAAATTTTTTTTTTTGAAAAAATCGACGACGAGATTCAATCTATGATAAGGTACAGCATAAAGTATCGTTTTTAAAAAATGCTGCGGATTAAATCTGCTGTTCTCTGCTTGAAAATGGAGAGTAAGGGATTTAAGCCCGAGCAAGTTTCCACAAGTTTTAGAAGACGGCAAAATGAAATACACCTAATTCCTGAGTTAATTAATAAACTGAATTACCTTTTGTATTTTTGGAAAAAAATTACGTGCAACTATCAATTTTACCTTCTGTCTTTTTAACTAAACTAGATAGAGCTATTGGATTATAACAATATTCACCGTGAACTCGTTGAGGATTGCAAGTTGGGAAAACGGCAAGCTCAATTCGAATTGTATCGACTTTATTCTAGGGCGATGTACAATATTTGTTTGCGTATGTTAAAGAATGACATGGATGCAGAGGATCTTTTGCAAAATTCATTCGTTGATATTTTTACTAAATTAGATTCCTTCCGATTCCAATCTTCTGTTGGTGCTTGGATCAAAAGAATTGTCGTTAATAATTGTATTAATTTTTTGAAAAAACGACGATTAGAAATCCAAGAATTAAACGACGAAATCACACAACGACCAGAACCAGAGGAGGAAGATTATATTCCAAAATTTTCTGTTGAATCCATCAATCATGCTTTGTTTCAGTTACCGGATGGTTATCGGGTGGTGTTTACACTTTATCTGATAGAAGGATATGATCACAAAGAAATTGCAGAAATTTTAGAAGTATCAGAGGCGACTTCGAAGTCGCAATATAGTCGAGCCAAAAAGAAATTAAGAGAAATTATTAGAAATCAAAATAGCAATAGCAATAGCAATAGCAATCAAAATCAAAATCAAAAATTCCCAAAGTGAAATCATTTTTTAAATTGCCATTGCCATTGCCATTGCCATTTATTGTTAGCTAATCAAAAAAAAATAGACATGAGCGACCGTCTAGAAAAATTTATTAATCAAAATCGAGAACAGTTTGATGATAAAGTTCCGAACTTAAAAGTTTGGGCGGATATCGAAAAACGACTTGATCCTCCGCAAGCGAAACGGATTTCGATGAAGCGAATGTTAAGCATTGCTGCAACGATACTTCTGTTATTATCAACAGGTGCATTTTTAGGAAATTATTTTAAAGCAGAGGTAAATGTTCCGATTGCTAACTTGGAAGATTATCCTGGATATGGACAAAAAGAGAAAGATTTTCAACAGGAAATTAAAAATAAAAAAGCACAATTAGCTAGTTTTAATTATGATACAGCTATCAATGATGACTTAGTTGACTTAGATAAAACTTTGGCAGATTTGAGAACAGAATTAGAGGATGTACCGAAGGGAAGTGAAGAACAAGTTTTGCAAGCGATGTTGAAAAACTATGAAACGAAAGTAGCCATTTTAGAAATTGTTTTGGAAAAAATAGCTTTAACTCAAACCAAAAGAGATAAAAAGAATGAAGGTTCTGAAATGTAAAATAGGTTGGTTATTGGCGATGTTGATCTTTATGGGACTATCTGTTTCGGCAAAAGAATTTGAACGAAACATTAAGAAGAGTAGTCCTATTTCAATGAATGGTCAAGTAGAGTTGTCTAACACTCGGGGGACAATTGATGTCAGAACTTGGAATAAAAATGAAGTGAGTATTGATGTACTCATTACCGTCAACGCTCGAAATATTAGAGATGCGAATGAAGTTTTTGATCGCATTCAAATTAAATTTGACAGCTACAAAAATATAGTCAAGAGTCGAACAATTATTCGAGATGTACCGAAGTGGAATTGGAATTATGTACGGAGTGAATACACGATAGACTATGTAGTTTATATGCCTAAAAAATGTAATTTATCTTTATTCAATAAATATGGCGATGCCTTGATTGCAGAGTTGGAAGGGAAAGCAACCTTGTCAGTTCAGCATGGAAATATTCGATTAAAAACGATAGAACGATTGTTGACTTTAGATTTGAAATATGGAAATTGTACCGTTGTGCAGGCGGCTAATTCTGAGATAAAAATGGTGCATGGAAATATCCGATTGAAGAAAGCAGCGAATATTAATTTTGCCACAAGTTATTCCAAAATTAATGTAGATGAAGCAGCTGATATTAAAAGTACAAGTGTTAATGATACTTATAAATTAGGTATCGTACAAGAATTTAGAAATGTTGGAAAATATGATCAAGTCGAGATCAAACAAGTTGATAATATTATTGTTTTTTCTAAATTTACGGACTTCAAGATTGATGTGGTAAAGAAACATGCTGATTTCGATATGATGTATGGAAGTGTGAAAATTGCTAAAGTGAGCGAAGGTTTTTCAGATATTTTGATGGTAGGAGAAAATACTGATTTCCAATTGAATGTAGAGGAAGGAAGTGATTACAAAATGGATGCAACTGCTCGATATGCTAATTTAAAATATCCTACCGTTTCAAATATTATTTCCAAAGACAAAAAAGGAGATGAACAAAAAGTAGAATTTTATGTTGGCAAAAAAATAAATCCTTATAGTTATATTAAAGCAAGGGTAAAGTATGGAGACATCAGTATTAAGTAACGGTTATTTTTTAACGGTTAATGGTGAACTGTGAACGGTTAATTTTTCTCCCAGAGTTTGAGTAACGAAAAAAAGGAGCAATGATTTTTCAAAATCATTGCTCCTTTTTTTCGTTAACAGTTCACCATTAATCATTAACCGTTAACTAACGGATTTTTACTTTAGCTCCGAATCTTACTGAGCTAGAATGAATTCGATCTTCGTTCGGGCCGATACCATCGATCAAGAAATGACGACGATACATTGGTTGCAAAAACAAACTCCAACGGTAAGTAAATTTCCTTTCCACTCCAAAACCTAAGTTGGCAGTTAAGTAACTATTTTCTCTAAATCCTCCGCTTTCAAGGATACCTTTATAAAGAGAAGCTTCGTTAGCAATTTCACTTTCATCTAAAGAGATAGATCTACTTGCTGTATTTTCTTGATCTTCCAATTGGTAATTAAAGTTGTTTTGAAGTGCCATATTAATAGATACTCCAGTCAAACTATACATTCTCCATTTTCTTTTTACTAAGAAACTATATTGAATATTTAATGGAACTTGAACCATATTTAATTCAGCATCGTCCCATTGTTCTTCAACATATCCACGAGCAAAACTACCAATGATATTAGCTTCTTCTCGTTGTTGGTAACTAATATAATTATATGAAATTCCCGTTTCAATTAAAAATCTTTTAAGTTGAAAACCTAACGCAAATCCACCACCATATCCATATCTATATCTTTGATACACATCCCATGCTCTTTCATTATTATAAAAATCAGAATCTACAAAGTTGAGATCAGTAGAACCATACATGCTAAAGAAAACTTCGTGAGTTCGTAATTTTTTCTTTTTAATCAATTGAGCTAGGGAGAAATGATCTTTTTTAAATTCATCTATTTCCAAAAGTGAATTCATCAAAGATGGCAAAGGAGAAATTTGAATAATTAATTTTTCTTTTAAAATCTCATTTTCATTTAATGCCAATGCTTTTTCAAGAGGAAGAGCAGCAGCAGTCTTTTGGTTGTTATTTTTCAAAAGACTAATTGAAGCAGCATTATTTAAAAATGGAGTGGTAGAAAATGCATCATCTGAAATTGGTGGAGTAGGAGTTGCACCAATTGCATTTTCATTAATTGGATTTGATTTTACAATTAATGAAGTCGTTTCATTTGCTGAATTTGCTACATTTTCAACAAGGTCATGTTGATTGACTTGATTAGCAAGATTAGCAGCAGGAGTCATTTTTTCAAAAGAAGCGACAAATTCATTTTCCAATAATGATTGGTCATTTGAATTTGTCGAAAGGTCATTCGTATTATGTTGAATTGAATTAGTATTTACTATAGGTTGTGAATCAGGCGTAGTTTTTTTGCTGGGAAAATAATTGAAAGCAGTCCAAACTAGTAATAAAACGATAGCAGCTTCAAATAATTTAGTAATAAAAACTTTTTGTCGATAAGCATATTCCTCATCCAATCGAGCGGCCATCATTTCCCAATGCTCATGATTATAGGTAGGTTGGATATTATTTAAATGTTCGTAGGCAATGGAATCTAAATAAATATCTTCCATTTGAGGATCAAGTTCAACATCAGGAGAATCAACAGCGTCAGCGATAGATGCATCTAATTTGCTTTCCATCATCCCCCAATCCATCGGAACAAATGCTGCACCTTCTAGGTTTTCCAAAGAACCTTTAATCACCTCATCCAAATCATCTGCAGCCAATTGTTCATTCATTGACGACCAATCCATTGGGATGTATTTCTCACCATCCAAATGCTCCAATGATTGTTTAATAAAATCGTCAAATTTCTTATTCTCCATATTGTATTGATTTCGCAGCAAGAATCACTTTAAGTTTATGTCTTGCTTTTACCAAATTTGAGCGAGAAGTACTTTCTGTAATTCCCAACTCGTTGGCTATTTCTCTGTGTGAATAACCTTCGATCACGTATAGATTAAAAACGGATCGATATGCAGGAGATAAGGTTTGAACAGCTGAAAGGATTTCTTTTTCAGTTACTTGGCTAAGTGCATCAGGTGCATTGGAACTAACATTATAAGCAGTATCCAAATCTTCGGTTCTTCTACGAACATTTTTTCGATAAAAATCAATCGCAGTATTCACCATAATCCGACGCATCCAAGCAGAAAGAGAAGTACCGGGCTGGTACTTTGCAATATTCTTAAAAACTTTAATAAATCCTTCATGCAACACATCTAATGCATCATCCTTGTTATTTGAATAACGAAGACATACGCCCATCATCTTGCTATAATATTCTTTATATAGCAATTGCTGTGCATCTCTATCCTTGCGAATACACGCTTGGATAAGATCATTTTCTTCATAATTTAAATTCAAGGCTAATTCCATAGAAATGTTTGTTAGAATTAAAGTTAGCCTAAAAAAACCGATAATCCCAAACACAGGTTAAATATTTGGAATTATCCTCCTAGTGCATAAAATAGTTTACATTAAAAGGAACGATTAAATCTAGGTATTTGCTGCGTTTTCAAAGGTTTTAAAATGCTTTTTCTTTAATGAAAATTCCATAGAAAATGATTAGCAAGTTGTTATTCGAAGGTCAACGTATTTGGTTCTTTGACAAATCCCGTGTTTTAATTCGGTATAAGTCAGACCAAAGCCGAAAATAACACTTCCTTCAGTCGTTTTTATTTCCACCTTTGGTCTGACCACGGGATTCGTCAAAGAACGAAGTATTTTTTTTTGGGAAAAAGCATAATATCCACCTTAACGATAAAGTCATGTACTTCATTTTTAATTAACATATAAAAGTGTTTTGATAGCTCTTTTGATTTACTATTTTTGTTGAAATTTTCAATAATTGAATAATTAAAACATTATGAAATTTCAACAAACTGGAGAAAAAACTACCGAAGTTGCAGTCGATTTTGACTATGACAAGGTGGTAGATTTATTGATCAGTATTTCTACCAATATAGCTATGGCTATAGCAATTCTAGTCATTGGATTTTGGGTAGTCAAAAAAATAATGAAAGTCATAGAAAAATCTCTTGGCAGAGCAAATCTTTCTCCAGAGATCACTTCATTTTTTTCTTCTTTCTTGAGTGCAATGCTGAAGATATTTATCCTCTTGGCTGCCATTGGACAAGTTGGAGTAGATACTGCTTCTATGGTAGGTTTGATTGCGGCGGCAGGTTTTGCAGTTGGCATGGCATTGCAGGGAAGTTTAGGAAATTTTGCAGCTGGAATTATGATTCTCGTTTTTAAACCATATAAATTAGGTGATTGGATAGAAACTTGTGAAAAATTTGGAAAGGTAGAAGCTATCCAGATTTTCAATACTACTATTGTCACGCCTGGACAAAAAACTCATATCATTCCTAACGGGCAAGTAATGGATGGCGTAATTACTAATTTTTCACAAAAAGGAACAATTCGTCTGGAGTTAAATGTAACAATGCCTTACGCTGAGAATTTTCCAAGAGTTAAGGAGATTATTAAGAATGCGTTATTGACTGTTCCTTCTATTTTAAATGATCCCGAACCTGAAATAGGAATCG
>Ga0209187_1001876_pt1 | contig 22079 bp, 14 predicted proteins | sample BantaG_FD_187430 | JGI IMG/M metagenome (GOLD analysis project Ga0209187, IMG submission 187430) | Marine algal microbial communities from Bantry Bay, Ireland - BantryBay_4 metaG (SPAdes) (version 2) | ecosystem: Host-associated > Algae > Red algae > Unclassified | place: Bantry Bay, Ireland...
ACCAGCGACAACCGTATTTTTAAAAACATGAGCGACGGAACCTTCCAAAATGTAACCGCCACCACAGGCATAGCAACCGGAGGCCTCACCATGACCGGCGTTTGGGGTGACATAGACAACGATGGCGATTTAGACCTATTCATCGGCAACTACCACATCCCATCAAACCCTGCTAGCAATTATTTATATCGCAACAATGGAAACGGAACCTTCACAGATATATCCACCAGCGCCGGAGTAAAAACAAACGACCAAACCAGATCTGTTCACATGGCAGACATCAATCAGGATGGCTTTGTCGATATCTACGTTTGTAATTTGCTACAGCAAAACACCTATTGGAAAAACAATGGCAACAACACCTTCACCAACAACGTATACGCTTCCGGATTGACCGACACGCAAATCTCCATGGGCGCCATCTTCTTCGATTACGACAATGACGGCGACCCCGACGTTTACCTCACCCATGATGCCAATCAAGCCAACATCATGTATGAAAATAATGGAAACGGAACTTTTTCTGATGTATCTGCTTCCACCAACCTAAACGTTGTCGGACAAGGCATGGGCGTCGACCACGGCGATATCAATAACGATGGACACCTCGACATTTACGTCACCAACTTAGGTCCCAATTTTTTATTGCTAAATGATGGCAATGGTTCTTTTACAGAAATAGCTGAAGCAGCCGGAGTAGCCGACGGAGGCGGCATGGGATGGGGCTGTTTTTTTGTGGATTATGACAATGATGGCTGGGAAGATCTTTACGTCATCAACGATTCGCAATTTGGTCCCGTTGGCAACAAACTTTACAAAAATAACGGAGACAACACCTTCACCCTCGTAAGCGATGCTTCTTCTCCCCTCTTCAGTTTCTTTGCTGGCAGAGGCGGAACCTGGAGCGACTTCAACAACGATGGTTTTCCAGAAATCACCGTCGCAAATGGTCAAGACTCCGTAGGTATTCAGATTTTTGAAAATCAAAACTCCCTCAACAATTGGATCGGCTTTGAGCTCGAAGGTACCACTGATGCCCGCGACGCCTTCGGTGCACGCATTCAAATTACCACCACTAATGGTATCAAAATTGATGAAAAAACGGGCGGCTCTTCTTATGCTTCTCAAAGTACACATCGAATTTATTTTGGTCTTGGACAAGGGATTGCAACTGACATTATCGTTACCTGGCCCAACGGTTCGGTAGATTCTCTTGGCGATTTTGCCATCAATCAGATTCATAGTATTCAGCAGGAATTTATTTTAGAGGACTTAGACAACGATGGTTTTTTTACCGACGTTGACTGTGATGATAACAATGAAAATGTAAATCCGGGTATGTACGAAATCATCTACAATGGTTTCGATGACGATTGTAATCCATTGACATTTGACGACGATTTCGATCAGGATGGTTTCAACCTCGCCGACGATTGCAACGACACAAATCCAAATATTAATCCGGATGCCTCCGAAATCCCTTACAACGGCATCGACGATGATTGCAACGAAGCTACCCTCGATGACGACCTAGATCAGGACGGCTTCATCCTTGCCAACGATTGTGATGACAATAACCCTGACGTAAATCCGGATGCCGCCGAAATAACCTACAACAGCATCGACGATGATTGCAACCAAGCTACCCTCGACGACGACCTCGATCAGGACGGCTTCAACCTCGCCAATGACTGCGACGATAACAATCCAAATGTAAATCCGAATGCCGCCGAAATAACCTACAACGGCATCGACGATGATTGCAACGAAACTACGCTCGACGACGACCTCGATCAGGACGGCTTCAACTTCGCTGAAGATTGCGATGATAACAATCCAAATGTAAATCCGGATGCCGCCGAAATTGCAAATAATGGCATCGACGAAGACTGCGTTGACGGAGACTTCATGACAGGTGTGCATCAAATAGCCAATAATCAAATCAACATTTATCCAAATCCCATCACTCAGTTTTTATATCTGGTTTACGATGGCAGCGACGCATTGGAATATCGATTGTATAACAATCTGGGTAAATTACTCGATGCTAATTTGGTTTCATCCGACCCAATCTCAACCAGTCATCTAAGTGCCGGTGCTTATTACCTAGTCATAAAAAATGATGGCAAAATTGTAGCTTTAGAAAAAATCATAAAGTTTTGACAGACATAGAAAAGCAAAAGCACCGCCACTTCATCATCCATAAACCCTTCGGCTACCTCTCCCAATTCGTCAACAACCAAAGCAAACGAAGAAATAAAAAACTACTCGGTACACTAGCTGACTTTCCAACAGGTATCATGGCCATCGGCCGATTGGACGAAGATTCAGAAGGCCTCCTCTTCCTCACCACCGACGGTCAGGTAAGCGAAGAGGTAAGAAGCAAAAAAGTTGAAAAAGAATACTACGTCCAAGTCGACGGCCTCATTACAAAAGAGTCCCTCCAACTATTAAACAAAGGCGTAACGATCGGCTCTGGCAAAGCAAGTTATCAAACACTCCCCTGCCATTCCTATCTCCTCGACCCTTCTCCCATCTTTAAAGCACGAACAAAAAAAATTCGCGATGACCGACATGGTCCTACTTGCTGGTTGTCGATTACGGTACGAGAGGGGAAGTTTAGGCAGGTTCGAAAGATGACTGCGGCAGTTGGGTTTCCGACTTTGCGTTTGATTCGTGTTCGGATTGGTGGTGTGCGGCTTGGGGGGATGAGTGCGGGTGAGGTTGTAGAGGTGGATGGGTTTTATAATGCGTGAGATCACTGAGCGCCCGGCCGATAGGTCCGTCGGGATCGGTGAGCTTTGTGAAGACCGAATTGATCTTTCTCTGCTAAGCCCGGGAATTTATTTTATTAGTTTGGAAGTGGGAAGTGGGAAGTGGGAAGTTGGAAGTTGGAAGTGGGAAGTGGGAAGTGGGAAGTGGGAAGCTTCACTCATTATAGGGAGCCCGTCAACGTGTGAGGGAGTATTCTCTTAACTGTGTCTTTCCATCAAAACTTCAATCGAAATCAAAATCAAAAATCAGACACACTTAAATAAATACTCCCACGTGTGATGCATTAGTAGGCTTCCCACTAAAAAAAGGGATTCGAAAAATTTCGAATCCCTTTTTTTTTACATCAACCTCTCTTCCCCTTACGCTTCTTATGTACATAAGCATCAGAAACACCATGCTCATCTATCAATTGATTTTTTACACCTCTTGCTTCAGATAAACTATTGGTTCGCTTCACGCAAACACTGTGGTATTGTGAAAAATCAAACTCCACAACTTCAGCGTTGCTATAACCTAAAGCTTTCAAACGTCTTACTTCTTTTTTTGCATTAGCTTCACCAAGAAACGACCCCGACACAACTAAGTAGTTACCGCTGTCACTACCAGCAGAAGAACTGCCTATATTGTTTGTAGTATTCTCATCCATATCCTCCTCCTCCTCATCTTCCTCATCTTCCTCATCATAAAAATCTGCTCCATCGTCCTCATCTTCATCTTCGTCATCCAATATTTCGTCGCCATCTTCATCAAAATCAGCCGCATCAAATTCATCGTCTTCATCATCTAGAAGATCATCCACTCCATCTTTGATAGCACCGGCGCCATCTTTAACCGCATCGGCGCCATCAGCTACTAAATCTCCGGCCTTATCGGTTACATTACTGATGGCAGAACTGCCTGATTCGTTGCAAGATTTTGCGATTGTCATGACCCATAGTCCGGCAAAAATAAGTACCGTTGCGACGACTAAAAATTTTATTAAACTTTTCATAGTGTCCATTTTTAAGTTTTCTCATCTCTAAGGAAGTGTACCCTAGACGTCCATTATTCGCAAAGATAAGGCGAAAAAATAAAAAACGCAATCTATGGCTAGATTGCGTTATTAAGAATAAGAAAGTTTAAAATGGTTCTCAGTGGGCTTCCATAGATAGTTAGTCGCTTTGAGGTGCCTGGTGGTAAACATATGTACTAATATCGTGACTTATTTCTATCTCATTAGCAATGTCTTCCGCCAGGGAACTATCATTATAGCGACCCATACAAATATTTTTAGAGTTGGTGTTTTCAAACTGGATAATTTCAGCTGCGTATCCTTTATTTAAATACTGAGCTTGCTTGCTCAAAACAACCATGTCGTCCGTATAAGTACCAGCAATAACCAAGTATTTATCGGTACCATCTTGACTTAAAAGTGACTCTGACTTGGTCATTTCTCTCATGAACGCCTCGTCTTCCGTCTCACTATTTTCCTTGTACGAAGTCAATTGTATCGGCGCTTCTCCGACTTCCTCTTGATAATCCTCCTTTAAAAAGACGATTTTTCCTTCGTTTACATCGTTTGTCAGATCAACTTCCTTCTTTTTGTTTTCTTTACTGTTTGGTCCTGGTAGGTTGACTTTTGACTCATCAATCGACATTTCAATCATAAAATCCGATTCTAGCTGCGAATACTGAAAGGCCACGAGCGTAATCAGGATTAAAACCAGACTAGCCATCATCAATGCTGGAAGAGAAATTATTGGTTTTTTCATAATTGGTGTTAGATATAGTGTTTAGAATCAGGTTCAAATATTAGGACTATTGGTGCATGCTCTTCAGAGCCTTATTCGAAAAATCCCTTTGTATGTTACGCCCCAAATGTTAAATATTTATTTTCAACATATGAACTACTACAAATACCAAACCAATCTCATTTGATTTAATTTTAACTATTCAGTTAGACCGAAGACGGGAGACCGAAGTTTCCTTATAACGTAAAACGACTGCGGGCCTGCGCTAGCGGGAAACTTCGGTCCCCGAGTTTTCGGGGCAGGCTTTCCGTCTTCGGTCTTCCGTCTTAAAGCAGATCCTGCTGAACTGTTACAAGTAAACGTTGAAATTTTTTACTATCTAATTTTCAGGGTTATAATAGTCAGTACAGCCAGTAGGATTCCCACAATCCAAAAACGGGTAACGATCTTTGACTCGTGCATCCCCTTCTTCTGGTAGTGATGATGCAGTGGAGACATTAAAAATATCCGTCGGCCTTCGCCGTACTTTTTCTTAGTATATTTAAAGTACCCTACCTGCAACATCACGGATAAATTTTCCGCCAAAAAGATGCCACAGAGTATCGGTATCAATAATTCTTTTCTTAACAAAATAGCCATTGATGCTATGATGGCTCCGATGGTTAAACTTCCGGTATCTCCCATAAAAATTTGTGCTGGGAATGAATTATACCATAGAAAACCTATACAAGCACCAAGGAAGCAAGCTGAAAAAACGACCAGCTCTTCTGTTCCTGGCAGATGCAAAATTTCGAGGTAACCAGCTGCTAGTGAGTTACTTGAAACGTAGGCAAATATACCCAAGGTCGCTCCAATAATAGCGCTTACTCCGGTTGCCAATCCATCAATTCCATCTGTTAAATTTGCAGCATTCGAAACATTGACTACCACCACAATTACAAAGGGGACGAATACAATCCACACCATTGTTTTTGCATTATCTTTCAAAAAAGGCAGCAGGGACGAATAATCCAATACCGCATTTTTAAGGAAGGGAACATTCGTCAATGTTGTTTTTACATCTACTCTTACTTTTTTAGTTTCCTTTCCGCCTTTAGTCACTTTTGACTCAAACGAATCAACTACTTCATTTAGTAATCCTAATTTTTCTGCTTTTACATAATCCATCCGCACCACGACTTCCTGACTCACCAACATGGTCACTGCCACTAAAATACCGAGTACGACTTGTCCTAATATTTTAAACTTCCCACTCAGTCCTGTTTTATCTTTTTTGAATACTTTGATGTAATCATCAAGAAAACCAATAATACCCATCCAGGTCGTTGACAACAACATCAACAGAATGTAGACATTGTCTAATTTTGCTACTAAAAGACAAGGAATAATGATCGCCATGATAATGATGATACCTCCCATTGTAGGAGTGCCTTCCTTTTCTTTTTGACCCGCTAAGCCAAGGTCTCTTACGGTTTCACCTACTTGCAACTTTTGCAAGAACTTAATGATCCGACCACCAAATAACATTGAAATAATCAAGGAGAGAATGATTGCTAACGCAGCCCTAAAAGTAAGGTATTCAAATAGGCGCCAGGTTGACTGCCCATCTTGCGTGAATAGTTTAGCAATCCAGTAGAGCATGTGTTAGTATAGCTGTTTTCTCAAATTGACCGTTTTCTTTTTGGTCTTTTAACGCGCTGCGGCTAAGGCCGCAAATAGAATCAAAATCAAAATCAAAAAACGCTTTTGTTTAGCTTTCTGATATGTAGATTGATTCTTTTTCTTGCTGGTAGCATAGAATTTTCGTCTCTTGGAAATATGTTTACTAAACTTTAAAAGTTTAGTAAACTTTAAACTACGCTACTTTATATTTTTAAATTCTCAGAAAGTACAGCAGAAGCAGAAAAAGAATCTGCTTACTGCTGTCTAGTGAATCTGAGAATGATAATAGTTTTTTTATGACCGTTGACTGTTAACTGTTGACCGTTGACTTCCCGCTATCATGTACGTTATAGGGAAGTCAATGGTCAGCAGTCAACGGTTAACAGTCAATAAAAGCTAGGCTTTCATTTCGCTTGCCAAAACTGCCTTGTCATCAAAGTCATGTCGAACACCGTTTATTTCCTGGTATTTTTCGTGCCCTTTGCCTGCCACTAAGATGATGTCTCCTTTTGACGCCATTTGGCAGGCTGTTCGTATGGCTTGCAATCTGTTTGTGATGGAAAGCACTTTTCTTTTTGCAGAAGCTGGAATACCTGCTTCCATTTCTTTTATAATCGTTTCGGGATCCTCTGTTCGGGGATTGTCCGAAGTAATGATGACCTGATCGCTATATTTACAAGCGGTGGCCGTCATCACAGGTCTTTTCGTTTTGTCTCTATCTCCTCCGCAACCTACAACCGTAATTACTTTTTCCTGTCGGGTGCGCAAGTGATCGATGGTTGACAACACTTTTTCGAGTGCATCCGGTGTGTGCGCATAATCTACGATCGCTGTTACTCCACTTTTCTTGTCCTGTATATAATCGAAGCGGCCTTCAGCCGTTTGCAGATTACTAATCACAGGGAGCATTTCATTTTCGTTTATGCCAAGTAAAGAAGCAACACTATATGCACACAACAGATTATAGGCATTGAACTCTCCGATGAGTCGACTAAACAACTCCGTATCGTCCAGATAAAGGTGCAAACCTAATAAACTGTTTTCGATAATTTTCGCTTTGTAGTCCGCCAGGTTTCGAAGCGCGTAGGTTTTAATTTGAGCGTTGGTATTTTGTACCATTACGCTCCCATTTTTGTCATCGATATTGACCAGAGCAAAACTTTCTTTTGGCAAATTGTCAAAGAACCGTTTTTTCGCGTTTAGATAATCTTTAAATGTTTTGTGATAATCTAAATGATCATGTGTGAGGTTTGTAAAAACGCCACCTGCGAAATGAACACCTGCGATTCGATGCTGACTGACTGCGTGTGAACTCACTTCCATAAAAGCGTAATCACAACCCTGCGCTACCATCTCTTCAATCAAAGCATTCAATGACACCGCATCCGGTGTGGTAAATTTTGTTGACAAAACTTTCTTGCCAATCTTATTTTCTACCGTGGAAATTAATCCAACTTTGAATCCTAATTCGGTCAACAACTTGTACAGTAAAGTAACTGTGGATGTCTTTCCGTTGGTGCCCGTGATGCCTATCAGATTTAATTGCTTCGATGGGAAGTCGTAGAAGGCGCTGGCTAAAAACCCTAGGGCTTCGGCGCTATCATCGACTTGGATGAAGGTGACCTGTTGGTCTGATTTTTCTGGTAGTGTTTCACAAACAATTGTTGTGGCGCCTTTCTCGATAGCTGATTCGATAAATCGGTGGCCATCGGATTGGATTCCTTTCACTGCAACAAAGAGGCTGTCTTTTTCAACCTTGCGCGAATCAAAAATGATGTTTTTGATTTTACGCTCTAAGTTACCTTGAGTGGATCGCGTTTTTAGTTTTGCTAGTATTTTTGTTAAGGACTGCAATTGTTTTTTGTTGATCCAATGGAACGACAAAGTTGTCATTCCATTGGATTCTTCAGTTAGTGTTTCATACGCCTACGCTTAGTCCTTCGCCAAGGCTACGGCCTACGAGCCGGCGTACATGTACGCTAAAAAAGAGTGTTCATAGTGTGAGGAGTAGTTTTCCTCATAAATACGTTTTAATAGTGTTTCATTGTGAACTGTAAGACTTGCGTCTTTCTTAGTTTAGTGTTTGATAGTGTGAGGGATACTTGTACGCCGAAAGCTTCGGCGTACAAGTTGCCTCGTTTTTTTTTATAGTGTTTCGATGTGTTCGGGAAGACTTGCGTCTTTCTGTGTTATAGTGTTTGATAGTGTGAGGAGTCAGTACCTCGTTTATAGTGTTTCTATTTTACGTTGTGCAAAGTTTAGCTCAAAACATATTTCGCAGCTCGGGAGTCTCTTTGCTTCGCGATAGAGCTTCCCGGTCTTTATTATTAAATTATTTCAATGTCAATTTGATCGTCTGACCTTGCACTTTAGTTCCGGATTTTATGGATTGTAGGACTACTTTTCCTGCTCCGTTCACAACGACTTCGAGCCCAAGATTTTCCAAAATATAGAGTGCGTCTCTGAGTCCCATTCCAACCACATTTGGTACCACCTCCTCAGAAATTTTACGGTTAAAAACATGGAGGGTATCTGTTTCTGTTTTCAGAACTGCCCAATCATTATCTGTATGTGTTTCGTAAGGCAGCCCCAGGTAGTCCAATGCTTTTGACATATCTTTTCGGTTACCAACGCTGTAAGTTGGTAGTTGTTTACTTACCAATGTTGGTTTTGGTCTTTCGTTTATCGCTCGGTGCAGTTCTATTTTTTGCGCGAAGCATTTATCTGCTATTTCTCTGAATACTGGTCCTGCCACATCACCTCCATAAAATCCATTTTCAGTAGGATTTCGAATAACAACCACGCAAGAATAGACTGGGTCGTGAGCGGGGAAGTACCCAGCAAAAGAGGCCGAATATTTTACGTTTTGTCTACTGCCTCCAAATTTTCGATAATCAATCTGGGCTGTCCCTGTTTTACCTGCAAATTTGTATTTGGATGTTTTTAGTTTGTAAGCTGTTCCATTTTCTACAACAGACTCTAACAATATTTTTGCTTTTCGGATTGTTTCCGGAGAAGCAATCTGTCGGGCAGTTACTGTTGGTTTAAATTTTTGTATAGGGTGTCCAAAGTGTTGTATTTCTGAAACCAAATAAGGCTTCATCATTTGCCCGTCATTTGCCACTGCATTGAAGAAATTCAGTAACTGCAGTGGAGTTAATTCTACCTCATAACCAATTGACATCCAAGGGAGTGTAATACCAGACCATTTGTCGTCTTTGTTATAAGCCTCTTTTACATAAGGACTTGCTTCGCCGTCAATTTCGATATTTACCGGCAGGTGCAATTTCATATCTTTAAGGCGTTGGATAAATTTTCGGGCCTGACCTTTATCGTCATTTCCGTAATATTTATTGACCAATCCTGCTATACCGACGTTGGAAGAAATTTCAAAAGCTCGTCGAACAGTGGTTGTATCCATTGTCATACTTTCCTTTGAAGCATCCAGCATTTCCTCTTCGTAGAACTTCATTTTACCTCTGTTGATCACCACTGAATCGTACAGATCAACATGACCATCTTCTAAAAGTGCCATGATAGAAGCCAGTTTAAAAGTTGAACCCGGTTCGTATTTAGATCCGATGGCGTAGTTGTACACTTCGAAGTAACCATCATCTGTTTTACCTAGGTTTGCAATAGCTTTAATGGCGCCTGTTTTTACTTCCATCAAAACGGCGGTACCGCTTTCAGCCTGATGGTGATTCATACCACGCAATAAAGCTTCGTGTGCTGCACTTTGCAAATTGATATCGAGAGTTGTTACAATATCGTCTCCTTTTTCGGGTTCGATTTCTGTTAAGTCATTGAGTGGAATCCAGGTATTGTTTGGTGCGCGGAACATGTAGCGCTTACCTTCTTCCCCTGTCAGGTGATCATTGAAACGAGCTTCCAGGCCGAAGGGATTTTCAACGCCTTTCACTCTACCGATAGTACGACGCGCCAATCTTTTAAAAGGTCTTGCTCGTTTTGGTTTAGACTCAACTTTAAAACCTCCACGATATAGTCCTTTGTTAAAAAGCGGGAATTCACTGATCATTTCTTTTTCCAGATAGGAAGCGGATCGTTTGATTAATAAGTTACGGTGTCCTGCTTCCCTGTTTTGCAACAAGCGATCTCTCATACCACCAACGGTATAAGAATTGTCTACAAAGTTGGCCAGGCAGTAAGACAAAGAATCGAGGTTATCGTAAAAATCGTCTTCTGACATTGCCGTAGAATTGAGATCAAATCGTATTTCAAAGAACGGAAGTGAAGTCGCCAGCAAGCTGCCGTCTTCGGTTAATATATTTCCTCGCTCTGCCTCAACAGACTTGTGAGCGACGTATAAATTTTTTCCTTTGTCCCGCCATTTTTCACCATCTGTGACGGTAATCTTCAGTGCTTTCACGAAGATGACAAGAGCGATTAAAACCACCATAAAGAGTACCATATATACTCTTCGTAAAACTTCGTTTCTAATATCTACTGCCACTTTACTGTATGTTATTTTTAGAAACTACAATTTTCTTAGGTTTGCCATTAATAGGTTTCAATCCTAATGGCTCCACTGCTTTCACCACCTCGGTTTGCATGGTGCTAAACATGAGGTTTGCTTTGATGGACATATATTCCCAGCGAAGTTCTTTTACTTCCCTTTGCATTTTTTGAATTTGACGCACTTTCTTTTCAGAGTAATGTGCGTTGGCGATGTATGCAATCAATAAAAAACCGATAAACAACACGAAAGAAAAATTTTTCAGCACCAACTCGGCGCTTATATTTCCGACTGCCAGGTATTCCTTTATTGATTTTTTATTTTTCGCCATTCTCTTTTGATTTGGAATTTTGAATGGATAAATTTTTGAATTTTGAATAATTTTCTATCGTAGCGATCGCGTTGCAGTCGCGTTAAGTTAAAGGGTGTATTCAAAATTCAATCATTCAGCCATTCAATATTACTCCCCTTTACTTCTAATTCCAATTCTCATCTTTGCGCTTCGTGCTCTGGGATTTATTCTTATTTCCTCCTCAGTTGGAAGAATTGTTTTTTTAGTAATTGCTTTAAATGGTCGGCTGATATTTCCATAAAAATCTTTATCAACTTCTCCTTCTGCGTTTCCGGCTCTAAAGAAATTTTTGATCATTCTATCTTCCAAAGAGTGATAAGAGATGACCACCAATCTTCCTCCGGGCTTAAGTACTTCTAGGCATCCTTTCATAAAATCCTCCAAAGCTCCCATCTCATCGTTTACTTCTATTCTCAGGGCTTGAAAAACCTGAGCCAGGTAACGGTTTCGATTCCCTCGAACCAGTGGATTCATAATGAGCAAAAAATCTGCGGTTGTTTGAATGGGCTTTTTTGCTCGCTCGGCAACAATAGTTTCGGCCAAGGTTTTAGCGTTACGCACTTCTCCGTATTTGCTGAGTATTAGTTGAATTTTTTCTGCGCTGTAAGTATTTAAAAGATCAGCAGCCGTAAATTCGGTCTCTCGGTTCATTCTCATATCCAACATGGCGTCATATCGGAAAGAAAAACCTCGATCTGCCTGGTTGATTTGATGAGAAGAAACGCCTAAGTCAGCAAGGATTCCATCTACTTGATCTACACTATGCAGTCTCAACACTCGTTGCAAGTACCTGAAGTTGTAATTTAGAAATGTAAAGCGTTCATTCTCAGTCAGATTCACTAATACGTCTTCATCTTGATCAAAGCCGTACAGATGCCCGTTGGCATCTAATTTTTTTAATATCATTCTTGCATGTCCACCACCGCCGTAAGTTGCATCTACATAGGTGCCGTCATTCTTTATATCTAGTCCATCAATGCTTTCCTGTAGTAAAACAGGATCGTGATAATTCATTTTGTATAGTAGACTTTATTATGTTGTCTGATCATCTTTTGGTAGCTCGCTCTCCCCTATTTCTTTGTTGAGTGGCGAGTTGATAAAACCTTTAGAAACCTCTTCGGCTACGTCGGAGAAATCTTCCATGCTTCTACTCTCTTCCAGTTTGTCATACGTGGCTACATCCCAAATTTCTAATCTGTCTCCCTGTGAAATTAATAGAACATCTTTGGTGATTCCTGCAGATTCCATCAAGCGCTTGCTAATCAGGATTCGCTCTTGTCCGTCAGGTGCCACCTCAGTGGCTCCCCGGTAAAGGAATCGAATAAAATCACGGTTCTTCTTAGAAAATTTATTCAACTGGTTCACATTCTCCTCAATTTGATTCCAAACATTTCGAGGATAAAGCATCAGGCATTTCTCTAATCCTCTGTTAATGACAAACGATGGTGTCTCTTCTGTTCCCAATTGCTTCAATAGCGGACTGGGCAAACGCATGCGTCCTTTTGAGTCAATTTTACATTCATATTCTCCTAATAGCCCAGCCATTTATTATATTTGATTCTATTTTAGGTCAAATATAGTACATTTTCTCCACTCTCTCCCATTTATCGCCACATTTTACCACCGATAATGCAAAAAAAAGCGAAATGCTCCAGTTTTTACAAAAATAAGTCCTCAAGGAGCGCAAATAGAAAGGAATTGGATATGAATTTTCAAGCGAAATCGACTACTTCTTTAAATAATCGACATAAACTCCAATGTATGTAGGTTTTCCCACAAAACTAGACTTTACGTATAAAATATGTAATTGTTTACCCCTTGAGTGACTTTAAGTATGCAATATAGTTAGATACTAGATGTTGGATGTTTGCTTCGACCAGCCAGAGACTGGCGAAGGACAGTTCCTTTACATTTCAACTTCTATCAAGAACCTACTTAAGTGTTTTTATTCAGTTCCTTAACCACATCTGCTTCCTTCGCATAGCTATTAGAAAAGCTCTGCCATTTCATAGAGAGCACACCAAATATGGCTTCACTGACAATACTGGTATTCATTTTTGAAACACCTTCTACCCTGTCGGTAAAAGTGATGGGCACTTCTTTTATCTTAAACCCGAGTGTTCGGGCGGCGAATTTCATTTCTATCTGAAAGGCGTAACCTACAAAGCGAATTTTATCCAAATCCATCATCTCTAAAACTTTTCGGCTGTAGCAAACAAAGCCAGCTGTTGGGTCTTTTACCGGCATCCAGGTAACCATACGTACATATATAGATGCGCCATAAGAAAGAAAGATTCGATCAAATGGCCAATTTACTACTTTTCCGCCTTTGACATATCTTGAGCCTACTGCAAGGTCAGCACCTCCCGTTGAGCAAGCTTCGTGGAGACGTTCCAGGTCTTTTGGAGGATGAGAGAAGTCAGCATCCATTTCACAGATATATTGATAACCTCTTTGCAAGCCCCATTTAAATCCGTGAATATAAGCTGTGCCTAGCCCAAGCTTCCCTTCGCGCTCTTCAATAAACAGCTGCCCTCCGTAAGTACCTGACTGCATATCTTTCACAATCTGAGCAGTACCATCGGGCGAACCGTCGTCAATGATCAGGACATGAAAAGGCTTTTCAAGAGCGAATACTGCTTTTATAATTTTAGCAATATTCTCCTTTTCATTATAAGTAGGTATGATGACAAGTTTATCGGCCAAGGTCTTTTTGATTAAAATTCAAAATTGAATTACTGTATCTTAAATCAATGATTTGTTCAATCTATATAACTTTCAGTTTGCTTTACTTGTTGCAAATTTAAGCGCCAAATATACATATTATACCTTTCCATTGTAATATGAAACTGATTTAACTCTTAATTATGACTTGAATATACTTTTCCTTTATGTTGCTTTTCAAAAGCAAAGAGGGTTTTCAGCTATCGCCAAAAACCCCCTTCTATATCCAAAAGCTCCATTTGCTGAATTAAGCTAAGGGCTATTATTCTTTAGTCTGCAAAACAAACTTGCGCTGCAACACCTGATTATCATCAAACTTTAGCTCAAGTACATACATACCAGGAGCAAAACCCTCCATTTGCAAATGATAAACATCCCCGGTGTGAGCGCTGGTGTCCATTAATTTGACGACCTGCCCTATGGCATTTACAACACGGATTTCATGGTACACTTCATCGCCGGTATTCTTGATATAAACATTACCGTCTGATGGATTAGGAAAGAGAGAAATGGCTCCGTCTATCTCTTCAATTCCTGTCATTTCATCAAGATTCATCGTTACTACTGCAGTACAACCTGCATCGTTTGTTACCGTCAATGTCACGGTATATGACACATCATCCTGATAAACATGTGTTGGGTTTTCTTCTGTTGAAGTCGCTCCATCACCAAATTCCCAGAACCATCCTGTCGCCGTAGCACTAACAGGTTGGAAATTAAACGTATTGCCTTGATTAGGGCCACCAGTAATCTGGAAATCTGCCATCATGTCTGTAACGGTAATGGTAACAGGAATATTCAAACTTGCCAGTCCCGGATCATTAGAAACGATCGTAATATTTTGACTATAAACACCAGCAGCAATACCATCTGCAAAGAAGGTAAACGGGTACGTTTGACTACTTCCAGGCGACACTATATGTGGCCCGGGAGGAATAGTTGTAGTAAGTGCATTAACTTCTGCAAGTGCAAGAAACTGCGACATAATAGCCTCCATTTGTCCATTATCGTAATACCCTGAATTTGCTTCCGCAAAAAGGAGGTAATAAATTCTGGTAGTATTGGCCAGACCATCTATATCATGGTCGTCAAAATCAGTTGTAGTTGGAATGGTTTGATTCAAGCCAGCATCGTCTTTCACAATAATCAAGTGATTGATAGACGGATCAAAAGAATTATGAACTCGTTTTACAAAACCTTTATAATCTGAGCCTTGATGAGTAACTGTCAATTGAGCACCGTCAACTTCTCCTTGTCCATCAGCACCAAGGTTCCCATCAATACTAAATATATTTACATTCTCGACATCTGCAGCAAAGACGAATAAACCAGGATACTTTCTGGTAAAGTACTGACCATCTGTACCCAGGTTAGCATTAGGTATGACCAGGTCATTGGAGTACTGCAAAGGTTCATTACCGTCTACAGAAAGCTCGTTACCGTCATCATACATATCTCCACCTCCATCTCCGATATTGTCACCAACTTCTCCGTCAATGAATTCATAGAAGCCAGGCATCAGGTTTGTCAACGTTGAAAAATCTGCGTTCAACCTTTCTCTTACCTCGTCCAGACCGGCGCCTCCGTTAGACTCACCTTCAAAGTCGAATACAAGATCACCTGCACCACCGTTGGTTAACGTAACATCTACGGTTGACGTTTCACCACATTCAAGTGTCAGGTTGATACTCGTTGGGTTTACACTAACGGAAGGAGGTGACTGAACAGTGACTGTGGAAGTAAATACATCTGAGGAAAAGCAATTCTCAACGGTCAACACTACTGTGTAGGTACCAGCAGCTGGATATACATATGTTGGATTTTGATCGGTTGAAGTTCCAACTCCATCACCAAAATCCCATGACCAACTTGATGGAAAGTTAGTAGACAAATCTATAAAATCTATAGGTACGTTATAGGGTACGTTAGAAGCTGACGCTGAGAAATCAGCCACTGGTGGTGTCGTCGCAATTACTGAAGTCCAGTTGGCAACCCACCCTGGGTCTACTACAGATCCATCAGATGTAAAACGAATAAACATTTTTCCAGAGCTAGCGGTTACAGTACCCGGACTATTACTACCTGTATAAGATCCAATTAGCGGAGCAGAAACATCTTCTCCATCATAAATATTCAAATAATCAAATCCATTTTCAAGATCAAAAAGGGTGAAGTCCAATGTCACTTCAAGGGCACAGCCTCCCGGATCTATTAAGAATCCACAATCTTCTCCATTGCTATAATTTCCACCCTCCCCTCCAGAGTCAAGAAATATTCCAGACTCTGAATCTGCAAATGAGTTGGTACACAAGGTGACGATATTCGTAACGGTGATATAATCCGTTTTCATTTCTGTAGCCGTACCAAATGCATTGGTTGCAGTAAGTGTAACAGGATATACGCCTAGTGTAGGATAGTCAACAGAAGGATACTGCTCCGTTGAAGTAGCAGGTACACCACCAGGAAAACTCCAGGTCCAGCCAGTAGGGATGTTTTGAGTTAAATCGGTAAAGTCTACTGTTCCTCCCAAAACAATTACAGATTCACTCGCTACAAAATTAGTAGCAGGAGGCGACGTGTTTTGACCAATAGAAACGGTATAGTCTTCTACCTGTCCATTTTGAGGAGAAGAACATGGGTCTGTTACCTCTGTATCTGAAAACGCTGTTTTTAATCTGATTCTTAATGATGTATCGTATTGAGCAGGACTAGGGATGAGAACCTCACCTGAGTGAATATTTGTAGGAAAAGGAGAAGTATATAACAATTCATTAGTACCAGTAAATAGTCCATCTCCATTCAGATCAATCCACATACTTACGCGTTCGTTATCTCCTGTAGTAATTTCAAAAGGATAGAATAAACCTTCTGTAACAACAGCTGCAAACGTACAAGTATAATCCTGATATCCATCCTGTGCACTTCCTGTTGGATTGTTGATCGCGGAGAATTCAAAATTAAATACACCTGTAAAATCAGTTGGGAAGCCTGGCCCTGGCGAACAGGTTGGAACCGGAGGGCCTCCTGTATTTGTTACTGTGATTAAATCAACCTGAGTCATGACATCCGTTCCTGCACAAAGCCCAGAGCCGGGAGTTGTTACCGTTAGTGTTACGGTGTAGCTTCCTACGTTATCGTAAGTTACGGAGGGGTTCTCTTCTGTACTGGTATCCCCGTTACCAAAATCCCAAAGATAGGTAGTAGCATTTGTAGAAGTGCTGGTAAATTGAACGGTTGCCGGCGTTTGGCAATTATAGTTACCATCAGAGATAAAGTTTGCCTGAATAGCACCGTCAAAGGGAGCGCCAACGCCTACTGCATACCATGCTTCTGCAGTACTGATTTGTTGTGGCGTACAATCACCAAACAATTCTCCTGCAGACTCAATACCAAAGAAGCGTGCATCAGCATAACTGGTACCTGGTGTCATATAAACCGTCAATGCTCTCCAAACAATGTCAGCAGCATCTGCCATATCAATAGCTGTTACATCGTAATCATCGCCAATATCATTTGTTCCGGTACCACCTTGACTAAGGAGATAAAAGAAAAAGTTTTGAACGCCTGACCAGTTGTGTACTTCATTGAAATCCCAGAAAAGCCCATCATAGGTGTCGGGGTTGTTATATTCGTTTGGATCACCCATATTTCTGAAAGGTGTTCCAGATACTGAAAAATCATCTCCGATTAAAAAATTGGCCGTTAAAGGATTGATTTCATAATCGAGTACGACTCCAAATATATCTGAGTATGATTCATTTAAGCCACCTGATTCGTCGGCATAAATTAAAGCTGCAGTGTATTCAGTAACACCGTGCATGATTTCATGACCAACTACTTCTGTTGAAGTTAAAGGACCTGCATCACCACCGTTACCATCACCATAAGTCATTCGTTCACCATCCCAAAACGCATTATAAAAATCAGTGCCGTAGTGTACGTAACTTAGAATTGGCGCACCAGCACCATCGTAAGATTCATATTCATGTACATCAAGCAAATAATCATAAAATTCTTCTGCAGACCAATGCGCATCTAATGCTGCATCGTCATCATTAGTGGTTGTAGTCCATATATTATCTGAGTCTGTAAAGTCTACTGCATCGTAGTAAGATGTTCCAGTGTTCATGTCGTATGTTTCCACACCACCTCCACGTGTATCATCACGAAGACGGAATTCGTTTGGACCTACACTATCTACAATAATCGTTTGTACCCCGTGGTACTTACAATGTGCTTCTCCTGGTACACTGTTTTCGTGAATTCGGTTGTAATCTTTTACAACAGTACCCGTAACCGCATCAATCATAAACCATCTTCTGTCAAGTGGTGCAGCAGAATAGATATCTGTTTTGTAAGTCAGATAGTAACTTCCATCTTCTCCTAATTGGATGAGAAGCCGGGGTGTTGGAAAATCTTTTTCCCTCCATGCCCATTGATGACTGTGCATCTGATTCTTACCAATTGCGATGGCGCCTTCCACTGTGATAACGGGGTTGACTTCCAATTCAATGTTCGGATAAAATTCACCGTTGGCAGAAATGATCTGACCGTTTAAGGTATGAACGTAGTAAACACCATTGTTTACATCATAGCCATTATGCGTTTGCTTAAAACGGTAGTGAATATAACCTAGTTTATCAGGTCTTGTCTGATAAAGTCTGAAACCAGTGCTGGCATTTGCTTCAAGCATTTCTTTGAGCCATGCTTCCATTCCTTGTGAATGCATTGCTAATGGTGTTTCCAGTTTAATAAACTTAATGGTTCCATTCCCTTCATTCATCAATAAGGACGAGGCGCCATCGGAAATGGCATCTGCCGCACAACCTTGATAAGCTTTAGCTGAAGCGAAAATAGAAATTAGGCTTAAAAACAAAATGGGTACTAGAGCTTTTTTCATCTTGTTACTTTTGTCGTTAACTATTAGACTTTATTAGGAATAAAGCAGGTACTGCTAAACAAGTGCTTTTTTATAAAAACCGTTGCGGCTCCGCTTCTTTAATCAGTTCATAAACTGTTTCAAAAACATCTTCCGGATTTGGTTTGGTAAAATAATCTCCATCGGAACCGAAGGGTGTACGATGTGGATGTGCAGATAGCGTTATGGGAGCAGAATCAAGATAGCCATACCCTCCCTGCTTTTCCAATACTTCCTGCATCATGAAAGAGGTGGCTCCACCCGGAACGTCCTCATCCATAAATACGATTCGATTGGTTTTTTTCAATGACTCCACAATGTGATGCTCCAGGTCAAATGGCAATAAAGTTTGCACATCAATCAGCTCAACAGAGATGCCTTTTTGGGCCAATAACTCTACTCCTTTTTGTGCAACGCGTACACAAGAACCATAGGTCACCAAGGTTACATCTGCTCCTTGCTGTAGCACTTCGGGAACACCTAATGGCACGGTAAAGTTTTCCATATTATCTGGCAACTTTTCTTTGAGTCTGTAACCATTTAAGCATTCAATAACGATAGCAGGGTCATTTGCTTTAAGCAATGTGTTATAAAAACCGACGGCTTGTGTCATATTTCGGGGAACACAAATATGCATCCCACGAAGTGAGTTGATCATCATTCCGAGTGGCGATCCTGCATGCCAGATACCTTCCAAACGATGGCCCCGGGTACGAATGATTGCAGGGGCCATTTGAATACCATCACTTCGATAATGCAAGGTTGCCAAATCATCTGACAAGGGCTCCAATCCATAAATCAGGTAATCCAAATATTGAATTTCAGCGATGGGTCGAAGTCCCCGCATGGACATTCCGATGGCCTGTCCCATGATCGTCCATTCCCGTATACCCGTGTCAAAAACACGATCGACTCCGTACTTATCTTGCAAGCCAGCAAAGCCCTGATTCACATCTCCAATGTGTCCGACATCTTCTCCGAAAGCGAAAAGATTAGGATAATTTTTCAAGGCAAAATCAAAAAACTTATTTAATATTTGATAGCCGTTTAGCTTTATACTTTCATCTGAAAAAGCCGCCGGAACAACTGGTACTTTTAGTGCACTGGTAGCTGTTTCATTATACAAGTTGGTGTGATACCTGTCTTGAGCAAGCATTTTTACCTTAGTGAGCCAATTATTAAGCTCATGAATAGCCTCGCTTTTCTTCTCCAGAATTAGGAAGCGAGCTCTTTTAGCATTTTGTGTCAACTCGCTGAGTGTTGGATTAGTCAACATTTTCAGTTCGCGAGTCAGATCAGCAAAAGCGGCAGCGTGCTCCGGGTAAGATGTGCTAAAGGTTTCGTATATTCCGATAAGCCAGGCCAGGTCCTTTTTTACTGGTTCGACAAATTGGCTCCAGGCTTTATTTTTAGCCGCAATCACTGAGGCCTTTGCCTCTGCCTCCATTTTTTCGATTTCTTTTTTTGTCGCGAACCCGGATGCGATGATGTATTTGCGCATCTTGAGGAGGCAATCGTGTTCACGTTCCCATTGAAGGCGGTCTTTTGATTTGTATCGTTCGTGCGATCCGGAGGTAGAGTGTCCTTGTGGCTGGGTTAATTCTTCTACATGGATTAGAGCCGGAATGTGTGTTTTACGTGTTTTGGCAACAGCCTTTTCGTATACTTCACAAAGCGCTTCGTAGTCCCATCCTTTCACATTGTAAATATCGATCCCGGGATCTTTATCGTCTCTTTGAAAACCCTTGAGTGCTTTCGAAATACTTTGTTTAACGGTTTGATATTCTTTTGGAACAGAAATGCCATAGTCATCATCCCAAACGGATACAACGAGTGGTACCTGTAATACCCCAGCTGCGTTTAAGGTTTCCCAAAAAACGCCTTCGGAAGTACTGGCATCTCCAATGGTTGCGAAGCAAACTTCATTTCCTTTGTTTGAAAATTTTTTTCCTGGTAGCGATTTATTGAGTTGGCGATATTTTTTGGAAGCTAAAGCAAGTCCGAGTGCTCTTGCCATTTGACCGCCGGTAGAAGAAATATCCGAACTGATATTGTACTGATCCATTACGTCTTTGAGCTCCCCGTTTTCGCCAACATTAGGAGTTGCGAAGTGGCAGTTCATTTGCCGGCCACCTGAGAAGGGATCGTTATCAGAATCAGCATATAGTTGGGCGAAGAAAGCCTCTAATTCCAAAATCCCCAATGAGAACATAATGGTCTGATCCCGATAGTAGCCTGATCTCCAATCTCCTTTATCAAAAACTTTTGCAAGCGCCACCTGAGGCAATTCCTTTCCATCTCCGATAATTCCGAATTTGGCCTTCCCAGTCAGCACTTCGCGCCGTGCCATCAGGCTTGCCTCCCTGCTTAAAATACAGGTTTTATAATCCCGAATGGCCTCTTTTTTTGAGTTAGATTGGTTCGTTTTTCCCCGGCTGGTTCCTGGCTTTGCTACAGATTCTTCTGTCATATTATAACATTAGTGATTTTGGTAAGATGAAGATTTTTAACAGCAAAATAGAGTCTTAATGTATAGGTAACACCAAGCAAGGCTATGTGGACTCCATTACATAACTACCTCCAAAAGTACGAAATTTCATCCAAATCAGGGTAGTAATCATTAACTATATATTAACAGAATTAGGATATTATTACCTTTATTATTGGCATTATTATCATTACATTTGTAGTAGCAGAAGTTATGGTAATAACCATTACTGTATCTTCATTATATTCATGAACGAAAATTAAATTAAAAATGAAAAAATTATTCTCATTATTACTAGCCCTCGTACTTATTTCCGGTGTTTCATTTGCACAAGCTGAAGAAGCAGTCGAAGCTGCAACTGATGGACCAACAATGGACTTTGAAGTTACAGAAGTCGACTATGGGGTTATAGAGTATGATTCGGACCCTTATAGAAGCTTCCAGTTCACCAACACAGGCAATGCTCCTTTACAAGTAACACATGCCAAAGGAAGTTGTGGATGTACCATTCCTGAATACCCAAAAGAGCCTATTTTCCCTGGCGAAACTGGTGAAATTAAGGTCAGATACGACACTAAACGTGATACCGGTAAGCCATTCATGAAGCGAGTTACTGTAACTACAAATGAGGCTGAAGGTGGAAAGCAGCGTGTATTGGTGATTAAAGGAACTGTGCTTAAGCGAGCTAAAGAAGAAGATGGTTTGCCAGCAAGTCAGCCAAGCATCTTTGCTCCTAACGGGAAGTAATTTCCCTCCTTATTTTGGACGAAAAAAGCCTAGGTCAAGCAATTGACTTAGGCTTTTTTTATACCAGAAGTTGTTTAAAGTTATTTCCGATGTCTGCGTATAAGGCATTGATTTCCAAGACTTCAGCCTTTCCTCGTCGCCGTGGCTTGCTCCTCCGCCAGATCCTACGCCAAGGCTTCGGCTCCTGAGAAAAGCTTCGGCGGCACGCG
>Ga0209187_1001877_pt1 | contig 22072 bp, 10 predicted proteins | sample BantaG_FD_187430 | JGI IMG/M metagenome (GOLD analysis project Ga0209187, IMG submission 187430) | Marine algal microbial communities from Bantry Bay, Ireland - BantryBay_4 metaG (SPAdes) (version 2) | ecosystem: Host-associated > Algae > Red algae > Unclassified | place: Bantry Bay, Ireland...
TACTAAATTAATTCTTATGAAAAAAAGATATATCCTCTCTATATCCCTGCTTCTATTCTCATCAATTCTCTGGCAAACATCAGCACAAGACGTAACCTACACCGTCACCCCCATTACAACAACCGAAAATGGAAGCATAGAACTTGAAGTAAACGCAGGTACAGCTCCTTTCGAATTCAGTTGGGAATACCCTGATGGAAGCACCTCAACGGAAGAAGATTTATATGATCTGATTTCATTAGGCAGTTATTGCGTAACTATAACCGATGCTAATTGTTGTACAGCAGACGGGTGTTTTGATCTTTATGATTGTGATGGCCTTAGTATCCAAACTATCATCACAGAGGAACACTCAAATGCCTCCACTACCAGCTCGAATGATGTACAAATAAATATAACCATTGATGGTATATCTGATGGCAATTATACCTACCAATGGAGTAATGGCGAAACAACAGAAGACTTAAATAACCTATACATCGGAATCTATTGCGTAACCATCACAAATGCTTGCGGAAAAGCTCACAAACAAATATGTATAACGATAACTTCCTGTGATATGAATATTTCAGTCGTTAAATCACCAACTTGTAATGGAGTGCCAGAAGGAGCGATATCCGTTTCAGTGTCAGGAAACAGCCCCTTTAGTTATGCTTGGAGTAATGGAGAAACGAGTCAAAACATTTCTAATTTATATCCAGGTCTTTATACTGTTACTGTTACAGATGCCTTATCCTGCTCTGTGGTTAAGAATATTCCGTTAAAGCCAACAGAACCTGACTACATAATTAATCCAGCAATAGACGGAACCTGTAGTGATGATGGAAGTATTGATCTGACAATTTTTGGAGGGGGACTTCTGATTGAATACGAATGGAGTAATGGAGCCACAACTCAGGATATTATCAATCTGACTGCAGGAACGTATACTGTTACAATTACAAATGGACAAGGGTGTGAGAATATTAAAAATTATACAGTACCATTTACTGGTATTAACCTTGGAGCTGATATAACCCATAGCTGTACAGGTGAAGCAGTTGGGTTTATTGGTCTGGGAGTTTATAATAGTTCAGGTGATTTTAGTATACAATGGAGTAATGGAGCTACAGCTCAGTCTATTTGGTATTTGATGCCAGGAGAATATTGTGTTACAGTAGTGGATAATGTAACTCAATGTAATGCATCTGAATGTTACACTGTGGAAACGCAACAAAATGAAGTATTTTTAACGGGTAGTGTGGTTACTAATGTTTGTTCGGGGAATGAATTATTGGGGAGCATTGATATTGATGTTGTTTTTGATGGAGGTGCACATGAGAGTTATCAATGGAGTAATGGCGCTACAACTCAGGATATAAATGACCTTAACCCAGGAGATTATTGTGTAACTATATCGTATTTTGGCTGTGAGCAAATGGAGTGTTTCGAAGTACTGTCTATAAACTCTGAACCAATAAATATTGATGCCGAAATTAGTCCCCCTTGCTATTATGGCAATGGGAACGGAATGATCGATCTCATCGTGAGTGGAGGTAGTGAGATGTATACCTATCAATGGAATAATGGAGTAATGACACAGGATGCGAATAATTTAGATCCAGGTCAATATTGTGTGACAGTTACTACAAGCCAGGGATGTACCGCAACAGATTGTTATGTACTTTATATTGCGGCTCCTGGTTTATTCGCCAGTACAATACCGAGTTGCGGTAATGAAAACTCCGGTAGTATTGATCTGACACCTATTTCTCCGCTTTATTCACCTGTTACCGTAATTTGGAGTACAGGAGAAACTACAGAAGATATAAATGGATTAGATATTGGTACTTATGCGGTGACAGTAATTGATAATACTAGTGGATGTGATTTTACTAACTCGTTTGTAGTATCAAATGGGCTTACAACACAAAGTTCAACGGATCCTTGTGGAATAGAGACACGCTGTAATGGGGTGTCTGTGGATGATGCTTTTGTACCTTCTCCATTAGATTGTAATCACTTTGAAAATCCTCTTGATTGTACTCTATTTACTTGTTATTGTACCTTGACTGATGAAGTCAATAGTACCGATAATGCAGAATATCTATCTTTTACAACTGTTTTCTCCACCTGTACATACCTTGGACTGTGTCCTAGTGGATCAGGGCAATTAGAGGTTGTGACTATTGGTAGTCCTGCAACAATGATCACTACTACCCCTACTGAAACTTGTGCTCCTTGTGCTACTTGCTCTATTGTCTCTGGTTGTATGTTTACTGTAGATGGACTACCACTTTTTGTACCGAATCCGTCGATACCTCCAACTTCTGGAGTTGTGGTCGCAACTCGAAAAGGTGAAGCAGGAGAGAATGGTTGTAGTTCAGGTGAATGCCCATATCAAGTAACTTGTAATGGCACAATTGTAGATGAGGAATTTTGTGGATTTTGTCAGGCTGAACCACCGTCTGTCCCAGTGCCGATGAATAAGCCCTATGATGAATATAGTGTACAATCAATATTTCTAAATGCAGTTAAAAACGGCTATCTTGACGAAGATGTAAAACTCGCTTTACCTACTGGTGTAAAGGCTGATATTACATTAAAGGAATACAGGAATATTTATGGGGGAAAAGATTCTGTAAAATGTAGTATTGTAGATGCTGTAGATGCAAAAGAAATAGATAAGTCAGAACTAGATCAGTTGAACTCGTTAAACAATCGTCACAACAAAGATTTAGTTGTTATTGTAAAACCAAACCCATTTTCTAATAAATCAGCTATTCAGTTTTATACCGAAGAAAATGAGAAATGGTCAATACAAGTTACTAATTTGGTTGGGAAGGTTATTTTTCAAAAAGAGCATATTACTATTGTAGGAGAGAATGTGATAGAACTATTTGGAGAAGAATTAGTGAAAGAAGGAATATATCTTCTTACCTTATATAATCAGAATAAGACAATTGTTAGCACGCATAAAATCGTTTATCTTAAAAATTGAAAATTATGAAATTTACCTCTTTGTTTCGCTTTATTTTGATGTTACTTTTTGCAAGTATGTTCCTTCAATGTGATAAAGAGAATCACGCTAATCAGGTAGGTGAGTGGAGTGCAGAGATAATTGTAGAGGAATACCAGAATGATACATTAGTCGAAATAACTACGGCTCTTTTAGAATTATTTTTAAATGATGACAAAACTGGAATAATAAAAGGAATCAATGGGGAAGGTGAATTAGAATGGGATTTAGCATTCTCAGACACTAAAATTAATATCACAAAATTCTATTTTATATTGGGTGAAAATGTTGTACCTCTGGAAGATTCCTATTCTTCAAGGTATGATCTGTTGATAAATGAAAAAAATACGCAACAATGGTATTATGAATATGCATACACCAAACAAGACGAAACAATAGAAACTCAGTTCAAAGAAATATGGAATTTAACACGGCAATGATTACATATGCCCTACTTCTGCCGAAAGAAAATACTAATAGGCACCCCAGTAAAATCCCAATGCTCCCGCATCTGATTCTCCAGATAGTTTTGATAAGCTTCCGTAATATACTTTGGATTGTTACAGAAAAAAGCGAAAGCAGGGTAGTAGACCGGCAATTGGGTCACGTACTTGATGCGCAAAATATTTCCACGATAAGATGGTGGTGGATGCTTTTCCATCACGGATCCCATCACCTCGTTGAGTACAGAGGTGGTGATTTTTTGGGTTCTGCTTTTGAAAACGTCGAGGGCAACTTCTACTGCTTTGAAAATACGTTGTTTCTCTAAAGCAGAAATGAAAACTACCGTCACGTCATTAAAGGGAGCTAACTTTTCTTTGATTTTTAGTTCGAAGTCGCGGGCCGTGTTGGTTTCCTTTTCCGCAAGGTCCCATTTGTTGACCAAGATGACGACCCCTTTATTTCGCTTGATCGCTAAAGTAAAGATGCTCATGTCCTGCGCCTCCAATCCATTCACCGCATCCACCATAATCAAACAAACATCCGCTTCTTCCATCGCCTTGATGGCGCGCATCACAGAATAGAATTCCAGATTCTCATGCACCTTCGCTTTCTTGCGAATACCCGCCGTATCAATCAGTAAAAAGTCTTTGTCAAATTTTGTGTATCGGGTGTGAATGCTATCTCTGGTCGTTCCAGCTATATCCGTTACAATATTTCGATCTTCACCCAACAGCGCATTTACGAAAGATGATTTTCCAACATTGGGTCGACCCAAAATCGCAAATTTAGGCAAGCCGTCATCCACCGGTACGTACTCTTGAACATGTTCTACCACAACATCCAGCAAGTCACCCGTTCCAGATCCGGACAATGAAGCAACGAAGTGGGTTTCCTCAAATCCCATACTCCAGAATTCGTTGGCCTCCAATAATCGACTATGGTTGTCGGCCTTGTTGACCACCAGAAAAACTTTCTTATCAGTCTTTCGCAGCATTCCCGCAATTTCCTCATCCAGATCAGTAATTCCGGTCGTCACATCCACCATGAAAATCAAAACAGTCGCCTCTTCAATGGCTATTTCTACCTGAGAACGAATCGCCGCTTCAAACACATCATCTGAGCCATGGACAAAACCCCCCGTGTCAATCACCGTAAATTTCTTTCCATTCCACTCACAAGTCCCGTATTTACGGTCGCGGGTGACCCCACTCGTATTGTCAATGATGGCCTCGCGGTATCCGATCAAACGGTTATAAAGCGTTGATTTACCGACATTTGGCCTTCCTACTATTGCTACTATGTTTCCCATTTCTTTGTATTCTGGATTTGACTGCAAAAGTACACTTTATCGGGGAGAAATACTATTGGAAAGAGACCGCTTCGCTGTCAGACCGCCTTCGGTTGTTAGATTATAGGAATTTTGAACGATTGAATGATTGAATTTTGAATAGGCCTTCTAACGCGGATCGCCAAGGCGATTCTTTTTTGATGGGACACGGATTTTCGCGGATCTGAACGGAAAAAGGACGGATTTTTTTCACACGATCGCGAGTACGTATAACGTAAAAAATCCGTCCGACCTCCGTCTAAATCCGCGAAAATCCGTGTCCCATCCCGATCGCTTTAGCGATCCGCGATAAAGGGTATTATTCAAAATTCAAAATTTATCCATTCAAAATTTCTCATTCTCACTACTGGTACCCAAAATGCTTCAACATCTTATCATCATCCCGCCAATTGTCCTTCACCTTTACAAACAATTCAAGAAAGACATTCTGCTCCAGAAAATCTTCAATATCTCTGCGGGCAGCTATTCCCAGCTTTTTAATGGCAAAACCATCTTTACCAATTATAATAGATTTTTGTGTTTTTCTGGCCACGTAGATGACGGCACGAATTCGCGTAAGCGGACCTTTCTTACTTTTGGATGCTTTAAATTCTTCAACGATTATTTCACAGGAATAAGGGATCTCTTGCTGGTATTGAATCAGAATTTTTTCGCGGATGATTTCACTTACGAAGAAGCGTTCAGATTTATCGGTCAACTGATCTTTTGGATAGTAGGGTGGGCCTTCCGGCAAAAGACCGAGGATCAATTTCAAAATCGTATCCGTATTAAATTTCTCTAAGGCAGAGATCGGAATGGTTTCGGTAAATTTGACCCGCTTATTCCAGGTTTGAATCAGCGCCACTATTTCTTCTGGTTTGGCAATGTCGGTTTTGTTGATGATTAGAAAGAGCGGAATTTTAATTTTTTTGAGCCGCTCAATCACCTGATCATCATCTTCGTACTTTTCTTGCGTGTCGGTGACAAAGAGCATACAATCCGCATCTTCAAAAGTGGAGAAGACGAAACTGTTCATGGCCTCCTGCATTTTGTAAGCAGGGTCGGTGATGAAACCCGGTGTATCCGAAAATACCATTTGGTAATCATCATCACTGACGATACCGATGATCCGATGCCGGGTCGTTTGTGGCTTGGCGGTGATAATAGACATGCGCTCCCCAATGAGTGCGTTCATTAAAGTTGATTTGCCTACGTTGGGTCGGCCGATGATGTTTATGAATCCGGATTTATGCATAGTTTGTGTAGTTGGAAGTGGGAAGTTGGAAGTTGGAGGTGGGAAGCTTCACTCGCCCGCGGTGCTCCACGTTCGAGTGAAGCTTCCCACTTCCCACTTCCAACTTCCCACCTTTCAATACGTCAACTGCTTCACCTCCCCATTAAGAATCTTCTCAACAAGTTTGAAAACAGTCAAAGGTTTTTGTTTGCGCCAGCCAATATCATTAAAGGCCGGACCAAAATTAATATAATGTTGTAAACGGGAGGATTGCATTTCTTCAACAACATGTTGGAGGCTGTCGACTAAAACGATCCAGCCGCCTTCATCAGAAATATCATCCCACCACTCTTCGTAATAATCGTCATCACCTCCATGAAAGTTTAAGACATTTTGAGTCATAAGCACAAACTTATGTATATCTTGTTGAATCAGCAGGTCGATGATTTCTCTTTTGAGAAAACGTATATCGTTGTGCAGACAGTCATTCCATTCACCAATCAACTCTATGATGGCAAAATGGTGGTCGTAATCTACAAACAGGATTTTCAAATATAACGTACTCGAACCAAAATTATCCCACTGCGGATGAATATAGTAGTTGTAGATTTTCTGAGAAAACTGAAACTCATTATATTGTCGGCCGAAGAGAGGAGATCGCTCGTCTTCGGAAGAGATATAATGGTCGCGCCAGTTGAAATGTGGTTCTATATCGTGCATTGGAATGCTTTGGTTTTCGATGCAAAGGTAGTTAAAAAGTCAAAGTTAAAATCAAAGTCTAAGTCAAAGTTTTCTTCTAACACGAATTAAAGGTTTTCCCATCCTTCGAATATATCAATGGGAAACTTGTTTTCTTCAAAGAAAGTTTAAAAAGAAATGATAAAAATTGTACTCACAGGACCAGAATCATCTGGCAAAACAACCTTAGCCAGACAGTTGGCCGAACACTTCCACACCAACCATGTCAGAGAGTATGCCCGTGAATATATCAGAAGCCTTGACCGAAAGTATCGGGAAGCAGACCTGATCGAAATAGCAAAATTACAACTCGAATCAGAAGGGCTCATCGCTCCTCACTCAGGTAAATTACTTTTTTGCGACACCGATTTGCTAACCATAAAAATCTGGTCCGACTATAAATTCAAAAAAACAGATCCCTGGATTCTTCAACAAATCGATCGGAGATACTACGACCTCTATCTGCTCTGTGCGCCGGACATTCCCTGGGAAGCAGACCCGCAACGCGAAAACCCCAACGACCGGGAAGAACTCTTTGAAATTTATAAAAATGAGCTCCATGCTTACAATAAAAACTATGTTGAAATCAAAGGTAGTTTTGAAGAGCGTTTGCAAATGGCGATAGACGCGGTGCAGAAATTTGTGTCTTAAAGATCGGTAAGCGCATCGCCAAGCCAGCGATTGCCGAGCTGAGACGAATCAAGTTGAACACATCTCAGCCCGGCAATCCCACCGGTTTGATAAATCAAAGGGTGTGCTTACCGATCTTTAAGACGCATTAGTGGGAAACTTCGGTCTTCGGTCCCCGAGATTTCGGGGCAGGCTTTCGGTCTTCCGTCTTTTTTCTTACCTTTACCGACGTACTCATTGGGGTGCTTTATATTTTGCATAAAGCTGAGATTACACCCATCGAACCTGCCCGGATAATGCCAGGTAGGAAATGAGCCTGGTTACTTTGGTGGCCTATCTCTTCGTTGTGTCTTTTTGCAAATCATATCATATCCCCGATTTATTTTAAAAACTATTGACCGTTAACTGTTGACCGTTGACTTCCCTCTGTCGTGCACGTAATAGGGAAGTCAACGGTTAGGAGTCAACAGTCAACAGTCAATTAAAAAATTCATCATGAAAAAAATATTTATCGGCTTGATTGCACTTCTTTGCGGTTTGCAAACCTTTGCCCAAAATTCATTAATGGGATCGATATACGACGAAACAGGGGAGTACCTTCCCGGGGCCAATGTCGTGCTGAAAGGAACAGATAATGTCACTTCCACCGACGCAGATGGTTTCTATCGATTCGGGAATTTGGAAGTAGGAAATTATACCGTAGTGGTCACTTATGTTGGTTATGCAACTAATGTTAAAACTGTTTTGGTCAAAGGCCAGACTACCGAAGAATTTATGTTAAAAGTAAATAGCGTTGAAGCGCAAACGGTCGAAGTATTCAGCACCTGGGCCGATGAAAAAACACCGATGACTTATACCAATGTGGATAAAGAAACTTTAGAAAAAGTAAATCTGGGGCAGGATGTTCCGGTGCTTTTACAATGGACACCTTCGGCAGTGATCACCACAGATGCAGGTGCTGGAATAGGCTACACCGGCATTCGAATCAGGGGATCTGATCCGACGCGAATCAACGTAACGATTAATGGTATTCCACTAAACGATTCCGAATCACAAAGTGTGTTTTGGGTAGATTTACCAGACTTTGTTGCTTCTACAGAGGATGTACAAATTCAGAGAGGTGTTGGAACATCTACCAACGGAGCAGGTGCTTTTGGAGCGAGTATCAATATGAGTACAACCAAAGCTTATACGGAACCACGCGCGATCTTGTCAGGGTCAATTGGCTCATTTAATACGCAAAAAGCGTCGATGACTCTGGGCTCTGGTTTGATTAATGATCGCTTCACTTTTGATGGACGTTTATCCACTATTACCTCTGATGGTTATATTGATCGGGCGTCTGCTGATTTGGAATCTTACTTTTTATCGGCGGCTTATTTGGGGGATCATAGCTCCTTACGGCTAAACATGTTTTCAGGACATGAAGTGACCTATCAGGCATGGAATGGAACCCACCCAAGTTTGGTGAATGATAAGGAAACCAGAAGGTCGAATATATCCGGTACAGATGATGGGAAAAAAGCTGGGGAACCGCACGACAATGAAGTGGACGATTATCGCCAAACACATTATCAGGCGATGTACGCAAAGGAGCTTTCGCCAAATACAAAATTAAATCTTGGATTGCATTACACGAAAGGGGAAGGATTCTTTGAGCAGTATAAGGTTGGCGAAAGTTTTGGTGACTACGGATTGGAGGATGTGCAAGTGGAAGTCATGGAAGGTGATACGGTTTATACCGGAACAATTTTGGAAACAGATTTGATTCGCCGCCGTTGGCTAGACAATGATTTTTATGGACTTACGTTTGGTTTAAACCATAAAGCAGGAAAGGCAAACATGACTCTTGGAGGCGCTTACAATATTTACGAAGGTCAACATTTTGGGGAAGTGATCTGGGCACAATACATGAGTAATGGCGAAATTGGTCATCGCTATTATGACAATAATGCAACGAAAAAGGATTTCAATATTTTTGCAAAAGTAGATTACGCAATTACGGAAAAATTAAATGGATATGCTGATTTGCAAGTTCGAAATGTGAACTATAATTTCGCAAATGAATTTGTGGAGGAAGGAGAATTGTCAGACAACCTAACTTTTTTCAATCCTAAAGTGGGTTTGTTTTATGATTTGAATGAGCAGATTGATTGGTACACTTCTTTTGGCGTAGCCAACAGAGAGCCAAACCGCTCCGACTACACCGAGTCTACTCCGGAAAGTCAACCAAAACCGGAGACGCTTTACAACACCGAATTGGGCGCGCGCATGTCCTGGAAAAAAGCAACGTTTGGTGCCAACCTATACTATATGTTGTACAAAGATCAGCTGGTCTTGACAGGTGAGTTGAATGATGTGGGAGAAAATGTTAGAATCAATGTGCCGGATAGTTACCGAGTCGGTTTGGAATTGGAAGGATTATGGAATTTCTATAAAGGATTATCTGTGTTTGGTAATGCGACTTTTAGTCAGAATAAAGTAAAGTCACTAGTAGATCTTATTGATAGTTATGATGCCGATTTTAATTATTTGGGACAGGTGGTAGTGCCAAATGATGGAGATACCGATCTTGCGTTTTCTCCATCTGTGATTGCAGCGCTTGGTTTGAACTGGGAAGTACTTCAACAGGTAGAGGGTCAAAGTTTAGAATTTAATCTACAGGGGAAATATGTGGGGGAGCAATTTTTTGATAATTCATCAGATGACAACGTTAAATTGGATGCCTATTTCTACAGCGACTTCCGATTGACGTATACGTTGGCACCGAAATTTGCGAATGAGGTAGGACTTAGTTTATTGGTTAACAATATCACCAACTCCCTGTATTCTTCCAATGCCTGGTCGTATAAATATGAATATGACGGCGAGCTTGCTTATGATATCCAGGGGTATTATCCGCAGGCGACGACTAACTTCTTGTTGGGGCTGACGGTTAAGTTCTAGTTGAAATTATTTGAAAAACCGCATTCAAGGGAAACCCACTAGACTGGGCCAAGAGCCAAAAAAAGCGAATTTTGCTTAAACCAAAATTCGCTTTTTTTCTTAGGCGTGTAAGTCGGCTACAACGGTTTAGAAATTATAAGTAAAACCAATTCTGTATTCAATCGGAATTTCGAAATTATCTTCTGCCAAAAAATTGTAAAGAATCAATATCTCATAACCGAATCCACCTGAACCAACAGAAGAGTTATAACCTCCTCCGAAATAAAAGTTAGTACCACTGTCCAGTCGTTGGTCATCTTCACCTGAGATATATGATAGCGCTTCAAAACCGTATTCTGCATGGGCAAAAATAGCATTGTAAACCTTTGCTCTTGCAAATCCACCAATGCCCCATTGCAAAAATTTATCGTTAGGGCCCGGTAAATATTGGACAATATAATTCAATTGAGCGCGGGGTCCAATAGAGAACATATCATTGAGTTTATAACCAACCATTGGACTGATGCCAACTAGTAATAAATTTCCCGCAGTATTGCTCCCCTGAAGCTGAAAGTTCAGCATACCTCCATACCATAGCCGATGAGCAAACCCACCGCTTTCGTCAAAATAATCGGTGTCTTTTTCTTTTTTGTTTTGGGTTTTTCCTTCCCCACGACGCTGGGCATCTGTGGATTGCAGCCCTACAAAAAGGACACAAGCAAGAATAAGAGTGCTGAGTTTGAGTGCTTTTTTCATATCTATTTTTGTTAATTTTTAATTAATGACTTACGCGCAGTCACAGGGAATAACTTTAAACAACTTCGTTAGTCAAAATTGCGTTTGCAATAACTTCTAAGGCGAAATTAAACAAATTCTTTATGTTTTTAACGAAGGGCTTGTGTAGAAAGTCAAAATTGAGAACAATTTTAATTTTTTATATTTTGTAAGATGTTGATTTTATGTTTACTAAACAACTTCAACTTTAAAAGTTTAATAAACATGAGACCAGAACCGACTTTTTACACAACTCCTCAAGTAGCCAAAGCGGGGTACGGCTGTAAGGTCACTAACGTTGCAAAAATAGAGATATTTTGCCTAACAGGGTAATAGAAATGCTGAAGTCGGTATTAGGACGGATATTTTGGGAAAAGGCTCTGATGAAGAAGAGACCGAAGGCGGAAGACCGAGCATGCTATTTTTGGTAGTTTAGCTTTGAGGAATCTGTTCGGTGTTTTTAAATGTAAAACCGAAAAATGATAATTTTAAAATGTAAAAGTGGTCGAAAATCGTGTTTTTAACGTTAGAAGGCAAACGTTTACATGTTGAATTATGTAGTTTGACATGTTGCATTTAACCCCTATTCCGAACGCCAAAAGCAATTCCTGGCCACTCTGCTCCGTCCTCTTTCACTACTCCAGCACCTGATTAAAAGAAGGAGCCAAAGCAATATCGGTCCTTATGAGTTTTTTCCCAATCAAATAGTTGATCCAGACGTTGCTTCTTTTTGCAGTGGAGAAAGAATAAAAAGATTGATTTTCGTTTAGCTTTTTATGAAAGCCCAGGTTTGTTTCAAACTTTAATTCTAAAATTTTGATAATTCCGAAGGTGTAGTAGTCGCGCTTTCCACCACTGCCAGCCACAAACGGAGACACGGCATCAAATTGTAAAATTTCATAAATCTTTTGATAGTCCAGCTCCTCTTTTTTAGTAAGAAAGTCGACGCCAAAATCTTTTAGATAATAAACGTAAAATTCATACTCCGACATTTCTTTATGGTTTTTCAGAAACGTCTGGTATGCCTTGTCAGAATTTAAATCAAAAATAGGTAAACCAAAATCCCTTCTCAAAAATGCCCAGGGTTCTTTATCTAGTGTTTCTGACAATTCGCCAAAGTGTTGAGCAACCTCACCTATTTGTTCATAGGAGATGGTGGATATAATCGTTTCCTGAATTTTTGACTTGGAACTTTTATCGACCTTCAATTTAAGCGAAGCTACAATGCGTTCACTAAGTGGCTTCCCAATGTTTTTTAACTGTGCCAGGTGTAAGATAGTGGCTTGTTCTTCAAATTCACTCAGAAAGTCACTCTCACTCAAATAGGCAGTTAAGTTTTTTTCTATGACAAGTATCTCTTCCTGCCTGGCATTTCCACTGTGAACGTAAGCGGCAAACCATGGATGCCGAAACAAGTTATTAAACAATGAACCTTTGTCTTCAGCCTTGTATTTTTCTGACTTTTCAATTAAATAAGCCAGCATTGCCGAAGGATCATTGATGTCAAATAACTTCGGAATATCATCCAGTACTTTATGCGAAAATTTAAAATCTTCAAAATAAATTAAATCATCTTTTATTGAAAGCTTTGGGTGGATATTCAGAGATCGGATATTCTTGACAGGTTTTACTTTTTGTAAGGCCATCATACAAGCTTCTTTGTACTTCTCGTTGTAGTTTGGAGACTCTGTAATAAGATTAATATCATCAATAGACAACTCAGGAAGCAATACGAGTTGTTTTATTTTGGTATTGAAAAACTGATCGGTCCAATCGAGATAATTCGATTTATCTTCTTTCCATTTCTTATTCCATGGACGGATATCCAATAGCTTTTCTTTACTGATAACTGGGAAAACAAAATTGTAAATGTTTTCCAGAATTGGAGTGACGTTGTCTCCGATGGTTAGCTCAAACCCTCGCTTCTTTTGGAGTATTCGCTCGTCTTTTGCCAATTCGAAAAGTTGAGGTACCTGATCAATAGAAGGATGTAATCGCAAATAGTAGAACAGGTTTTTTATGGCATGGTTATCATCAAGTCCCTTAATGCTTTCTATGATTTTTGAAAACTCCTTTTTATTTGGCGCAGGTAGAATTTTGATGTCCCTTTTTTTAAAACGTGTTGGAGCTTCAATGAAATCAACTAAGGCGCTTCCTGCCTCGTCTCCATTGTTGCTGGAAACAAGTTGTAAGGTCTGATTTAAAATCTGCCGATCAATTTCAACAGCTTTTATTTCATTCAGTTTGCTGATGACATTGGGATCGTCGAGGTCAAACTTGTTGAGGTAGTTATTGCAAATACCAATAACCCCAATGTTAGCGAGTAGTAAAGATTTTTTTAAGTAGAGTCGAATCTCTGATTCGCTTTCCAATATTTTATTCCAGTTTTTAGAATAAAAAACATCAAGTATTCTACCTAGTGAATAGTTGGTCACTTCACTGGACGAGTTGATACATCCCCAATATTCAATAGCAGTTATGTCACTGATTTTTATCGAGTTGATGAGCTTATTTTCCAATTGGTATCTGGCCACTTCATCTCTTTCGGTGTATAGCTCATTTAACAGTTTTGATAAATGTTTGTCTGGCTTGTAACTGATGTTATGCTTTTTGCAATACTGAGTGAGTGCAGATAGCTGCTCCAGGTATTTGTATTTAAACGGTGGTAGCGACTTGTTATACGATCGAAACATCTGCCGGTATTTTTCAGCAAGTGCAACGATTTCGGACGGATCCCCTTCCGTTAACTGAGCAAAAGAGGCCATCGCAACCGAGTCATTGCGCGAGTTGAGTCGACGGAATAGTTTTTCATAATTCTGTGTCTTTTCCAGCGCGTTATATTTGTTGATATAGGATTCGTGCCCATCATCCCATTCGTAATCGTTGTGCCTGGAGGCCCAGTAAATCAAGTAATTTTCTATCGCTTCTCTATCGCTGTCTTTTTCAAAATTAAAGTCAATACTTCTTTTTACATTTTCAACTCCTACTTTAAGGTTGGTTAATTGAGAGATGACCTGCACCATTTCGTTCATGTTCCTGCTGGAGGTTTTGTTGACAAACGTATTTTTATATCCCACTGCTGAAAGATAAAAGAGGGAGCGCGGGTGACGTGTTGCAATCAAATCCTGAATGGCATTGTGAATGATCCATTCCCGACCATCTGCAAAACATAAAATGCGGCCGTAGTAATCAACAATTTGATCGAAAAAATTAGGTTGAAAATTAAACAACCTGGAGTAACCAAAGGCACGCATGTCTTCAATCGTTGTCAGAGAATCAATATAGTGTTGGTATATTTTTATCAGACGCTTACTGCTGATCTCCTTAGTCTTGTTCGGTTCAATATTGGTGAGTATGACCAGTTGAGGTGCTGCAAACTCCGGATCAATGTTTTTTTCTGAAAGTAACTTAAGTATTTCTGAAAGGCAATCGACATCACGGCTTTGAGCCAATCCTTTACACAGGTTTCGGTAAAGTTCATTAGACCATTTTTTCGGAGAGTTTCTCAACTCCTGGCTCACCTCATACATGTATGTACTCGCGTCCTCCGTTTTCAGATCTGCCAATAATTCAATTTGCTGATTGACGATGCCCTGGTTTTTATCCGCAATGGCTTCGCCCATTCGTCGTTTGATCGCATTTAAAGGGGAGACGCCATTTTTCTTATCAATATTGAGATTTTTTACCTCGTATTTTATCTTTCGCTCCTCCAGTGGCGTGACAAAGTAAACGCCCAGGATGTCAGAGAACTGAATCTCTTTTTCGTAGCTGTAATAAAAATCGAGAAATTTTGATTTAGAAATGGATGGGCTGAGGTTAATCTCCTCTTCGGTGAAGAAGGCAAATTTTTGAATTATATCAAAAGCTCTTTCTTTTGCAATGCTTTTGTCCAGCAAGCTCCCGAGGTCACGTAGGCTTCGTTTTTCCCCCTTTCGGGCACTCTCTTCGAGTTGGTCCAACAGAGCATCATAATCCACTACATTGTTCTGCGCGAAAAGCACAGGGGAAATGCAGAGGGATAAGATCAGAATGAATAGTATTCTTATGCTCATATTTGTTCTAATACAAGTGCCTTTTTCAGTCGTTTAGATAGATTCTTTAAATAGCTCCAATATCTTGAATCAACCTATCAACTAGAGCAAGAATTGCACCGAATCACATGCTATTTTAACACTATATAGGAAAAATAATAGGGCACAAACGTTATGTGTTGACTATCAGTGCTTTAGGTTTGATCTAATACTGGGTTTTTCCACGTTATAATTCAAATTTCCTCCCCCAAACACAGCAAAAGCCGAATCCCTTTAACGAGATTCGGCTTTTGCCAAAAATTATCTAATAGCCTGATAGCGAATAGAAATTGCCCTTGCGGCTACACCGCTAGTCCGTCTCCAACTCCTCCAAAAAGTAAACCTCCTTCTGAATGCTGATATAATAGCGGCCATAAAAATGTTTGATATTCCAGTAAGAAGCTCCATCGTCCTCAAATGCTTTGTTTACCCGCAATTCCTCTATATCCAGCATGTCATCATCTGCCAGGTGCCAGGCTAGCCCCAATTGCTCCTGACTGATAACTTTATCGTTCGCCACTTCCACATATTTCAATTTACTGGTGCCTACCTGCTCAAACGTTTCACCATTGTCTTTAGACATAGAAAAGTCGAATTCATTTATTCCCGTTGTATAAATGTTATCTCCATGTTGGAAAGTGTTTAGCGTCCAGGTATCATGGACGACTATATAGTCTCCAGTATTTGGATCAATACGGTAGGTGCCAGACTTTGTATTAACGTAGAAGAAGCCGTTTACATAACTGGTATTCATGATATCTTCGATAATGTCATCTAGGGGCAAGTCAATTCGCTTGTTAAAAACAATACCGGTTCCTTCAAAATCAGTTTTGTTTAGATTGAGTTTTACATCAAACAAAAAGAAAGAATACGTATCATCGGTAGAATTTAATGTGGGTAGTAAAAATAAATCACCAGTATCATTAAAAGCAGTACTATAACGTGCAAATTCTTCAGGCTTGAAAATAATGCCCTGATCGTCTGCAAATTCATCTAACCTAAAATAGACGGACTTCTCCGTCTTTGTTAGGTGTAATTCTATTCGGTCTACGTCAATTGACTCATCACCTGGCACAGTTGGATCTTCAGCTGGATTAGGGTAATCCTGAGTAACTACCCAGGCAAATACATACTGAGACATAGAAGGTCTGCCATAAAAGTGAGAAGGCAAATCAGTAAACACCCGACGCTCTATCAATTGATTTTGGTTACCAACTCGTATAAATTCATCATCTGTCATCAGGTGCAATTCGGATGGACTAGCGTACATGTTCTTTATCGGTTCATTGGTCTTAAAGTCTAGGTTATCCCAAATATCCGGTTGCGTCTTATAGCGATTATAGTTACAGGAAACCAAGACCAAGGTGGCAAGGATAATAGTAAACGTACTTTTTTTGATAAATTCAGTCATAATAAACGATTGTAATTGATAGAATTGGAAAGTGCTTCACTCAGATTATTTGATTGAAGTGCTTTTGCGAATTTTAGTAAAAGGAGGTACTACAAAATTAAGCAATTTCTATACCCATTCCTAGGCAAAGTTGTACCAGAAAAAGGGTATTTTGCTTAGGTTTTAAGCACCTTGAAATAAATAAATTGATTGTTTGAGTTGAAATATCTTTGGTAAACAGAAAATACCCGTAAGCTGACAGTAATTTCAAATTACTAGAATAAGACGTAGAATTACGCTAAAAGACACAGTTTTAAGAAATCAATATTTAAATCGTATGTAAAGGAATGTATAGTAGAGTTGACTTCCTTCTCTCCCAACTACCCAGGGTTAATCTGCACAGATGAGACAACCTTCTGTCCCTCAGACTTCACAAGCCCATACCAGGTCTTGCCTTTTGCCCAAACCATATCGTAAACGTCCTGGTCGGGTTTAGCACTCCAGCTTTTTACAAACTGCCCATTTTTCAATACCCAGTATTCGAGGTCATTATTGCAGGTGCTAGCTTGTTGCGATGCCTGACTGAGTACAAAAGCATCTTGTTGGGCATTGAATACAGGCAGTCCGTTTAGAATAGTTTTTCTACCATCCTTGCGGTCGATTAACCAATATTGCGGGCAGCTATCTTTTTTCTGGGTAAGAATAATAAATGCATTGGGTCCCTTGACATAGCCTTTAAATTGATAGTACGAAGAGATTGGGTTGCCTGCATCAGTCGGATGATCTATTTCCATAGAACCACTCTCCAGGTTCAAGACAAGATTTCCTTCTTTCCGTTCCACCAGCTTACTATTTTGCTCAATTCTGAATTTCTCAATAGCCCAGCCACAGGCATTTTTACCTTCCCATTCATTTTGGTTGTAGCCTTTTGATTCCTTGCACAAGCGGTCAATTGGCGTAGATTCCAAACTTTTGTCCAAAGCCAATTGGTAAGTGGATGGCTTCAAATCAGTTATCCCAGATGTAAGATCGCTTCCCGTAGTCGCAGCTTCAGCTGCCGAAGAAGGGCCTGATTGGTTACCGCAACCAAAGCAAAGGATCAAACAAACACCTGCTATCATTAAATCTTTCATATCTTATTGTTTATTTTATGATTACCCTGTAATTTAAGTTTCCTCCGAATTTGAATCGATTATTTTGAAATGAATGGAGTTATAAACTTCGCGAATAGCCTTAGCTATTTAAGGAATTGCTAACGAAAAGTAATTTCAAAAGAAGCATTCAAAACGGGCAGCATTTAGATGACAGTGTATTATGCTGAAGTATTGGATTTCAATGACTTGCAAACAAGCCGTCAGAATAACTTTAAACAACTTCTATGCTTAAAAATATTAAAGCATAATAAATTCATTTACTGCTATTTCTGCCACATCACATTAACTTATTTTCATAACAATTTAAAGGAAAACCGAAAGAAATCGGTTAAATTTGGTATTAAACTGTCAATCAGAAGAACTCTTGATGACTTTCTGACTATCTGTCTTGATATATACTGACTTTTTTTACTATTTTAGAGCTGGAAAATATTCAGCTAAAACTAACCTTTTCTCTTATTGATTTGTTTAAGTATTAAGTAGCTTTCAATTGCAATACCTCATTTTAACCAACTTCCATACTGACTTGCTGATTGTAACCAAATAATAGTGCCAGCATAGATGCTTGATTCAAGCGACCCTGTCTGTTTCCCTGGAAACTTTACTAATAATATTTTAAACCAAAACTAATGTTCAGATTTACCCTCGCATTTCTGTATTTATGCTCATGTAGCTCAATTTTTGCTCAAAAAGCTAGCTTTGAAGGACAAAAATTACAGATTGAACATCATACCCTACAATCAAACTTCAAAGATTATCAGGTTTATCAGATTGATGCCAGCGCCATCAATCAACATGTTCACGCCAACCTAAATGATATTCAATTTGATTTGCAACTAGACCCTGATAATATTTGGGAACTCCAACTGAACCCAAATGATATGAGAGGGGAGTATTATAACATCACTACCGCTCTGGGCAAAAATATGGAGGCATCTCAACAACCTGTCAAAACGTTCCGGGCTTACAATAACGCTACACCAACTGAATTCGGTGCGCTTACCATTGACCAGAACTTTCTCTACGGTTTTATCAAACAACAAAACGGAGAATACTTTATTGAGCCGCTTCGCTATTTCATCAACGGTGCCGCCGAAAACCTTTTCGTAGTCTATGCCTCCAAAAATGTTATTGAAAAACAAGGCAATACCTGCGGAGTGACTGTAATGCAAAATAAAATCAATAATCAAAAAGGATGGATTGATGAAAATACTTCCGACGACAATCCTCAGGGACTCGTTCCTGCCTGCCATGAAATTGAGCTAGCCATCGCTTCTGACTGGCTGATGCATCAGGACTATGGTGGGGTAGCCGGAGTTGAAAATCACAACATCGGAGTCATGAACAATGTAGGAACCAACTACGACAATGAATTCAACCACGAATTTCAATTCGTGATTGTAACGCAGTTTGTTTCTGATTGTAGTACCTGTGATCCCTGGACCAATTCCACTGATCCAGGTGACTTGTTAAATGATTTTACAGCTTGGGGGAATGGAGGTAATTTTGGTGCCACCTTTGACATCGGACAATGCTGGACCGACAGAAATTTTGATGGAGGTACCGTCGGACTCGCCTGGGTTGGCGCTGTTTGTAACCCTGTTAGATATCACGTACTGCAAGATTTTACCACCAATGCCAACTTCCTGAGGGTTCTGACTGCCCACGAAATTGGACACAACTGTAATTCTGGTCACGATGCAGCAGGCGCACCATTTATCATGGCTCCCTCTGTTAGTGCGGCCAATGCCTGGTCTGCTAACAGTATTAATGTAATTGATAATTACCTTCAGGGACGAATCAACAACGGCTGTTTGGGCTCATGTGGTTCAACCGCACCGCCACCTATCGCAGGTTTTTCCGCTGATGTCCAGGAAGGTTGCGTGCCACTTCAGGTGCAGTTTACCGATAACTCAGGAGGAGGTGCTGCGACAAGTTGGTCCTGGGACTTTCCGGGTGGTATGCCAGCTACCTCTTCTGATCAAAATCCGTTGGTTACTTACCTTACAACAGGTACGTATGACGTGACACTAGAGGTGACCAACGTGGGAGGTAGCGACATTAGTACGGAAACAAACTATATCACTGTCGATGATATTCCATCCGCATTTTTTGAAGACTTACATGATGAATTGGAAGTTACTTTTGTAAATTTTTCAACGAATTCCAACAGCTGGTCCTGGGATTTTGGCGACGGAAGTTCTAGTACGGATGAGAACCCGGTTTATACTTATGATGATGATGGAATCTATACGGTTATACTCGAAGCGTTTAATGATTGTGGCTCTGATATCTTTTCCTTTGACGTAGAGGTCGTTTCATTGCCAGTTGCATTCTTCTCCTCTGATATCGTAATGGGATGTATTCCTACAACCGTTTTTTTTGAAGACCTGTCAACACTTAACGCAACGTCATGGAACTGGAGCTTCCCCGGTGGAGAACCCAGTTCTTCTACCGATCAATTCCCAATCGTCGATTATCTGTCACCAGGCTTTTATGATGTTTCGTTGACCGTTAGTAATGCTGCCGGTTCTGATACCTATACCGAAACAGCTTATATTGAGGTGATTGATGTACCAGTTCCTGATTTCACTTTTTCCGTGGATCAGGACAGTATTGTTACTTTTACAAACACATCAATTGGAGGAGAAGACTATTTTTGGGATTTTGGTGATGGGGAAACAAGTACGGATGTCAACCCGGTTCATACATACAGTGTAAGCGACGATTATACCGTTGTTCTTGAGGTGACTAATTTCTGTGGGGTAGAAAATTTAATACAAACCGTATCCGTTACCATCGAAACAGCTCCGGTCGCTGCCTTTATCGGCACTCCCACAAGTGGTTGTGAGCCACTGACGGTTATATTTACCGATCAGTCAAGTGGAGCGACATCCTGGTCCTGGACTTTCCCTGGTGGAAACCCAGCAACTTCAACCGATCAAAATCCAAGCGTTGAATACACCTCAGCCGGAACTTATGACGTAACACTCACAGTGACTAATTCTTTTGGTAACAATACTGTTTCACAATCGAATTATGTGAATGTTGATCCGCTTACTATAGCTGATTTTACAACAACTGTAGATATGGACTTGGTATCTTTCACCAATAGCTCTGTTGAAGGAACCAGCTACGTCTGGGATTTTGGTGACGGAAACACCAGTACTGATCCTGACCCGGAGAACATTTATGTGGTAGATGGTTCCTACGAAGTAGAACTTATTTCCACCAACTCTTGTGGAAGTGACACGGCTACACAAACAATTGTTATTGTTACACTTCCAACAGCTGCTTTCTCAGCACCTGTTACCAGTGGCTGTGCGGATCTCACGGTTAGTTTTTCTGACGAATCAACCACCAACGCGACTTCCTGGCTCTGGACTTTCGCTGGCGGAACTCCTGCTACATCAACTGATCAAAACCCAATTGTTGTTTACAGTACTGTCGGAACTTATGATGTTGTTTTGGAAGTGAGTAATGGCGCCGGATCAAATACTTCAACACAAACATCTTATATAAACGTCACCGATGTGCCTGCCCCTTCTTTTACGACAAGTGCAACAGATATGACGGTTGCTTTTACAAATACCACCACCAACGGAAACAGCTATGCTTGGGATTTTGGCGATGGAAATACCAGTGCGCTGGAAAATCCAACACACACTTATGCGGCTGACGGAACCTACCCGGTTGCACTAACCGCCACCAATGATTGTGGAGATAATATCATGACACAAACTGTGATTATTTCTAATTTACCAATGGCGGGATTTGGTGCTCCAGTGACAAGTGGTTGCGCTGACCTTACGGTAAACTTTACCAACCAGTCTTCTTCCAACGCATCAAGTTGGGATTGGACATTTACTGGTGGAACACCTGCCACTTCCAGCGATCAAAATCCTGTTGTTGTTTATAGCACTGCCGGCACTTATGATGTAACTTTGATTGTATCCAGTACCGCTGGCACTGATACGCTTACGCAAACAGCCTTTGTACATGTTACCGACATTCCATCAGCCGGATTTACCAATACCGTTGCTGGAACCACCGCCAACTTTACCAATACATCAACGGATGCTACCTCTTATAACTGGGACTTTGGTGATGGCAATAGCAGCACATCTGAAGATCCAATAAATGACTATGGAGCCGATGGAACCTACACCGTTATCTTAACAGCCACGAATGCTTGTGGTGCTGATGTGTTGACACAAACAGTGGTGATTTCCAATCTGCCAACAGCAGGTTTCGGATCGAATGTAACGAGTGGCTGTGCCGACTTAGTGGTCAACTTCACCGACCAATCCTCCCTCAATGCAGCAAGTTGGTCCTGGGCATTTCCCGGAGGAACGCCAACTACATCAACGGATGAAAATCCAACCGTA
>Ga0209187_1001879_pt1 | contig 22034 bp, 17 predicted proteins | sample BantaG_FD_187430 | JGI IMG/M metagenome (GOLD analysis project Ga0209187, IMG submission 187430) | Marine algal microbial communities from Bantry Bay, Ireland - BantryBay_4 metaG (SPAdes) (version 2) | ecosystem: Host-associated > Algae > Red algae > Unclassified | place: Bantry Bay, Ireland...
AGCCTCTCGCAGCATCGCGATAATTTGTTCAGGGGTGTAGCGTTTTCTAGCCATACTGTGCTCCTTCAAGCTCAAAATAGCCAAATCTCTAACTTTTAAAATGGATCACTTTTAAGGGGGAAGGCCAATCATTGGTCACCGCAGCAAATTGCGGGTTGGCTCAAGCGCAACTATCCTGACTGCGAGGCGATGCACGTGTCACATGAAACGCTCTATAAGACCTTATATGTGCAGGCGCGCGGGGCTTTAAAGAAGGAATTGATCCAATACCTACGGAGAAAGCGGCAGCTGCGCGGGTCGCGTCATACGCAGAAAGGTAAGGATCGGCGGGGCAGTATCCCTGATGCTATCTCTATCAGTGAACGCCCGCCTGAAGTCGAAGACCGTGCCGTACCTGGGCACTGGGAAGGCGACCTTATCTGCGGCCCTAATCATAGCTTCATCGGCACGCTTGTCGAGCGCCACTCGCGTTATGTCATGCTTATGAAGCTTTCAGACCGAAAGACAGAAAACGTTGTGAATGCTCTTATCAAGCATGCATCGCGACCACCCGACGAGCTTTATAAAACTCTGCCTTGGGACCGGGGGCATGAGCTTGCAGAGCACAAACGGTTCACCGTCAAAACCAATGTTGATGTTTACTTCTGCGATCCGCAAAGCCTAGTGCATTTCGCTTACGCGAATTGCACGAGCAACGCGGGAGTAATGAGAACACGAACGGATTGCTCCGCCAATACTTCCCCAAAGGCACGGATCTATCTGTCCATAGCCAAGCGAAGTTAGATGCGGTAGCAAGACAGCTCAACGAGCGTCCCAGAAAGACCCTCGAGTACTAGACGCCGGCTGAACGGTTCAGCCAATGTGTTGCGGCGACCGCTTGAATCCGCACCCAAAACTGGCCGCTCACCTAACAACCACCCCAGGACGGGCTTCACCCTTACCCCTTTACGCGCTTGCAGGGTTAATTCTCAGTTGCCCCGGGGTTTGAAAGACCGTCCCCGGTTTATCATGCGGGTCCAAATCGAGGATTGTTTTTTTAGTTGAGGAGGGATCTCCGGCGTGCGTTAGCCACCCTCATTCCATCTTCCCGCTGGCAAATTCGCTCAGCAGTTCCGCATAGCCTTCTCCGCCCTCCCAATAGGGTGTGATTTGGATGAGGGTCATGAAGACGCCTTGGTCGATGAGACGTTTTTCGGGGGCGGTCCCAAACCGCAGATCATGATATTGTAGCCAGAAGGTAAAATGCTGTGCGAGCCTTCCGGCCAGCGCCGCCTTCTCGCCCTCATCAAAAGTCAGCTTTTCTAAATCTTCCAGTGTTGAGAGGAGTGAGAAACCCGCGCGTTCTTTCAATGCCAATATACGCGAAAACCTCCCGCGCAGTTCTGGGATGCGCTGCAAAAGCTCGCCTTGATTGCGATAGAAAAAGCGGAAGTCGAAAATCTCCTCGAAAATGATGTAAAGATAAATCCAATTATCCTCAATCGCTAGCGGGTCTTTGAGCGGCGCGGACAGGACTTGGCGAATTTCAACATCGAAATCCTCGAACAGGGCCGCGATGATTTCGTCCTTGCCCTTATAATGATAATAGAGATTACCGGGGCTGATGCCCATGACCGAGGCGATATCTACGCTGGACACCTGCGCCTCGCCCTCATTGTTGAAAAGCTGCAGCGCGGTGGCGAGGATTCTGGTTTTCGTGGCGGAGCGGGTCAAAGCAAGGCAAACCCTTCTCCCGTGGGGAGAAGATCCCTTAGCGATTTGAAAAAACGCAGAGGGGGATAAGGGGAGAGACCTAGAGGGCTAGAAAACCCTTTTGAAATGAGTCCCCTCATCCGAGCGCTACGCGCCCACCTTCTCCCCATGGGAGAAGAGGAGATCGCGTGTTGCCTCACGTTGATTATTTTTTCGCCGCAGGCTTTTTCTTCGCCGCAGGCTTCTTGGCCGCCGTCTTCTTCGCTGCTGGCTTCTTCGCCGTCGTTTTCTGCGTCGTCATTTTCTTTTTCGCGGCTGGCTTACGTTTGCGTACAGGTGCTTTCCGCTTTACTGTTTTTCTGGGGGCAGCAGCATCGCCGATGTCGAGTTTTTCCAATATCGCATCGAGCTTGGCTTCGAGCCTATCAACCCGAGCGGTCAGGCGATCATCGCGTTTTTCGGCTGCGCCTGAAAGGCGCGCGCGCATTTTCGCAATCCGGTCATCAATTTCAAAATCCGGCGCTATATCCTCAACCCTGGCTTTGCCTTTTCCGACCAACTCGCTGCCTTTATCAACCAGTTCGCTGGCTTTATATTTGCCGACAGCTTCCAGAGTTTCGCCCTTTTTGACGAGTTCATCAAAAACGTCTGAGCCTTTACCCGCCAGCGTATCCACTGCGCCCTTGGCTTCCGTGACCGCGCGGCCATAGGCGCCAATTCCGGCGAGCCAGATTTTACGAACTGTATCTTTATCTGTCGGAGGCTTGGCCATGATTATCTCGCAAGTTTGGATTGGTAATTGATATAGCTTTCTTCCACGGATGGCAATTTCACAGCATCAACATGCGGCATCGCCACTTCGGGCTCCAAGAAAAACTTCCGGATGATGTCCACGGTTTCATCGCGGCGTGTCAGCAGGAACAAATGCCCTGCCCCTTTTATCACACGTAGTTTAGAGCGCGGCAAAAAGGTATTCAGAATCTTCCCGTTTACCAATGGTACAATGTGATCATTATCGCCCATAATGATGAGCGTCTTGGCTTTGATCCGGCGGATGAACGGCAGGGTCGAATAGCCCGCCATGGCTGTGAGTTGAAAGAGATAGCCTTTCATGGAGGGCGGCATCATATTGATGGAAAATTCCCCAGCTTCAGAGGCTGCGTCGCCGTAAAGTGTCTCGAAATTTTTCTTCAAGAAATCCCGGTCGATATATCGTTTCGGACTCACCATTTTCATCAGCGCTTTGGGTTTACCCGGCACCATTGTCACGCCTGTTGTCGTCGCGCAAAGGATAAGGCGCTTTGTCATTTTTTTATTTTGCCAGGCAAATTGCTGGGCAGGTCCGCCGCCCCAACTCACGCCTAAAACATCGACTAGCTCATACCCGTTCTCCAGCAAGATTTGCTTGGCGGCTTTGGCAACCCACCACGGACGATAAGGCACTGTTGGATCCGGAGACCCGCCGACGCCGGGCATATCAAATGTGATGATATCGCGGCCCGTAAACGTATCCGCAAAGGCCTGCGCAATTTCGAGGTTCGCGCCAATTCCGTTGAAGAATAATAGCGGCGTGCGCTTGCCTGCCCCTTTATCTACGCCCGACCAAATCGCAGTCCGAAGTTTCTGATTTCCCACTTTGGAGAAAAAGATACGCGGGATTGAATGGGCTTCAATCGGTTTTTCATGGCCGTCAATGGCCTTTAATGTATGTGGCATCGTCTCGTCTTTCCCGGCGCGCGAAGTGTTGAGGCCTGCGCGCCAATTACACCCGATTGGGACGGGCGCTTTAATTCATTATATATATGGCTAGTCGGCTAGCTTTATCCAAGGCCTAACACAGCCCGGTAAATGGGAGGTTTTAGGTAAAAATATACTCGCCCGGTGCTGTGGATTGGGGCGGATGCGCCTTATTTCCTAGGTTTTTCGGAGAGTTTTTCATCTCGCCGGACCGAACAGACAGCCATTTGTTCCACCGCAGCCACCAGCTTTCATCTACGGTTTCCGCAGCATCTAACCACTTTGTCGCACGCGGCGGGTGGTCCATATTCGTGAAATAACGGGCTCTTGGATTGCCGGGAGGGTTGAGCAACGACTGCAAATGTCCGGAATTTGACAGGACAAAATCAATCTCTCCACCGAAAAGGCGAATATTGCGATAACATGCCATCCACGGCGTAATATGGTCGGTAATTCCGGCGACCATAAATCCGTCTTGTGTCACCGCTTCCAGATCAACGATATTATCCATAAAGACGACATCTTTGTCTTTACGGAAACGGCGATCCTGGAAAATATCGAGATAATCGGAGTGGAGCTGCGCAGGCAGGTTCGTCGTGTCATTATTCCAATATAACACGTCGAATGGCGGCGGGTCTTGGCCCAGCAGATAATTATTGACGACGTAATTCCAGATGAGGTCGTTCGGGCGCATCCACGCAAAAGCGCGGCCTAATTGCTCGCCTTCCAATACACCTTTTTTCGCGGACATTTTTCGGGCTTGCTCAATACCCTTATCGGTCACGAAAAGACCGACTTCACTGTCGACCTTTTTTGCGTCGAGCACGGAGACCATGAGTGTATAACAATTCACGCGGTTATCACCGCGCGCCGCCAGCTCTGACAGGAACAGCGCGAGGGTCGTGCCCCCGGAACAGGCGCCCGTGACGTTAAGGCGGGGGCTACGCGTGATTTTGCGCACGGCGTCTGACGCGGCGAACAGCGCATTGACATATTCTTCCAATCCCCAATGGGCATGTTGACGGGTCGGGTTGCGCCAAGACACGGCAAATACCTGATAGCCCATCTTGGTGAGGAAGCGGACCATGGATTTATCCGGCGCAAGGTCGGTCGCGTAGAATTTATTGATCTGCGGCGGGATAATCATCAACGGAACTTTATAAACCTGGGCCGTCTGCGGGGTATATTGAATAACCTCCAGCATTTCGTTTTTGAACACGACAGCGCCGGGGCTCGTGGCGAGGTTTTCGCCGATCTTAAAGGGACGTCCGTCAACTTGGCTGGGCATGCCGCCGTTTTTCGTTAAGTCGTGATAGGCGTTTTGCATGCCTTTGACGAGGCTTTGCCCCTTGGTATGGACCAGCATCTTCATAGCGGTCGGATTGCCGAGCAATGTATTGGTGGGGGCGAGCGCGTCGACAATAAGGTCCGTGACAAATTTCGCGCGGGCTTGGTCGGCTGGATGCATGCGGGAGTCTTCAATCCAACCATTCAGCTCTTGTTTCATCGCGAGCCAAGACTGCATACCGCGTTTATATAGCGGATTTTTTTGCCAGCTCTCATCCTTGAAGCGTCGGTCCTTGCGGTCAGGTGCCAACTCGGATGTGCCTTTTGCGACCTCAACCATCTCGGATGCATATTTTACGATATGTTTGGCAAAAGGTTTGGGCTGCTTGGCCGCATAACCCGCCATCAAGCCAAAGCTTTTGACGATTTCAGAGCGTCTGAAGCCCACCAGCCCGTTGACAGAGGTTGTCGATTCCGCCGCTTTCGTGCCAATTTTTTCCTGCTTATCAGCCATAATTCACAGTCCTCACCCGATATATTTTCAATATGAGTAGGAAAGAGACGACCGCAAGTCGAGTCGTCTTCTGTCTCATCTTATGCCTAGAACCGTTCCTGCATAAAAAACGGCGCCTGCAAGGTTTGCAGACGCCGCCATATTCGAACTGTTCCAATCAAAGCCAACAAGGGAGAGAGTGGCCATCAAGGGGACGATCAGATTGGATCAATCGAAAGGGGTCTTGAATTAAGCCGCTTTCGGAGCTGTCTTTTCAGTCGCCATAACCTGCTTGTTAATGCCGGTTTTCTTGGTCGGCGTCTTTGCTTTCTTTGAAAGCGCAGAAATCTTCTTGTTCAAGGTTTTGATTTCAGCTTCCAGCTCTTCAACGCGATCATTTGCGCCGAATGGGACAGCCGCTTTGACTTTGTCCGTTGTTGTTTCAAACGTCTCAACTGCGCGTTCTTGTGCCGTCTTGGCTGTGCCAACAACAAGCTTCTCAACTTTTTCGCCGCGCGCAATGAGGTCTTCGAGGAGACCGTCAGTTGTATTGGCGTAGAACGCTTTGACTTGCTCAGCACGTTTAGTCGCGCGCTCAGCTGCGAAACCGTAGAGGCCAAGATAAGCCAATGTGCCCTTGCGGAGTGCAGATGTTGTCTTAGCTTCGGTCTTTTTCGCGACCTTAGTCGTTTTCTTTGTCACTTTTTTGGCAGTTTTTTTAGCAGTAGCCATGATAATAATCCTTAGTTCCAGATTTGGGCGGGTTATCCCGCTTTATTCGATGATTGGAAAATAGGGACAAAAATTAGAAAGCGCGTCCTAATTCCTACGATTTTGGAATTTTGACGCGATCAGACGTTTCGTTTCATATTACTGTTTCGCCTGTTTTCCCGGTCTTGATGGGACAGACGGCCCTTGATCAAGGAAAACTGTTCTAACAATGAGTCACAGGCAAACACAGCGTCGACCAATACACTTGAATCTTTGCCGCGTCCGTCAGTCTTTTGCAGATGCGTAGAACGCCAATGCCGGACTTTACGGCACGGTTGATGAGTTGAAACGTTCATGCGGCGCTCGTGAGCCGCAGTTCCTAGTGAGCCACAGTTCAATGACACGTTCAGCCACAGACATGGCGCGCTCGAACGCCACACGCCGATATCACCTTGCCAGCCTGTTCGACGGTGAGGATGAGGGGTTTGCGGACAGCCAGGTGACAACCCCTTAGGCACGGAAGTTCTAAAGCCATCCGGGGTCCTGCAAACGCTGCCACCGTAACAAAAGCTTCACAAAACCGTTGCTGATGTTTCATGAAACTGTCGCGCAGGCTTCATGAAAATCGCTGATGGCCTCCCGAAATATCTTGGGAGAAAACAGTGTCGAATCGACTTATCCAAAAAACATCTTTGGGGCTATCCGCTTCAATTCTTGCCATTTGCGCTCTCGCTCCGTTGCAGGCGCATGCAAACTTTCTTGAAGGACAAGTCACGGACGCCTCTGGACAAGCTTCCTTTGAGGGCGCCATTGTTCGCATTGACGAAATCGGCCGCACCGCGACGACAGATCGTTTCGGTAACTACCGCTTTAATAATCTGACAACCGGCACTTATGGCGTGACGGTTTCCTATATCGGCACGCCGGGCACTAGCAGCACGGTGCAAATTCCCGCAACTGGCGCGACAGTTAATTTCCAAGTCGGCGAAGACGTCGCTTATGAAGACAACATCATTGTGGTTGGCCAAAAAGCTGCGCAGGCCAGCTCACTTAATCAACAGCGAGCTTCCGGCGCAATTCTAACCGTTATCGACTCCGATGGTTTGGGCAACTTCCCCGACACGACAGTTGCGGACTCCCTGCAACGCGCGGCAGGTATTTCGGTTGAAACCGACCAAGGCGAAGGTCGGTACGTGTCTATTCGGGGTCTGAACACGGACCTTATCTCCTCGTCCATTAACGGCGTTCGGACACCGTCACCGGAAGATCGCCGCGGCGTCATGCTGGACGGTGTTCCGTCTGATCTGTTGGACGGAATTGAAATCCAGAAATCCCTAACCCCCGACGTCGATGCGGACAGTCTTGGTGGGGTCATCAACCTTAAAACCACCTCCGCCTTTGATCGCAAAGATAAGTATGCCCGTCTCAAACTTGAGGGTACATATAATGAGATCAGTGAGACGATTTCGCCGAAGGGCACATTGACGCTATCGGACACATGGAAAGATACTTTCGGCGCGGCGCTCTCGCTGAGCTACCAAAAGCTGAATATCGAAACCCATAACAATCAGATCGAGGAATGGGGCGTGGATGAGGAGTCCGGTGAGTTCATCCCAAATGATGATTACGAGCAACGCTGGTATGATATTCAACGTGAGCGTATCGGGGTCGTCGCCAATTTTGACTGGCGATTGAACGAGTCCACTGACCTATACTTACGCACCCTCTTCAACCGCTATGAGGATGACGAAGATCGCAATAAATTCGAGGTCCGCGAGTTCGACGAAGAAATCATAGCTGCCGATGCGGATAGCGTCAGCATTCGCCGCGGCGAAGTCGATGCTGAAGCGCGCCAGCGTAAAGAAATCCGCGAAATCCAAACCTATTCCGTTGGCGGTAAGACCCTGACAGGCCCATGGACTGTCGAATATCAAGGCTCATACGCCTTTGCCACAGAAGACGATAGCGACAATCACGATGCGCGCTTCCGCTCCGGCCCTGAACAGCGAGATAGCGATGTCGGCTCCATTACTTTAGATTACTCCGATCCGCAGCAACCTGTCCTCAGCGGACTAGCGCTAGGCTTCCTCCAAGACCCGTCCAATTACGAGTTGGATGTTCTCGAGATCGAAGATACAATCAATGAAGACACAGAATATGCGCTGCAATTGGATATCGCCCGCGACTCAATGTTGGGCAATAAGCTAGTCGAATGGAAAGTTGGCGCAAAATATCGCGACCGTAATAAATTCCGTGATCAGAATTTCGCCTATTATGAACCCGATGAAGATGTCGCCCTCATCGACTTTATCGAAGCGGATGCGGAAATCGAAAACTGGCGTCTCGCCAACCGCATGTTCCGCTGGCCCGATGCAGACCTGACACGCAGTTTGCGTGATGGCTTCGCGCCGGGCGGCTTTGTCGACGGCGAATTTCAAGCGGAAGATAGCCTCATCGACTCCACTGTCGGAGACTTTGACATTGATGAAAAAATCCTCGCCGGTTACGCCATGGGCACATTTGAGCTGGGCAAAACGACGGTCACAGCCGGCGTCCGTGTTGAAGATACGCAGACCGACCTCAGCGGTTTCTTTCTGGAAGAAGGCGATGATCTGGAAGACTTCGTCGTCACCGAACGCAATATCTCTAAATCTTATACTGACGTCCTACCCAGCGTAAACGTCCGTCATAACTTTACTGAGAACCTTGTGGGACGCGCCGCTTATTATGCCGCCGTTGTTCGCCCGACATTCGGCGACATTGCACCCCGCGCCTTCCTGAATGATGACCGGGACGAGCTTGAACTCGGCAATCCAAATCTCGACGCATATGATGCGAATAATTACGATCTGAGTTTGGAATTCTATCCAACCCGTCTCTCCGTCGTTTCAGTCGGCCTGTTTTATAAAGAGATTTCAGATGGAATTTTCCCGGTTGAGTTTGACATTGAAGACGTCCCGGATAGCATCGACTTATCTTTCCTCCCACAAGCCACAATAGACGGGCTGGATGAGGTCAGCACATTTATCAATGTCGAGGAAAGCCGTATCTTTGGCGCAGAGTTCAGCGTCGTTCAAAGCTTGGGCGATCTCACGGATGCACTGGACGGTTTCCTGATTTCCGGCAATTTGACCTTGTCAGACAGTGAAGCGAGCTTGGCCGATGGCCGTCAAGTCCGGTTCCTGAAACAAGCCGACACGGTTGGGAATGTGCAAATCGGCTATGACAAAGGCAAATGGGACTTGCGTCTGTCCGCTAATTATCGCGGAAATTATTTAGACGAGCTATTTGAGGAAGATCTGGACCGTTTCGCAGATGACCGCCTGCTCGTCAGCGCGTCCGCTAAGTATAAAGTCTCCAAACAGCTTCAACTTTATGTCGAGGGCAAAAACCTCTTGGACGAGCCGGAATATTACTATTTCGGCGATGAGAGCCGCCTGTCGCAATATGACGAATTTGGCAGCAGCTTCGTCTTTGGCGCCCGCTTCACATATTAGGAGGCTAAGATGAAAAAATTTCTCATTCTGACAGCGGCAGCCTCTCTTTTGGTAGCTTGTGCTAAAGCGCCAACGGAGCCTGCTCTCCCAAATACAGAAAACGACTATCCCGCTTTCACCGTCACGGCGGCGTTTGAAACGCCTGTCATGACGAGCGAAGGCGACAGTGCGGATGATCCGGCGATCTTTATTAACCCAAATGGCGGCGGCTTCATCGCCGCGACAGATAAGCAAGCCGGGCTTTATATATATAATCTCGACGGGACGCAGCGCGACTACATGGCGCTGGGCACGGTCAATAATGTCGATCTGCGTGATGGCTTTATATATAAATCAAAGCCGCATGTGCTGATGGTCATGAGTAATGATGAAATCAACGCGGTGGAAACGCGGCTTTATGATCCGGCCTCCGACACATTTATCACACCCGAAGGCGCGCGAATTTCGACAGGGACGCTTTCACCCTATGGCATCTGTCTCGGAAAGTCAGTCAACGACACTTATCATGTAGGCTTGACCACCAAAGCCGGCATTTATGAGCAGCACATCCTCAGCATCGTCGACGGTAAGATGAGCGCGCGCAAAGTCCGCGATTTCTCAACCGGCACAAAAACCGAGGGCTGCGTCTTTGATGACCGCACGAACCATCTCTTCATCGCCGAAGAAGAAGGCGGTCTCTACCGCTACCCCGCCTCACCTACTGGCAAAGATGGTCAAGTCGTTATCGCCCGCGTCGGCGAATATGGCCTGACGGCCGATTTTGAAGGGGTCTCCGTTTATGAAGACGGCGCGAATGGCGGGTATGTCATCCAATCCTCTCAGGGCAATAATAGCTATGGCGTGTTCAAACTGCCGGGCTTGGAATTCGCGGGCCGCTTCCAAATTGGTGACGGCTCTGTCGACGGCGTATCCACAACCGACGGATTGGCAGCGATTTCCACCCCGACGCCGCAATTTCCGCGCGGGTTTTTGGTCGTGCAGGATGATATGGACAACACATCCGTGTCTGAACCGCGAAAAAAACAGAATTTAAAAATTATTGATTGGCGAGAGATCGAAGCGGGTCTCGCCCGGTAAGTCCCGCCAAAATTAATACCTCGTTAAAGCCGCCCCCACTGAGGCGGCTTTTTTCATGTTCAATTTCAAGGCTTGGTAACTTGTCCTAACGAAAAGTCTGTGGATATTAACCCAGCTTACCAAAACGTTAATTTGTTAAGTAAATCAAGCGTTTACGGCCTGTTCATACGAATCGGCGAGCACGGAGGGGAAGAAACCCAAAACCCCCGTCTCGAAAGCGTCCCACGTGCAAGAAAAACCGAATAACCGCTTCAAGGTCATCACCAACCCAAACCCTCCGGCGCGGCGCGATCCGTCTGCCGAAATGCCCATCTCTGAGATGCCGCTCAACCAGATCGTCCAAGGCGATTGCATCGCCAATATGAATGCCCTGCCCTCTGAGAGCGTTGATCTCGTCTTTGCTGATCCGCCCTATAATCTACAGCTTGGCGGAGATTTGTCCCGCCCTGATAATTCTCACGTCGCAGGCGTGACCGAAGAGTGGGATCAATATGACACGATGGACGCTTATGACCTGTTCACCCAGGAATGGATGGCCGCGGCCCGTCGTATCTTAAAGCCGAACGGCGCGATCTGGGTCATGGGCAGCTATCACAACATCTTCCGCTGCGGCACTGTTTTGCAAGACCAGCAATTCTGGATTCTTAATGACATTATATGGCGCAAGACAAACCCGATGCCGAATTTCCGTGGCACGCGCTTCACCAATGCGCATGAAACCCTGATCTGGGCGTCTAAATCTGAAGAGGCCAAGCCAACCTTTCATTATGATGCCATGAAAATGCTCAATGAAGGCGTTCAAATGCGTTCCGATTGGACACTTCCGATTTGCACAGGGCGCGAGCGCCTTAAAAAAGGTGACGGCAAGAAAGCCCATCCGACGCAAAAGCCGGAAAGCCTGCTCCACCGCGTTATCCTTGCCTCAACAAATCCGGGTGACGTTATTGTTGATCCCTTCTTTGGCACTGGCACCACCGGTGCAGTCGCGAAAAAACTGGGCCGTAACTATATCGGCTTCGAACGCGAAGAAGAATATATCATCCACGCCAGCCGCCGTATCGCGTCGATTGAAGAAGGCGCAACCGTCGCCGTCACCAAATCCAAACGCTCCGAACCGAAAGTGCCCTTCGGCAATCTCGTCGAACGCGGCCTCGTCAAAATTGGCACAAAGGTCTTCTCAAAAAACGGCATTCTCTCTGCGACAGTCCGCGCCGATGGCAGCTTGGAATCAGGCAAGCAAAGCGGGTCTATCCATAAACTCGGCGCGCTGCTGACAAATGCGCCGTCCTGCAATGGATGGACATTTTGGCACCTCCAAGGTCCTAAAGGCTTGCAACCGATCGACACCATCCGAGCAGCCGTCCGCGCCGAAATGGCAGAGGCCGCACAAGCATAATTGCCAACTTGGCTAAATTGCCCGCTTAGCTTAACTGGACGTAATGCCGTTCAGCTTGCATTTAACCTGAGTTAACCATAGAGACGGGATAGGCCTGCGCAGCCGCACGGGCCTTCTTTATTTTTATTGGGGAACTTTGGAGACCATAATGAGCAAACGTGACGAACTAATCGAAAAATATGCTGACGATTTGAAAAACAAAATTGGCGTAACACCGGATATGGACCTTCTTCGCAAGGTCACAATTGGCTGTGGCCCATCAATCTATAATAAGGACTCCTCGACTGTTGCCGGATCAGACAAATCTGAACTCGAAACAGTGAAGAAAAGTTTCCTGATGAAAAAGCACGGTTTGTCCGAGAGCAAAGATCTCGACGGCGCAATTGCGACTGTCATGGAAAAATACGGCAAGTCTAATCCAAGTAAACACCGTGCGGTTGTCTATTATATGCTGACAAAGCACTTCGGCCTTGAAGGTAACTACAAGTAGCCTGATTTTGGGAACCCGTTTCCCGCTAAAGCATTTATAAAAGGCGTGGGTCTTAGGCCTGCGCCTTTTTTAATGCCCGAAAGCAGGAGCCAACATGACCAACGCCGCCGAAATAAAAAAGTCTCTTAAACAGGTCGATAAATCCGATCTCAGCCAGACCGTGGACGAATCAATTGCGGCGCGCCTCGGAAAACCCGCTGACGAAGAAGAAGAATAAGCGAAAGCCGCTCAATTTTGCTGGGCGGCTCCTATTATTTTCCTGAACACGGTCGGCAAGCCTTTAAAGTCTGCAATCCACTGACCTTCGGTCGGTTTTTCAATCCTTGCCGTAAACACGTCAATCCGCAACTCGAAATGCGTGAAGACGTGTTTGATATTTCCGGCGCGTTCCCAATTTCGTTTGATGGGCGCAGCGACGTGATCTTCGGGTTTTTCGCCCCAATCTGAAGTCGGCACGCCCAGCATCCCGCCGAGCAGACCTTTATCCGGGCGGGCTTCCACCAAAATTTTATCCCCGCAGCGCAGTACATAGGCGTAACCATGCCGAACGGGCGTCGGTTTCTTCTTCTCTTTTTTCGGATAAAGGGTCTCAATCCCCTTCGCATGAGCCTTGCACCATTCTGACCACGGGCAGAGCGAACAAGTTGGGCTTTTCGGTGAGCAAAGGCTCGCGCCGAGATCCATCAGCGCCTGACCGTAATCTCCGGGCCGGTCGGCACGGACCAATGTCCCTGCCAACTCTCTCAGACCTTTGCGCCCTTTTGGGAGGGGCGGCTCATAAGTAAACACCCTTGATATGACCCGCTCCACATTGCCGTCGACAATATTTGTCGGCTCATCAGCGCAAATCGCTGCAATCGTCGCCGCCGTATAGGGCCCTATCCCCGGCAAGTTCAGCAATGTGGTCTCATCGGTAGGAAAAACTCCCGCATGCGAGTCGCGCACCACGCCCGCGCATTTGTGCAGGTTCCGCGCGCGCGCGTAATATCCCAGCCCAGCCCACATGGAGAGAACAATATCACGCGGCGCATCGGCAAGGTCTGAGACAGTCGGGAAGGCTGCGAGAAATTTTTCCCAATAAGGTTCGGCATGAGCGAGAGTGGTTTGCTGGCTCATGACCTCCGATAACCAGATGGTATAGGGGTCGGCGGTCACGCCCCGCGCGCGGTCCTCGGGCCGGACCCGCCAAGGCAAAGTCCGTCCCTGCTCATCATACCAGCCCAATAAAGCCGCGCGCATCTCAATAATATCGTGCATGAAGGCGATGTGTCCGCTTTACGCCTCGGCTGCAATAGGCGACATAGTGGGGATGCCAGACAATAGCCTAAATAAAGACAATAGCCGACATAATGACCAAGTTTTGGGCCGATGGGTCGAATCCCAGCGCGGCCGTCCGCAATATCGCGCCGCCCCCAGTGCCGGTCTCTCGGTCTCCAAAGTCATGCGTCCTTTAGCCAAAAAGCACGGCGGCGGACGATCAGCCATTGCGCTTGAAAAAATTTGGCCTGAGATTATGGGACCGCGCTGGTCCAAGATTTCATCCCCTGTGCGGTTTCTAGGCGGTCGTACCGGACGGACGCTTATAATTTCAGCGCCCGGCCCCGCAGCCTCGCTGATTTTGGCTCAATCCGGCCCAATATTGCAGCGTTTGAACGCCCATTTAGGTCCCAGTCATGTTGTACGCATTAAGGTTGTCCAATCACGCATGACGAAACCCGCGCGAACACAATCAAATCGAGGGCTTGCACCGCGCCAGGAAACTGAGCTGCGGGCGGGCCTTTCGGATATAAAGAGTGAACGTTTAAAGCAAGCGCTGGAGAAGATGGGTCGTCAGGTCTTATCTAAAGGATCAGAGTAACATGAAATTATCCTCTACTGTCGCAGCGCTTGCTGCGGCTGCCGCTTTTTTGATTACGCCGCTGGGGGCGGCCGCACAACAATCTGATAATCTGCCGGCTCGCGTTATCGATTTCGCGATGACAACAGCGCCAGATGACCACATCATGGGCAGCGAAGACGCCGTACAGACCATGATTATCTGGGCATCCGTCACCTGTGGGCATTGCGCGAATTGGTTTTCAGACGAATGGCCGATTGTAAAATCAGAGCTGATTGAAACAGGAAAGCTGCGCGTGGTCTTCCGAGAATTTCCTACTCAGCCGGGCAATTTGTCCATGGCGGGCTTCCGTTTGGCGGGTTGCGCGCCAACCGAAGATTATATGTCGATTATTGAATACCAAATGGAAAACCAGGACGCGATCTTGAAAGCCGCCCAAGAGGGCCGCGGAGAAGACGCGTATCGCGAGATTGCCAGACTGGCCGGTATGGAAACCAATGCAGCCATGTCCAGCTGCCTGCGAAATCCGGATATCACGGCCCATATCGTAGATAATTTGAACCGTGCGACACTCGCCGAAGTCGTAGGCGTGCCAGCATTTCTGATCAATGGACAGAAATATAAGGGGAAATCGGATGCGAAAACCTTGGTCAAGCTGATCACGGAGATGGAAGAAAAAGGCGTTTCGGCCCTTCCCGATAACATTGAACCAACGAATGCGCACGACGGGCATGACCATAAATAAACTCACATTGTGAGTTATTCCGATATAGGACATGAAACCATCCATAGCCCATTGCGGGCACCCCCTTGCTAATTCGCATTAAATCTCAAGGATTGCCCCCATGACACCTATTGATTCGCTTTCACGACGTTTTGTCCTTCTTGTGGCCGGTGCCGCTTTGGCACTTTCCGCTTGCGGAGGCAGTGACACGCCAACTTCCACAGGCGAGGCGGACGGCAAATACACTATCGCGGATGATTACATTCTCGGTAAGGCCGACGCGCCTGTGACTGTCGTCGAATATGCGTCGGTTGCCTGTCCGGGCTGTGCCGCTTGGCATCAGTTAATCTATCCCGAGTTTAAGACAAAATATATCGATACCGGTAAGGTCAAATATGTCTTCCGGCCCTTTCCGGCTGCCAGTCCAGAAATCGCAACGACGGGGCATAAATTGGCGCTCTGTGCGGATCGCGACAAGTTCTTTAAGAATATAAAGCTGCAATTTGATCGCCAATCTCAAATCTATGAAATGGGATCGAAACCCGGCGGCTTGCGGCAGGCCTATGTGAGTTTGGCAAAGAGCTCCGGCCTTTCAGAGGAAGAATTTTTCGCTTGCCTGAGCAATCCTGAGGTTGCGGCTCGCTACGACGCGTTTACGCAATTGGGAATCGATCAAGGTGTGGGCGGCACGCCGAGTTTCTTCGTCAATGGCAAGAAGACTTCGGGAAGTGACCTTGAAACGCTCGAAAAGCTAATTCTGCCTGCGTTAGGTGAACCTATCCCTGAAGCAGCCTTAGAAGATGAAAAGACTGAATAACCTATGGGCTCGCTCGTCTTCAATTCCATCAAGCTGACGGGCTTCAAATCTTTCGTCGAGCCGACTGAGTTCTTAATTGAGCCGGGCCTGACAGGTATTGTCGGGCCAAATGGGTGCGGGAAATCCAACCTTTTGGAAGCTATTCGCTGGGTTATGGGCGCTAATTCCGCCAAAGCCATGCGCGGCGCAGCGATGGATGACGTCATCTTTAATGGGACAAAGACGCGCCCGGGCCGCAACCAAGCCCATGTGACCCTGACCGTCGATAATTCGGCGCGGATTGCCCCGCCTGCTTTTAATGATGATGACACGCTGGAAATCATGCGGGTGATCGAAAAGTCCAAAGGCTCCAAATATAAAATCAACGGCAAGACTGTTCGCGCGAAAGATGTGCAGCTACTTTTTGCTGATGCCAGCACAGGTGCAAACTCACCTGCCCTCGTGCGGCAAGGCCAAATTTCAGAACTTATCGCAGCGAAACCAAGTAACCGCCGCCGCATATTGGAAGAAGCCGCCGGGATTTCCGGCCTGCATTCTCGCCGTCATGAGGCTGAGCTTCGCCTGCGCGCGGCAGAAAATAATCTTGACCGTTTGGAAGATATTGTCGGGCAAATCGAAAGCCAATTGCTCTCGCTGCGTCGTCAATCCCGCCAAGCCGCTCGATACAAACGGCTCGCTGGAGAAATCCATGAATATAAAGCGTTGCTTTGGCTGAAACGCTGGCAATCCGCATTGGACACTCTGGAAACCGCTCAGACCGATTTGCGCGAGCGCGAGAAAGCCGTGGCCGATACGCAGGTTCAGGCATCAGAATCCATGCGCCGCGCGGATGAGCTGTCCGGTCTGCTCGAGCCTAAACGTGAAGAACAACTGATCGCCGCCGCCATGCTGGCCCGCTTGAATGCCGCCAAGGACGCGCTGGAACAGGATGAAGACACAGCCAAATCCGAAATCCGCAAGTTAGAGGCCCAGCTCGTCGACATTAAATCCGATTTGGATCATGAGCGCGAAGTTGTGGGAGATGCCGCCGCCGCCGAGGACCGTTTGGCCGCTGAACATGCGGAGCTCTCTGCGCTGAAGGATATTTCTGCCGCGCTCGACGCCGCCGCTGATGCCGCCGCCGATGCCTTGAAGACCCGCAATACGTTGGATGCGGATTTCAACGAGTTGACCCGTAAGACAGCCGACCAAGCCGCACGGCGCGACTCCGCAGAACGCGAGCTGACCCAAGCGCAGCAAAGACGCAGCCGCGTGCGAATCGAGCTGAAGCAAGCTGAAGATAAGCTCGGCGCGCTGGACACGGATAGTTTTGGAAATGCGAACTTATTTTCCTCTGCCGCTACGGACGCGCTGAATGCTTTGCAAGCGGCGCGGACAAAAGAACAAGAGCTGACTGCGGCGCGGACCAAATCCGAAGATGACGACCGTCTCGCCCGGGAACATCTGTCGGCCATGCGTCAAACCGCGCAGAAACTAACAGCCGAGAAATCAGCTTTGGAAAATGTGCTACGCCGCTCGGCCTCTGCTGATTGGACGCCTGCCCTCGATAGCGTGCAAGCCAAAGCCGGATATGAGCAAGCCCTTGCCGCTGTGCTGGGTGAAGATCTGGAAGCGGCGATTGGCGGCAAAGCCGGATTGCGCTGGGACGGGGCGGATGTGCCGACCCAGGACCTGCCGTCCGGCGTTGACCCGATCACGAATTTCATCACTGCCCCGCGAGAATTACAGGCCCGCTTGTCACAAATCGGCGTCGCCGCGATTGAAGACATCCACGCGAAAGCCAAATCTCTGAAACCCGGACAGCGCCTCGTCAGCCCGCGCGGAGATGTTGTGCGCTGGGACGGATTTACCATTGCTGCGGGTGTGGAAACGTCGGCTGCTATCAAGTTAAAACAACAAAACAGGGTTGCGGAGCTCGCCGCTGAAATCGCAGGCGCAGATGCCGAGGTTGAAGCTGCGACGCAAAGCTTTGAAGCCGCTCGTGAAGCGCGTCAAACAGCCGAAGGTGCCGCGCGCGATGCGCGCAAAGCCCTGCCTGATTTGGAACGTGCTGACCGCGCAGCCCAAGCCGCCATGGCGCAATATGAAACCGATATCGCTCGGGCTTCTGCACAGAAAACCGGATTAGAAGATCGCGTCGCCCGTCTTTCCACGGAAGCGGCCGAGCTCGACAAGCAGGTCAAAGCGGCAGAAGAAAATCTTGCAACGCATTCCGGTGGTGAAGACCTGTCCGAACAGCGCGAGCTTCTGTCTACGCAGCTCCGCGACGCCCGCGAAATCGCCGATGAAGCCAGCGCACAATATCGCAGCCTGAAAAATGAAAGCGAAGCCCGTGCGGCCCGCCTGACAGCTGTCGAAGCCGAGCGTGCGAATTGGGCGCGCCGCTCTGAAAATGCAGGCAAGCGGGTCGCCACTTTGGATAATCGCCAAGCCGCCGTTCAAATGTCTTTAGCCGCCGCTACTGACGGACCGGACCAATTTGCCGAGCGCCGCACGAAGCTCTTCGCTGAACTGGCCACCGCGGAGACCCGCAGGACAGCCGCCGCAGATGCGCTGAGCACCTCCGAGAAAGAAACACAAGACGCTGTGCAGTTTGCCCGCGACTCGGAAACCGCCGCAGGCGCCGCGCGTGAAGCCCGCGCAGCATCAGAAGCCCGCCTCACAGCCGCACAGGAACGCATTGGCGAGACCAAATCTCGCGTGAATGAAACCCTCAACTGCGAGCCGTCAGAGCTGAAATCCCACTTGGGCGAATTGGATGCGGAAACAAGTTTGTCTGAAAATGACATCGAGCGAAAGCTGGAGCGCCTGAGCAAAGAACGCGAGAAGATGGGCGGCGTGAATTTGCGGGCGGATGAGGAAGCCGTCGAGCAAGAGGAACGCCTCGGCGCGATGGTGTCAGAGCGCGAAGATCTCGTCGCCGCAATTGCGCGCCTGCGGGAAGGGATTGACGAATTGAACAGCGAGGGCCGCCAGCGGCTTCTCGCCGCCTTTGATAAGGTAAACTCGCATTTCGGGCGTCTCTTCACGACGCTCTTTGGCGGCGGTGAAGCCGCGCTGGCCCTGACGGAGTCAGACGACCCACTACAAGCCGGCCTCGAAGTCATGGCCCGTCCGCCCGGGAAATCTCTGAAAGCAATGTCGCTACTGTCCGGCGGCGAGCAAGCCTTGACGGCGACGGCGCTCATCTTTGCGGTGTTCCTGTCCAACCCGGCTCCGGTTTGTGTACTCGACGAAGTCGATGCGCCGCTGGATGATGCCAATGTCAGCCGTTACTGCGATCTGCTCGACGATATGAAGAAGCACACCAATACAAAATTCATCGCCATCACCCATAATCCGGTAACCATGAGCCGTATGGATCGTCTGTTTGGTGTCACCATGGCCGAGCAAGGCGTCTCGCAGCTACTATCTATCGAGCTGGAAAAAGCCGCAAAGCTGGTGGCTGCGGAGTAGCAGCTCCCACCTCTCCTTGGGGAGAGAAAAATGTCCCTACAAGATTTTAGGCCTGTCCCGACACGGTTCTCCTCGCTCATCTTATGTCATTTTGCGATTCTCGGTCTGCGGGCTACACCGAGTTACGCGAATCAGGGACTGAAATGAAATCACCTAAAAAATCCGAAACGCTGGAAGTGCGGCTGTCCCATCCGGATAAAATCGCGCTGCAAGACAAAGCCGCCCGTGAGGGCCGCACGGTTAGCGATGTCGTGCGCGGATTGATTTCATCCTACCTCGCCCAAAGTGAACCCCGCTCCAAACCTTCACGTCTTACGGAGCTTCTCATGACACTTAAATCCCGACCAAGAACGGTCCTTGCAACACTCGCCTGCCTGCCCGCGCTGTCTTTGCCAATATTCATGGCTACACCCGCTACTGCGGCAGACATTGCGCTCACCTTTGGCGGTGAATTCATTCAACCCGAAATGGTTGACGGGGTCGAAAGTAAACGGGTCAAACGTTTCAGCACGGAAATAGAGATGGATTTGGATCAGCTAATCGCCATGCGCCTACCGTCCTTGCCCAGCCAAGGTGACAGCTCTTCGCTCTTCATGATGGCGAAGATTTCGGAAGCGAATGAGACCGTCACCATAGATATCACAATCTGCGAGATCGAAGGCGATATAGCGGCCAGACCAAACGTGATTGAATTGACCCATTTTGATGGTTGCCAGTACGTGCACATTCTGGCCAACCCAAGACTAACCACAAATTATGGTGAAAAAGTTGAGTTCAGTATGGCCGACGAGACTGGACAAACTATCTTTTTATCCGCGTCACCCAAACTTCTGTAACAAAGCCGCTTGACTCACTTAATCTGACCTCTGCTCATAAAAAACCCGATGAAGACGCCCCAGTCTTCATCGGGTTAGAGTTGGGGTTTCAGAGTTGCGCCCCGTATCGTTCAGTAGCTCGCAGGCTGCCGGACAGACCCAACCCTTGGGATTGCATAGTTACCGAATACCCTTTAGACAAAACATCAATACCGAAAATTTAACGAAATCGGGGTCGTTAAAGCATTGAAAGATAACATAAAAATAAATTCACGATTACCGCCGCAGAGCTCTGAATTCGATGTCATTTTCGGATATTTCTGGAATCACGGCATTGGTAATCGATTCGACCAAGATGGTGACCCGCAACCTTGGACGCCGGAAACACTGGAATCTGCCTGCGAATCTGCGGGCAAGCCTGTCGATAAACGTACGATTCAAAACTGGCGCAGCGGGAGAAACAAACCAGGCCGCCGAAATATGCATGTCTTGGCCAAAGTCGCCAGCGGCGGTGATGAGCGTCAGCGGCGAGCTTGGGCAGATCAATTTATTGCCACCCTAGCCACCCCTGTAGCCGAAACGCAGATAGACACGTCTCCTCAAATCATCGCGCCGCCCTCCGCTTCGCCTGTGTCGCCACGCGAGGAGTTGGAGCCGCCTCCTAATCGCAAATTAATTCCGGCTCTCATCGGCGGCGCCTTGATTGCCGCATTGGCGGTCGTCCTGCTGCGACCAACGCTAGGTCCGACGCCCGCAACCGGACCCATGCGCGTAGCGGTGATGCCTTTTGAAAATTTGTCCGGAACGCCTGCGAATAGCTATATTTCAGCGGGCGTAACCGATGATATTATTCAATCCCTCGTCCAGGTTTCGGACCTCTATGTTACCCCGCGCCGGAACAGCCGCTCGGCGGACAGCAAGGGTTTATCGATGGAAGAGATCGGCGAAGCCTTGAATGTTGATTATATTTTGGACGGGACGATGCGTGTCGATACGGGCCGAATAAAACTCAATGCGACGCTCATTCATATTGAGACGGGCGAGCCTGTTTGGTCGGGGAAATTTGACGACCAGACTGATGACTTGTTTTCTATTCAAGAAGATGTGGCCGAGGGCGTAACGGAAGCCTTTGACATCATCATGTCACCGGAGCGCCGCGCGGGCATGTTTAATTACGGGACCAAGAATGTCGAAGCCTACCGCCAATATTTAAAAGGCCGGCACCTTATGAAATTCTGGCATGAAACCCATGCAGGCGATGATATCTGGCGCGCCGGGGAAGCTTTGGAGGCCGCAGTCTCAGCAGACAGGGCTATGGGCAGGGCGTGGATTCACATGGCCGATCTCTATCACCACTATCTATCGGGGCACATAGATGAGCCCCAAACCCGCCTCAACGTGACTGTTCCGGGAACGCAAGATGAAGCGCTGGCCCATCTTCGCCATGTTTTAACGCAGGGCGAGCAATACGGGGATGAGACAACCGCCCTCCAAGCGAAAGCCAATCGGATCTTTTTTTCCGATGACTGGACCGGCATCAGGCCCGCTGTTTTGGAATATGCCGAAACCGTCACGCCCCAACGCGGAGAGTTGGAGTGGCTTTACGTTCCCATCATGCTAAGTTTGCTGGGAGAGACAGAGGCGCAGACGCGGCTGATGGATGAGCGGGTTTTGAAATATGATCCCGGAAACGGGACGGGTCATGCCTATGTCGTCAGGCAATATCTGACGCAGGGACATCTGGATTTAGCAAAGGAACGCCTGTCTGAGGCGGAAGCGTCGACCTTTTCCAGCCGTTTGGCCGAAGTCAGAGGCTATATGCTGGTAGCCGAACAAAACGGGGCGGAGCTTCAGGCACATCTGGCATCGTCCAAAGATCGACTTTCCCCGCTTTTGACGGATTACTTCGCTGTTTTAGCACATTATTTTAACGGAGAGCCTGAAAAGGCCGCGGCCAAGCTTAATGCCTCAACTGCGTTGGAACGGGAGCGAATTCATCTCGCCC